>Ga0114970_10000846_pt1 | contig 23174 bp, 21 predicted proteins | sample M_140205_XF_Meta_FD_87030 | JGI IMG/M metagenome (GOLD analysis project Ga0114970, IMG submission 87030) | Freshwater microbial communities from Lake Montjoie, Canada to study carbon cycling - M_140205_XF_MetaG | ecosystem: Environmental > Aquatic > Freshwater > Lake | place: Lake Montjoie...
CCTCCATAAGACTATTTCGGCGACCGGATGGCTTTGCTAGATGGCCCGGTGCTGGCGCGGGCCTGACGCGCAGGATTGCTCGCCACCCAGATGATGTGGCGCACGCCCTTGCCCTTGTTGGCGCGGGCCTTGACCTCTTCGACGGCAAAACCGGCGCGGCCCAGGCGAAAGACGAAATCCTTGTTCGGCGCCGCCGACCACACCGCCAGCAGGCCGCCTGGCCGCAGCGCCTTGCGCGCCGCTTCCAGCCCGCGCGCATCATAAAGCCGGTCATTGGCGGCACGACTGAGGCCATCGGGACCATTATCGACATCCAGCAGGATGGCGTCATAGGCCGCGTGCGCCGAGGCGATGGCCGCGCCGACATCGTCTTCGCGGACGCCAACGCGCGAATCGTCAAGGCATCCTGACGTCAGTTCCGACATCGGCCCGCGCGCCCAGGCCAGCACGGCGGGCACCAGTTCGGCGATAGTGACGCGCGCATCCTTGCCCAGGCCCGCCAATGCGGCGCGCAGGGTGAAGCCCATGCCATAGCCGCCGATCAACATGTGGACGTTGCGGCGGCCCGCCAGGCGCGCGCAGGCGATTTGGGCCAAGATGATCTCGGAACTGCTCATGCGGCTGTTCATCAGCGGCGTCGGACCGGCGAAGATGGCGAACTCGCTGCCGCGCTGCATCAGGCGCAGTTCATCCTTGGCCGTACCGGGCACCTTCGCCGTATCGAGATGGACCCAGGGGATCATGTCAGTGCCCGATCAGCCATTGCGCCACAGCCATCCAGCCCGGCCAGTGATAGATCGCGGCCCATCTCTACTCCCACTCTATGGTTCCGGGCGGCTTACTCGTGATGTCGTAGACGACGCGGTTGATGCCGCGCACCTCGTTGACGATGCGCGTCGCCGTGCGGGCCAGAAAGCTGTGCTCGAACGGGTAGTAATCCGCCGTCATACCGTCGGTGCTGGTGACGGCGCGCAGGGCGCAGACATGGTCATAGGTGCGGCCATCGCCCATCACGCCCACCGTCTTGACCGGCAGCAGCACGGCGAAGGCCTGCCAGATCTTGTCGTAGAGGCCGGCCTTGCGAATTTCATCCAGATAGATGACGTCGGCCTTGCGCAGGATTTCCAGCTTCTCTTCCGTGATCTCGCCCGGCAGGCGGATGGCCAGGCCCGGACCCGGAAAAGGATGACGGCCGACGAAAGCCGGCGGCAGGCCCAGCTCACGGCCGAGCGCCCGGACTTCGTCCTTGAAGAGTTCGCGCAAGGGTTCGACCAGCTTCAGCTTCATATAGGCGGGCAAACCGCCGACATTGTGATGGCTCTTGATGGTGACGCTTGGACCACCCGTGGCCGAGACGCTTTCGATCACATCCGGATAAAGCGTGCCCTGCGCCAGGAACTCGGCGCCGCCGACCTGCTGGCTTTCCTTGTCGAAGACATCGATGAAGGCCGCGCCGATGATCTTGCGTTTCTGCTCCGGGTCACTGACGCCCGCCAGCCGCGTCAGGAACATCTCGCGCGCATCTGCATGGATCAGCGGGATATTGTAGTGGTTGCGGAAAAGCGAGACGACTTCTTCGCTCTCGCCGCTGCGCATCAGGCCGGTATCGACGAAGATGCAGGTGAGCTGGTCGCCAATGGCTTCATGGATCAGAACGGCGGCGACGGACGAATCCACGCCGCCCGACAGGCCGCAAATGACGCGGCCCTTGCCGACCTGGGCGCGGATCTTCTCGACCATCGCGGCGCGAAAGGCGTTCATGTTCCATTCGGGCTCGATGCCCGCGATGTTGCGCACGAAGTTCGCCAGCAGCGTGGCGCCGCGCGGCGTGTGCACCACTTCGGGATGGAACTGGACGCCATAGAAGCGCCGCGCCTCGTCGGCGATCACGGCGTTGGGCGAAGATTCAGATGTGGCGATAACCTGGAAGCCGTCCGGAATGGCGGTGATCTTGTCACCGTGGCTCATCCAGACCGGCTCGCTGCCATTCTCGGCCAGGCCTTCCAGCAGTGGCGAACGGACCTGGACATGGATGTCGGCGCGGCCGAATTCGCGGTTGTGGCCGCCTTCGATCTTGCCGCCCAACTGGGCGCACATAGTCATCTCGCCATAGCAGATGCCCAGCACCGGCACGCCCAGCTCGAACACCTTTTGCGGAGCGCGGGGGGAGCCTGCCTCATAGGCAGACGCCGGGCCGCCGGACAGGATGATAGCCTGAGGCTTTTTGGATAGGGCGGCTTCGGCTTTTTGAAAGGGCACGATCTCGCAATAGACGCCGTATTCGCGAACGCGCCGGGCGATCAGCTGGGTGACCTGACTACCAAAATCAATGACAAGAACACTCATGGCGCGTTGACGGCTGCCTGTACGGGGGCGCCCAGCGCGGCGATGGCCTTCAGCGCCGAAGCGTCCTGCGGATCGATCGCCAGCGCGAGGTCATAATAGGAACGGGCATATTCCGGCTGGCCCTGCCGCGCATAAAGATCGCCCAGCGCGACATAGGAAGCAGTGTGGGCCGGATCGGCGACGATGGCGGCCTGTGCCAGGCGCAGCGCCTTCTCGGCCTCGCCACGAATCTGGGCGTCATGCGCCTGGGTGAGGAGCGCGGTCACCGCCGGATCGGTGGCGGCAAAGGCGGAACCCAGGGACAGGCCCGCCACAAAAACCGGAAGCGAAAGGAACTTCATGGGGCGGACCTTAACCCGGTTTCCGGGCCCGGAGCCATGCGTCAGGTGTGTACCTCCCCCGTCATGCGAAGCCTCTATTTACGGGGGAGGTGGCCGAAGCAGCGTCAGCTGCGAAGACCGGAGGGGGCATGAATCAGCACAGAGGCGAAGAAGCCATCCGTGCCGGTTTTGGCGGTGCTGGCCCGGAAATCCACAGGCTGCGCCCGGGCAAAAGCCGGTGTACGGGCGAGGAAGGCGGCGACCCGGTCCTCATTCTCCTCCGGCAGCAGGGAGCAAGTGGCATAGACAAGCCGCCCGCCTGCGCCCGTGTGCCGGGCGGCATCGTCCAGCAGCCAGTCCTGCAACCGGGTCAGTTCGGCCAGCCGCTCCGGGGTCAGCCGCCAGCGAAGTTCGGGCTGCCGCCGCCAGGTGCCGGTGCCGGTACAGGGCGCGTCGAGAAAGACGATATCGAACAGGCCATCGCCCCACAGCGGGCCGCCGCGCCTGTCCGCCTGCTGGATGCAGGTCGCGCCCGCCCGCGTCACCCGCTCGCGCAGGGGCGCCAGGCGTTTGGGCACATCGTCGAAAGCGAGAATGTGGCCGTCATTGTTCATGGCGGCGGCCAGCGCCAGGGCCTTGCCGCCCGAACCCGCCGCCAGGTCGAGTATGCGCATGCCGGGTTTGGCTTCGGCCAGCAACGACGCCATCTGGGCGGCTTCATCCTGAAATTCGAACGCGCCCGACAGGAAGAGCGGTGACTTGGCCAGCGTGGCGTTGCCCTCGCCCGGCGGAATGCGGATGCCGGCGGGCGCATGCGGCGTCGGCGCGGCGGCGAAACCTTCGGCCTGCAGGGCGGCCAGCACCTCGCGGCGCGTCGCTTTCAACGTGTTGACCCGCAAATCCACCGGGGCGCGGGTCTGCAGCGCCGCCATCTCGGCTGGTAGGTCATCGCCAAAGGCACGCAGCAGGCTTGGCTCCAGCCAGTAGGGATATTCGCCCGTCACATGCGGCAGCGCGGGCGGCGGCGTGGCGGCAATGGCGGCGCGCTCGGCTTCGCTGAGGGGTTCGGGACCATAGCCGCCGGTGAACAGCGTAGCGGGATCATCGCCCGCCGCCAGCAGTGCTGCGATCACCTGCGCGCGCGGCGTGTCGCTGCCCATGCGATACGCCAGGGACGAACGATGGCGCAGGCCGTCAAACACCAGCCCGGCGATGGCGCGCCGGTCCTTCGACCCGGCATAGCGGCGGGCGCGGAAGAAATCCTTCAGGTAGCGGTCCACCGGCTGTTGCGTGCCGTCCAGCGCGACGAGTACGTCAATTACGGCCTGAATGCGGGCGGCAGGAGTCATGAACATGAGCGATAAAGACATCAGCGGCCGCGTCAAGCTGCGGGCGATGAAAACTCTCTGGGACAACCACTAAACCGTGCGCAGGGCCGTCCTGCCCCCCCTTTGAAAGGGTCCTACCTGAAGTATGGTTTTGACCAAGGAGGATTGGATTGATAGCAAAAAAAAGACACACGGCAGAAGAGATTGTAGCGAAGCTACGCACGCGAGTGAATGCGCCTAAGGGATCCAGACACCGATCAATTGGATTTCCCGACGACATCCTTGGCGTAGGCGACGGCCGCGATGCGTCGCCGACCCTGCCTTCGTTCTAACTGCACGATCACATCGACAACGGACGCAGCGTATTCGATGGTCTCCGCAAGGGAGAGACCGATCCCCGTCTGCATGGTCAGGAGAGCAATCTGGTCAAGCGCGCCGCGCGGGGTATTGGCGTGGACGGTGGAGAACGAGCCGGGGTGGCCAGTGTTGATCGCCCGCAGGAAGCTGAGAGTTTCCTTGCCGCGCAACTCGCCCAGTACGATGCGGTCGGGCCTCAGCCGCAACGCTGCTTGTACGAGGTCGTCAGTCGAAACCTTGGCCTCGCCGAGATCGCCCCGCACGGCGATCAGCCCGACGCCGTTGGCCCCTGGCAGCTGCAGCTCAGCGGCATCCTCCACGAAGATCACGCGCTCGTCGGTAGGCAATTCGCGCAGCATGGCGTTGAGGAAGGTGGTCTTGCCGGTGGACGTGCCGCCCGAGACCAAGATCGTCTGCCGCCGGGCGATGGCGTCCTTCAGGAAGGCGATGGGCTCAGCCGCCCCGTTCAGCTTCGCCGTTTCGGGCGGGACCGCGATGGGTCCCTGGTCGTAAGCATCGAGCGGCAGGCGCAGCAGACGGTGGCGGCGGATTGCCATCGCCCAGTCGCCCCGCGTGGCGGGCGGACCGCAAAGCTGGATGCGCTCCCCGCCCGGCAGTGTGGCGGACAGCAGCGGATGTTCACGGTTGATGCCTTGGTGGCTGGCGCGGGCGACCTGCTCAGCCAGCCGTTGCAGCAGTATGTTGTCGATCTCTGACATCTGAAAGCGCCGCATGCCTGGGTCGGCGCCGTCCTCCACCCAGACCTCCCCCGGGCGATTAACCAGGATCTCGGTGACACTCTCCTTGTCAAGCCACTGGCGAAAAGGCGCGAGATAGGCCTCGAGATAGACGCTCCGCTCACCCAGTTTGGGCTGCCCGGGTAGCGGAACGACGTCGGCTGACCCGGTCATTCGGTGGAGACCTTGGAGAAGTCGAGGTCGCGCGCAGTGAACACGCGAACCGGCTCACCCTGGGGGACTCGGATGGTCGGGCCGATCTGCCCGGTCTGGCCGACCGCGGCGGCGGCGGCAGACTGGGTCTGGCCGCCGATGATAACCGAGGCCCCGCTGCTGCCTAGCGCCGAGAGGCCTCCAACCACCGACAACAGCATGGCCGACCCGAACCGCTCGAAGAAGTGGTTGTTCACATCGCCGCCGAGACCGGTCTCGCCGGCGAAGGAGATTGCGGGCGAGGCCAGGTTGACCGAGACGCCATCCGGCCGGATTAGCCGGCTCCAGATGATGTAGGCCCGCTTCTGCCCGGCCTGCATGCCACTCTTGTACTGGCCGATCAGGCGCGACGAGCGAGGGACCATCACACGGCTGCCATCGAAGCCGCGCACGTCAGTCGACACCACGGCGCGGGCATAACCGGGCACATCGGTATCGATGGCGGTCTCCAGGATGGCAGGGATGAGCGTACCCTGAGTGACCGTGGTCTGCGGATTGATAGCGGCGACAGCGACAGTCGCCGTGCCGCCGATGCCGCCGACGCGGGCGGCGAAGTCGTCGTTCGACCCCGTGGCCGTGCTCCCGCCGGCCGCGGCCACGGCGGCTGCCGACGCGGCAAGGGGGCTGACGTCGAATATTAGAGTTGGTGTGGAAAACGGGTTGCTGGCCGGCAGCGTACCAGGTGCCGGCGTAGCAGCCGGGACAGCCACCTGGGCTGGCGCGGGCTCGGCCGGGGCGGTGATCGCCTGCTGCGGGACCGGCGGTGCGGCTTGCGGCGCGACGGGCGCGAGCTGGGTGGTTGCTTGCTGGGCCGCGGGGGCCAGCTTGCGGGAGTGGTCGAGGTTCCAGAGCGTCACCGCACCAAGCAAACCGATGGCCGCGACACCCGCCGCCAAGCCCAGAGCCTCTGAGTTGCCTTTCCGCTGTGTGACGTTGGGCATGACGCTGCGGGTGGCGAGGCTGATGATCTCAGCGCCCTCGCTGCTTCGGGGGTCCTTGGCGGCGGATGAGTCAAGACGCTCGTGCCGACGCAGGGTCTCACGCATAGCTCACTGTCCTTCGGTTCCGGTCTGGGCTGTCGCAAGTGGCGGGACGGCTGGCACCGGTGGCAGCGCGGCCTGGGTGAGGCTGACTGGGGCGAGCGCGACGACCGGCGCCGGTGCGGACCGTGTGAGGTTGACCGGCGCGGCCTGGTTCTCCAGGGTCGCCATGTCGCGGCCGGAACGCAGCACGATCAACTTCGGCACGGTGTCGAGCACCAGGACGTCGCCACGGGCGGCGAAGTTAACCGCCCCCTCCTCGCCCTTCTCATTGCGGGTGAGGATCGCCGGGATCGAACCGCTGGTTGGCCAACTCATGTAGGTTGCCTCACCGTCGTCATAGATACGCGATGGCAGGAGGCGTCGATCACCATCGGTGCGCCAAGCAAAGTTCAGCCGCGCGGGATCCGACGCAGCAACGTCTTTCGGATGCGCAGCCAAGGCCAGGGCCTCGTCTCTGGTAAGGCCGCCCGCAACCTGGGTGGTTGCCTTCGGCTCGTTCGGATAGGTGAAGCTCAGCACGTAGAATGGTGCCGCCGTCGCGCTAGCCACCAGGTCGAAGACATACATGTGGCGATCGGTGACGACCGTCATGTTGGTGCGGGCACTCTCTCCCAGGGGCTTCACGAACAGCAGGTTGGCGCGCTTGTTGGGCGTGACCTGCCAGCTGTTGGAATCCCCGATCGCGACATTTTCGATTATCTCGTTGTCAGCAAAGGCGACAGTGGACTGCAAGCCCGCGCGGGCGGTCAGCGTCACCACCGCCTTGGGATCGTAGACCAGGGAGATCAGGCGCGTATCATCGGCCCCGTGGGCCGATCCAGCGACAGCGGCCAAAGCGAGGACCGCCACGAAGAGTTCACGCAGCCGCATATTTAAGTCTCCTCATTGCGTATCCACTCGGCGAGCGAAACGGCTGCCTATAACGCGCGAGCGGCGCGGCGGCTGCGGACTTATGGTGCCACCCGACGCGGTCGCCGGGATGATGATGTTGCGTGTACTCCGCGAGACGGTAGCGGCGACGGAGCCCACGCCAGGGTTCGCGACGCCAGTCGTCTGGAAGGCGCTTACCGGAATGCGCTGGCGCAACGCCGGCGCGGCGACGGCGCCGGCGGCTGCAGCCTGCGACGGGGCCGGCGCGGCGCGATCGGTCCAGGACCGCTTCTCGCCGTCCGCCAGGCCGAAGACGCGCCAGCCGGTCACCATGGTCGAGGCCGTGCGGATAGAGAGCAGCATCAGGGCGCAATAGACGGACGCGATGACGAACGGCACCATCGCTCCACGCATGTCAATGGTTTCGGCCTCGCGCAAGCCCGCCACCACGGGCGCCGCCAACTCGACGAGCAGCCCACCCCCAAGAACGGTGAACAGCGGAGTGATCGCAATCATGATAACTGCGCGCAGCCATCCGACGAACAGGCCCCGCGTGCCGCTGAACAGCGCCATGGCGATGAACACCGGCCCGAGCGCAAGCAGCACGGCTAGTCCAATGCGCGCCGTCACCAGCACGCCGACCGTGGCGAGGAGAAGCATCAGCCCGCTCAGCCACATCAAATTTTTGGGGGTAAAGGCCCCCTGCCCTCCGACGCCGCTCGGCCCCTGCGTCGCCGACGCCGTCTCGGCAATCGCGTTGAACAGAATGTCGATCCGGTCGGCGAAAAGATGCGTCGCAGAGCCGCGCGCACCGAGCAGAACGCCTGCAATCTGGTCCGGTGCGCCCGTCGTCAGGTTCCACACCACGCTCTGGTAGGCGACCCAACTGGTCGTGAAAGTGATCACCACGCCGAGCACGATCATCCTCGGCATGAGGCTGTTGATGCTGAGCGTCGAGCGGCCAGTCAGGAGGAGAATCGCGAACGATGCGATATAGATCGTTAATAGCAGCGTCAGGGCCGGCAGCAGCGAGCCTTGCATTCCGAACAGGCGCGCGAAGGCGGTGGCAGTGGCCTCGGCACTGACACAGTCCACCGCGCGGAGCGCCGCGGAGACGCCTGACGAGGCGTTCGCCAACAAATCACCGCAGGAGTTCATTCCGCAGCCTCGGTCCAGTAGGGGCGCCGCCCTGCGCCAGGCTGGTCGGGCCAGGATGCGCCGGTAAGCTCGGCGTACCAGGCGCACGGCGCGTCGCCGTGCTTGACCCGCAGGCTGTCCAGCCGACGCACGACGCTTTCGCGCCCCGAAAGCACGGTCAGAACCTCGGGCATGCCCGACAAATCGAGGCGGACGACGACCGAAGCGTCGGGCTGGCGCACCAGGAAGCAACGGCTGTGGGCCGGCAGGGTTCGGATGACATCCAACTCGTGATCGGTGAGGCCGAAGCCCTCGCAATAGTCCTCTGCCCGCGCGCGGGCGTTGGGCATGAAGACCATTGTGGCGGTCTGCTCAACAAGGGCGGTCGAGATGCGGCTGTCGAGTGCGTCGCGTGCCGACTGCGTCGCGAAGCCGACCAGAGCGTTGCGCTTACGCAAGGTTTTCAGCCAATCGCGGATGCGAGCGGCGAACACCTCGTCGTCCAGCGCCTTCCAGCCCTCGTCGATGAGTATGAGGGTCGGGTGGCCGTCCAGGCGCTCCTCGATGCGGTGGAAGAGATACATCATCACCGGCGTTCGCAGGCGCGGGGTCTCGAGCAGCGCTGTCATATCGAAGCCGAGCGTCTTCGCCGACAGGTCCAGGCGGTCCTCGGCGTTGTCGAACAGCCAGCCATACTCGCCCCCTGAAATCCAGGCGTCGAGGCGGTGCGCGAGATCGCCATTCTGCGGTCGAAGATGGCCGGCGAGCAGTTCGCGGAAGTGCGACAGGCGGCGAAACGACGGGTCGTTGACGTATGCGGCGTCCACGGCCACGGCGATGGTCGCCAGTTCATCGGGACCTTCCGCCGCCAGCAGCACGCCGAGCCAGTCGCGCAGGAAGGCGCGGTTGTGGGCTGTGTCCGGCAGAGCTAGCGGGTTAAAGCCGGTGGGTTGGCCCGCCGCCACGCGGCTGTAGTGGCCGCCAATTCCGCGCACGAAAACCTCGGCGCCGCGGTCCTTATCGAACAGCACCGTGCGCGGCTCGAAGCGCTGGGCCTGAGCGGCGAGGAAATTCATCACCACCGTCTTCCCCGAACCCGACGGGCCGATTATTGTGAAGTTTCCCAGGTCGCCATTGTGGAAATTGAAGAAGAACGGCGTAGCGCTGGTGGTCTCCAGAATGGTGACCGGGTCGCCCCAGTGATTGTTCTCGGCCTGCCCCATGGCGAATCCATGCAGAGAGCCAAAGCAGGCCATGTTGGCTGAAGAAATCAGAGCGCGGCGGACCAGATAGCGTTCGTTGCCGGGCATCTGCCCCCAGAAGCCGGGCTCCAGGTTCAGCTCCTCGCGCACGGCCACGGCGCCGGACTCGCCCAGGGCTGCCGAGCAGGCTGCCGTCATGTTGTCGATCGTTTCCAGGCTGTCGGTGCGTACCAGGACGGAAATGTGGTGGTCGCCGAAGCTGACCCCGCCCGCACCGAGGGCGTCACGCGCCGCGTGCATCTCGGCGCGCTCGGCCATCGCCTCCTCGTCAGCCGACTTCAGCCTACGGACCGAGAGGTCGATCCGTTCGCGCGCAATCTGCCGGTCGCACGGTGCGTAGCTTTGGGTCAGTACCATCTCGCAGGGAACGCGCAGTAGGTTGTCGGTGATGCCGGGCGAGGTGGCGTCCGGGTAGTCCTTGACCGAGATCAGGGCCGCGAAGCTGCTGCCCCCTGCTCCCTTAAGTTCAAGGGCGTCCATGCCGAAGTTGATCCGACGATAGGGAAGCATCCGGCCTATGTCAGTGTGCGGCGTAGGCCGGCGCACCGGCAACATCTCGCCATTATAGAGCGCCGAGAGAAACTCTAGTACCTCGGAGCACTTGCCCGAGGTACCCTGGTAGTCGCCGAGCAGACGCGCGCCGTAGGTCGGTAGGGTGGCCACTATGGCGTTGGCGGCAGCCCTCAGCTCGCGCAGGTCCTGCGGGGTCGGCTCGCCCATCTTGGTGGACCTGCGGTTCAAGCTACGACCAATACGCTCCACCCAGCCAGTCTTGCCGCGGGCCGGGCGGCGCACCAAGGTAATGAACTGGTCGTTTACGAACAATGCGCCGCTGGAGAGCTTCTCACGCCACAGGGCGTCGATATGAGCGGCCAGCGGATCGGCGAAAGCGCCGTCCAGCTCAACCTTCACCCGGCGGCGGATAACGTGATGGTAAAGCACGAAGCGGGAGTCGAGAGAGCTGCGCAACAGCAGTTCGCGGGTCGCAGCGTGGGCGTTCAGCTCGGTCGTGTCAGCTGTCTCGAAGCTGAAGCCGGGCACAGTCAGGCACAGCATGACCGAGCCGTCCTTTAGCAGGACCGTGTTTTCGTCCAGCAGCGCGCGATACGGCAGCCGATCACCCGCGAGCGCTTCCTTCTTGGCCCAGGCGCTCATATCAAAAATTCCCATCGTGCGAAGCCTCTCAGGGAGCGTAGCTGTTGCAACCCCAGCGCCGCCAGTTGCGGACGCGTGGGCAACGGGTGACCTTGGTCAGCCAGAGATCGAAAATGCGAGGTTCCCGCAGGCAAACGATGTAGCCGACCGCGTGCACGATAAGCGCCACAGGCAGTGCGAGAAAGCTCTTGGTCATTAGGAACGCCTCGGTGGTGACCGCAGCGTTGATGATGAAGTAGCTATAGGTTACGCCCGCGAACATCTGCGGCCGGGTCAGGGCCCTGTGGATGGGAAAGCGGACGATATTCACGGCCGAGCCTCACTGCCCCGCCGTTGCTGCCTGGATGCCAGCGACGATTGCGCCGGCTCCGAACAGCACGAAACAGCCGATGATCACTGTGGCGGCGAAGCGCCAGTTGACCCTGCCCGTTAGCATCATGAATCCGACGGCCGCTACTGCCATGACAGCGATCGCTGTGGCGACATTCCCCATAAGGGTACCCTGGATCCAGGCTAAGGCGGCGATGATAGGCCCAGACCCTTGTGGATTAGCCGCGACCTGTGCGTGCGCTAGTTGGGGCACGGCGAAGATGGCAACGGCGATGGCCGCAGTGCGTGAACTCAGCATATGAACTATCTCCAGACGCGTTCAGCGAGGCGAGCCATAATAGAGCCCACGTAGCTTTGGGTTTCGGGAATTCGGGGAACGCCTTGGGCGTGGTGGACCCGGCCAGGGCCAGCATTGTAGGCTGCCAAGGCTTTTTCGAGATCGCCGCCGAAAGCATCAAGCTGCATGCGCAGATAGCGAGCACCGCCTTCGATATTGGCTCGGGGATTGGTGATGTCGATACCCATCTGTCGGGCCGTGGCGGGCATCAATTGTGCCAAGCCGTAGGCACCGGCGTTTGAAGTGGCAGCTGTGCGCCAACGGCTCTCCTGCCAGATCACCGCCTCGAGCAGAGCGGGGCTGATTTCGTATTTCGCGGCCATCGCCGCGACCCAAGCCTGCCATTCATTAGGGCCAGCGGCGACGACGGCTTGGGTGTAGGCCGAGCTCTCGTTCGCAGCAACTTTCGCCGGAGACTGCGCCGACGAATTGTCGGTTACCCAGCGGAAGCCCTGGCCGTCTATCTGGAGCACCTGAGCCTGGGCCATGACCGGCACAGCGAAGCACCAAGCCCCGAAGGCAAAAACGACGAGCTTTGACGAATTAATCATTTATCCTCCAGAGGGAGGAAATACGATATTTATGTGACATTATTGTGACGACTGCTGACTAAGCAGCGTGACGCTGATTTCTTTGGCCTATCAGTCCCACGCGCAAAATACAAGGGAAAAGCCAACCCGATACTTTCCCGGGGGTGTTAGAACTTGAGCTGGGTGGTCAGGGCAAACGTCCGGCCGACGTCGTAGACGTTAAAATTCACCCTGTTGAGGTTGGCCTGCTGGTACTCTGAGTACTTTTGACCAGTCAGGTTGCGGGCTTCGAACTTGAACTCAACCTCATGGCCAAGAACCATCACGCCTTGGCGAGAAACGAAGTCGATCCGCACACCGGGATCTTCGAAGATGTCCGGTTGGCCAGAGTTTGCCAGGCCACGACTGGTAACGCGTTTGCTGGCGTAGTTGATGAGGAGAGTCTGCTGCGAGAGGCCACCGAGGTCCTCCAGGCTCAATTCGATGTTGGCTATATGCTTCGACTGACCCGTCAGAGACGAGCCGTCGCGGAAGAAATCTGTAGCCTTTTTCGAACTGACGGCGAAGGCCTCGAGCTGGTCACCCGCGCCGACAGACAGGCTGGACTGGGTATAAGTGTAGTTGAACACCGAGAGTAAGCGTCTGCTGGTCCAGAAGTCTCCGCCCCACATGCTGAGGTCAAAGGACTTCTGCAACTCGGCCTCAATGCCCGAAAGATCGGCCTTGGGAGCGTTGGCGAAGCTCGTAGTGAAATCGGCCCCCGAAACATAGGTTTCGATCGGCTTGTCGATCTGTTTGTAGAAGCCGGCTAGCGTCAGGCGCTGGTTGTCGTCAAAATACCACTCGTAGCGAGCTTCAGCGTTGGTCAGCTTGCTGTCGACCAGTAGGGGATTGCCGCGATACATGCGGTTGCTGTCGGGATCGAAGTAGAACTGGTAGATCAACTCGCGGAACTGCGGACGGGCCAGGGTCTCGGATGCGTTGAGACGCAGCTGCATCTCCGGGTTGAATTCCCAGGTCAGTGTTGCCGACGGCAGCCAGTAGCTGTTGTTGAGACTCGTCGCCGCCAGGGAGGCGCCGGGGGTATTGAATACCTGGATCGGCGCGACGGTTTGTTCGGCGGCCTCGTAACGGACGCCCAGGTCGAATGACAGTGTTTCGTAAAGATAGCCGTTAAACTTCAGATAGCCGGCCTGGTTTTCAAGTTGCGCCAGGAAGGCTGGGTTTCCTTCGTTGGTCTCGACCATTGTTACGCCGAAATTCTTTATGACCGACGGCTGGAGCAGCAGGTCGGGCCGGAACATATCCACGCCGCGAGGGAAAGTATTGGGCGCCTGAAACTGGAAGTCGCGGCGCGAACTATTCCGCTTGGTGTCGGAATAAGCGTAGCCGATCGTCGCCGAGAAGCCAGGCGCCAGCTTGTAGGAGGCGTCCAAGCCGGTCGAGAACAGCCTTTCGTTCAGGTCCGAATAGCTGATGGAGGCGTCGCCGTTGTTACCGTTGTTCAGACGGTTAATGAAATAGCTGCCGTAGGGGTCCACAGAAGTGTTGGTGCGCACGGATTCAAAGCGCAGCTCGCCCGGAGAGTTGCGCTGAGTCTCCGCATAGCCGGCGCGGAAGTCAAAGCTCAACGCATCGGTCAGCTTGAACTCGCCAACCACCTGGCTGTCGACTAGCTGTCGCTCGTACCAAGCGGTGTCCTGCCGCATGTAATCGACAAGGGTGCCTTGGCGATGGCCCAGCCCCAGAGCCGAATGCTTGATGGTGTCGTGGACATAAAGGTTGGTCCAGCGGAGCTTGTTATCGCCGAAGGACAGCGCCCCGCCGAGCAGGCCGTTGACGACGATCCGGTTGTCGGTCGTTACGCGACGAAAGTCCGACTCCAGATCCGCCAAGTCTCCTTGCAGCGATGTCTGATTAATGGCATCGCGTGATGTCCACTTGTTGCTGTAACCGGCCGCGGCTATGACGCCGAGGCTCATGCCACCTAATTCGAACGGCTTGCCGGCGCTCAGGCTGGCGGAATAGTTCGCTGGCGTTTGGGAGTAGCGCTGCAACACGGCGTTACGGCCGTTAACCAGCTGGCTGGCGATCGCCTGGGTATCGACCTTGCCCGAACTGATCCGCCCGCGGCTGTCGAAATACGCGGCAAGTTCCGATGGTTTGTCGCGATTGCCGTTATCGTAACCGGTCCAGTCAGTGCTGCTGCCATAATATGTGTAACCGGTCTGACCGGTTGTCACCGAGTCGCCAGAGACGCCGCCGCTGACGTTGAAGAAACCCTCATCGGGGATGGCGCGGGTCGTCAAATTGATCACACCGCCGCCGAATTCGCCGGGGAAGTTGGCGGAGTAGGTTTTCTGAACCAGGGTCGAGGCAATCAGACTGCTCGGAAAGAGATCGAGCGGCACGACGCGCTTGAGCGGCTCAGGGCTCGGCAGGGGTGAGCCATTGAGCAACGCCAAGGAATAACGGTCGCCGAGTCCACGGACATAGACATAGCCGCTGCCGACAAGGCTTAGTCCGGTGATGCGGCTGAGGGAGCCGGCAATATTGCCTTCGCCGGTACGCTCGATCTCTTCCCTCGAAAGGACCGAGATGACCTGTGAGCCCAGTCGGACGATGCTGCTGTCGGACCGTTCGCCGGTGCTCACGACCTCTTCCATGCCGGGAAGCGAGACATCAGGCTGGCTGGCCCCCCCGCTCCGCGCCGCCGATGGCTGTCCGCCGCTCACGGTTTGGCTTTGGGCAAGTGTCGGCACCACAATCGCGGTGGAAAGCAAAAGAAGGGAAGCAAGTTGCCGCATGGTCATGTCGAATCTCCCCCAATGGGGCAAAACTAATTGGTTTGGAATTAAGGGGGTGGGGGGAGACTGTCACCAGCCGCCCCCCCCTGTCCGCTCGAATTGGCGGCGACTTAGTTGGTCGGCAGCGAGGTACAGGCGCCAGAATTGCCCGAACCAAAGTTGGCCGTGGTGCTATTGCAGGTCCAGATCGCCCACCAGTTGTCGGCGCTGTCCTTCACCGCGCCGATATTCGTCGTCGCGCTAAAGGAACTGCCGAGGCTGGCCACGCTTGTGGCAGTTACGCCAGCCTCGTTGGCTCCGTTGACGTAGGTGCTAGCAAGGGTCGAGGTGAAGTCGTCTCGGTTGCTGTTGGCGCCGGCACCAAAGGCAGTCGCCACCTGGGCGGCGGTGTAGGTGCCCGTACCCAAGTACTTCGTCGCGTTACAGGTCATGACCACTGACCTCGGCGTCAAGGTCGAGGGCGTAGCGCCCGAGCCGTTCATGCGAATGCACTCGTTGTTCGGGCTTGCGATAATCGAGTTGTACAGGGTGACGTCGGAGTTGCCACGAAACAGCGTCGAAGCTTGGTCGGCGGCTTCGTTGCTGGCGCTGACCGCAGACTGGATCATCGTAAAGTTGGAAATTTTCAGATTGGTGCGCGGAGTTTCAGTTTCGAAACCGTTGCTGTCGATCTCCAACAGGGCGTCGCCGCCACCAGTGCGCTGGATCAGGAGACCATATTGGAAGTTGGCCTGGGCGCCGGTGTCGACGTCAAGGCTGTCGTCGTCGGCGGCGACCGCGATGTAGTACTTCACGGTCGGCGAGCCGCCAAACCATTCCGTGCCATCATCAGAACTGTTGACAGATTGGAGGTGGTCGATCTGGGTGCCGCTGCCGACGCCTTCGCCGGTGAGCGACTGCAATTCGATGTTCGCGCTCAAGACATAACCAGAGTAGCGAATCTGCACATAGGACAATTTCCCGCTGTTATCGGCGTCGTCGACGCCGCCGAAGAGGGCCGGGTCGGCCGCACCTTCGGTCTGCCGCTCGCAAGTGCCAGCAGCCGTCGAGCCGCTGGTGCAGTCGGTGACCTTACCGCGGCCCAAAAGGACAATACCGCCCCATTGGCCCTGTGAGGTGTCGGTGTTCAGGCCTAGGATATTGTCACGGCTGGTGAAGATGATCGGCTTGGCCGCCGTGCCCACCGCGTTGATCTTGTTGCCGCGGTTGACCGCCAGCCACGAGACGCCCGTTCCGCCGAAGACGATCACCCCCGGCTCAATGCTCAGGGTGACGTTTGTGTCAGCCGCAGTCTTGGTGAATCCGCCGTCCGTGCCCACATTGACGCGGCCCGGCAGCTGATAAAGAAGTCCCGCGATCTTGGGCAGATTGATGGATTTGTTGATACGAGAAGGCAGCGAGCACACCCGCCAAGTGCCGGTCGGGCCAGTGATCGTGCCATCGTCCTTCAGACCTTGCGGATCGTCGATAGTCGGGCAACCCGTTGCGGCTGTGACGGTAGCAGTGCTGCCGGCCGTAGTGCCGCTCGTGCCGCCGGTAGTAGTATTGTTGACGGTCACATTGCCGCTGGTACCCGGCGAGGCGACGTCCTCGGGCCCACAACCAGCCAAAGACAGCGCGCTAGCGCCGACGAGTAACAAGGTCTTAAGCAACTTCATGGGATCTCCATATCTATTGATGCTGCAGCGAAATCAGAAATTTTCCCCTTCTCCCTAGGCCAAAAAAGTGACAAATTTTCTAAATTGATATGACAAATTTGTTTCACGCGCACGCAACTGCAATAAGTGACTGACCGGCCACACTACAATTTCCTGTTCGCCGTCTTCGGCGCCCTGAAGTCCTCGAATGAAGCCAAATGGGACGCACTCTTTTGAATAATTGGAGGAGCTCTGCATCGGCATTGGATTGCTGCCAAAGACTTGCAAGATGGAGCGCCAGTTCATTTACGGCGCCACCGGCCTGATGCTCTGCGCCATAGAGGACAGCACGCTCCTGGCCAACGCGCCGGAAGCGGATCTTGAAGCGGGGAGACACTTCACCAGCTCCCTGCTGGACTTATTTCACGCGACGAGGCCGCAAGAAGCTAATGAAAATGGTGGCATAGAGAAGATCCGTCTGGCCGAAACAATCGGCGCGCCCATATTCCTATACACGCTGCTTATGCTGCGCATGAGATTTAAGGTGCGGCTGAATGCGTCCCAGCAGACCTTTGCGTCAGTAGGGCCAGCCGCTAAGCAGGCGGCGCTACGGCTTCTGCGCCAGGAAATGCGCAGCATCTGGGCGCAATGAGCCGCCCTCGCGGCGGTTACTGCCCGCTATTATGATAGTTCGGCGCTTCGCGCGTCACGACGACATCATGCACATGGCTCTCGCGGAGGCCGGCGCCGGTGATGCGCACGAACTGCGCCTTCCTGTGGAAGTCGGCGATGGTGGCGCAACCGGTATAGCCCATGGCGGCGCGCAAGCCGCCGATTATCTGGTGCACCACGCCGCTGACCGGGCCTTTATACGCTACCTGGCCCTCGACGCCTTCGGGCACCAGCTTCAGCGCATCGCTTACCTCGGCCTGGAAGTAGCGGTCGGCGCTGCCGCGCGCCATCGCGCCGACGCTGCCCATGCCGCGATAACCCTTGTAGGAGCGGCCCTGATACAGGAACACCTCGCCCGGCGATTCTTCGGTGCCCGCCAGCAGCGAGCCGACCATCGCCACGCTGGCGCCCGCCGCCAGCGCCTTGGCGAGATCGCCAGAATATTTGATGCCGCCATCGCCGATCACCGGCACATCAGCGTCGCGCGCCACGGAAACCGCATCCATGATCGCCGTCAATTGGGGGACACCCACACCAGCGACAATACGGGTAGTGCAGATCGAGCCAGGGCCGATGCCCACCTTCACCGCGTCGGCACCCGCATCGATCAGCGCCCGGGCCGCGTCGGCGGTGGCGATGTTGCCGCCCGCGACCTGCACCAGGCTGGACTGGCGCTTGATGCGGCGGATCGCTTCGATCACGCCCTTGCTGTGGCCGTGCGCGGTATCGACCACGATGACGTCGCATTCGGCCTCGATCAGCGCCATCGCGCGGGCATAGCCGTCCTCGCCCACGCCGGTGGCTGCGGCGACGCGCAGGCGGCCCATGCCATCCTTGCACGAGTTCGGGTATTTCTGCGCCTTCTCGATGTCCTTGACCGTGATCAAGCCGACGCAGCGATAGGCGTCGTCAACGACGATGATCTTCTCGATGCGGTGCTGGTGAAGCAGGCGCTTGGCCTCGTCCGGCTTCACGCCTTCGCGCACGGTGATCAGCTTGTCGCGCGTCATCAGCTCGTAAACCGGCTGGCGCTTGTCTTCGGCGAAACGGACATCGCGGTTGGTGAGGATGCCCACCAGCTTGCCCGCACCCTTGGCGTCGGGGTTCTCCACCACCGGCACGCCGGAGATACGATGCCGCTCCATCAGCGCCAGCGCATCAGCCAGCGTCGCATCGGGCTGAATGGTGACCGGATTGACCACCATGCCGCTTTCGAAGCGCTTCACCCGGCGGACCTGCTCGGCCTGCTCCTCGATGCCCAGGTTCTTGTGAATGACGCCCATACCGCCCGCCTGCGCCATGGCGATGGCCAGCGGCGCTTCGGTGACGGTGTCCATGGCGGCGGAGACGAGCGGAATGGCCAACTCCACCGTCTTGGTGAGGCGGGAGCGGGTATCGACCTGGGCAGGGAGAATTTCGGAGGCGCCGGGCACCAGCAGGACATCGTCGAAGGTCAGGGCTTCGCGGATGGTGCTGGTCGTCATGCGGCTGGCTCCTATGGAGCGCCGAGGCTGTACCAGCGAGGTTCCGATTCCGCAAGGGCGGCCTGTAAGGCGGTATAAATCCCTGATTCTACTTGAGATTTTTGGCACCGCCGCCCAACGCAGGGGGTCGCTCGCAAAGCCCAGATACCGGATTGGTTCCGGAAATAAACCTTACTCCGCGGAGCAACCGGTCCCGGCAGATGGCGCTCTCTCCGTCGAAAGGACCGATAATTGCGCCGGCCCGATTGTTTTGCCGTCACCGGTTCGGCGTTTCTGATGAGGAGATTCGATGTGAAGGCTCCCCTTAAGATGATGATCGGTGTTGCCGCCGTCGCCCTAACCCTTGGCGCCGCCCAGGCCCAGCCCGCCGGCGTGAAGGTCGGCACCCTGACCTGTGACGTCACCGCCGGCGCCGGTTTAATCTTCGGTTCGACCAAGGACCTGAATTGCAGCTATCAGCCTACCCCGGCGCGCATCGAGCGCGATTCCGGCTCCATCTCCAAGTGGGACGTGGACGTTGGCTATACCGGCAAGGGTAAGCTGGTCTGGGCGGTCTTGGCGCCCACCTCTGATGTGCGCCCCGGCGCGCTTGAAGGCGAATATGCCGGCGCCACCGCGCAGGCCAATGTCGGCGTCGGCCTGGGTGCCAACGTGCTGGTCGGCGGCCTGGACAAGTCCGTCGCCCTGCAGCCGCTCTCCGTTTAGGGCTCGACCGGCCTGAGCGTTGCCGCGGGGATCGCGCAGATAAGCCTGAAGCACACGCGCTAAAATCTGACGAAAATGGAAAAGGCTCCGGCATTCGCCGGGGCCCTTTTCCTATGTGCCGCGCTCCAGTAGAGCATGCACTTCGGTCTCCGCCATTTCCAGCCGGGCGATGGTGTCGCGGCACCAGGGATTGAACGCGAAAACGTCGCGGAACAGCTCGGTGTCACTCTTCACGCTTTCCACCGCATCCATCAAAAAGCCGAAAGAGAGCGTGTCGATGTCGGTGCGGACAAAGCCGCCAGACGCCACCATCTGCGCCACGTAGTGGGTGAGGAACAGCGTTTCGGCCAGCATGCGGTCATGTGCTTCCGCCGACATGGTTATGACATCGAGGTCCAGGCCCTTGAGCCAGGCCATCGCCGCCGCCAGCGTTTCAGGCGGCAGATTGTTCTCGGCGATGACCAGCCGCAGGCCGTTGAGCGTGCCGCCCTGCTTCTCGAAGCTGAAGGGGCCGAACATGGGATGGGTGGCGACCCAGGCCCGAGCGCCCGCATGCTGCGCCAGCAGCCGCGCCGGATGTTCCTTCACCGTGTTGACGTCCACCAGGATCGCGCCGGGCTTGAGCAGCGGCAGGATTTTCAGCAGCGTCTCTTCAAAGGCGCGGATGGAGACGGCGATGATGACGACATCGCACTGGCAGGTTTCTTCCAACGAAAAGAAGCGCGCGCCATCGGGCGTCGCCTTGCGGGCGAAGACGCGCACGTCCAGCCCCGGCGCGAAACGCCGGGCCAAGCTTTCGAGGAAGGCCCCGAAAGCGCCATGACCGACAATGCCCAGGGTGCGCGGCGTGTTCATGGCGCTGCTATATCGCCTCTCACGGTTTGAAGCCAAGCGCGACCAGATACATCTCGACCGAGTCGCTGCGGCTGGCGGGCGGTTTCACATGTTTCACGTCGCGAAAATGCCGCTTGATTCGCGCCAGCAATTCGCCCGTCGCCCCGCCCTGGAAAACCTTGGCGACAAAGGCGCCGCCGGGGCGAAGCGTGTCTTCCGCCACCTCCAGCGCGATCTCGACCAGCGCGATGGTGCGGATATGGTCGGTGGCGCGATGGCCGGTGGTGGGCGCGGCCATGTCGGTGAGCACCAGGTCGGCGGGACCGCCCAGCGCGTCCTTGAGCAGGGCCGCCGTCTTGGCATCGGTGAGATCGGCCTGGAAGAAAGTGACGCCGGGAATGGGTTCGATCGCCAGCACGTCGGCGGCGACCACGGTCGCTCCCTTGGCCACCGCCACCTGGCTCCAGCCGCCGGGCGCCGCGCCCAGGTCGAGCACCTTGGCGCCCTTTTTCAGCAAGCGGTATTTCTCGTCCAGTTCGACCAGTTTGAAGGCGGCGCGGCTGCGATAACCCTTGCCCTTGGCGGCGGCGACATAGGGATCGTTGAGCTGGCGTTGCAGCCATTGCCGGGAAGACGGCGTCATCTTGCGCGACTTTCCCACCTTGATGGGGACACGGCCGCGGCCCGAGGCATCGCCGGTATTGGGTTTTTTCATCTATAAAAGCGCCTGACTGAACTGCCGCAGCATACCCTCACGCAGCCCACGATCGGCAACGCGCAACTGGACGCTGGGCCATACATCGCATATCGCTGAGAAAAGCGCACAGCCCGGCAGCATCAGATCGGCGCGGTCGGTGCCGATGCTGCCGATGGCGGCCAGCCCCGCCTGATCCAGCTCCGCCAGCCGGTCAGCCACCGCGACCAGGCTGGCGGTCTGGTGCCAGCTGGCATCCACGCGGCTGCGGATATAGCGCGGCAGATTCAGCGCGATGGCCGCCAGGGTAGTGACGGTGCCGGACGTACCTAGCAGATGTTCCGCATCGGGATCGAAGCCCGGCATTTCCTCCATCAGCACGGCAAAGCGCGCCGCCAGTTCTCCGCGCAGCCGCAGATAGTCGGCCTTGCCGCGCAAGGGCGCGCGTTCGGACAGCGTCACCACGCCGACGGGTAGCGAGGCGGCGAAGCGCTTGCTGACCACGCCGCCATCCTTGGCCAGGCGGATGATCTCGGTGGAGCCGCCGCCGATATCGAACACCAGCACGCCGCGATAGCGTCGCCCTATCAGGGGCGCGCAGCCCAGCGCCACCAGATCGGCTTCCTGTTCGGCGGTGATCACTTCCAGCTCCAGGCCCGTCTCGGCCCGGACGCGGGTCACCAGCTCATCGGCATTACTGGCCAAGCGCGCGGCATGGGTGGCGATGCAGCGCACCTGCACGGCATCAGCGCGGTGGATGCGGTCGGCGCAGATTTTCAGCGCGGCGATGGTGCGGACGATTGCCGCTTCGGACAGAAGCCCGGACGCCTCGACGCCTTCGCCCAGCCGCACGATGCGGGAAAAGGAATCCAGCACGCGGAAACCGCCCTGCCCGTCCAGCGCAGCGATCAGCAACCGGCAATTGTTGGTGCCTAGATCGAGCACCGCCAGGGGCATGCGGCCATCACGGCCTTGCGGAACGGCGGCGTCCAATTCGGCCTCTCCAACCATTAAGGTAAGGTAGCAGCACAAGGACGGTGGGCCAAACCGGCGGATCAAGGGCGCCAGGATTGCTCCCGGCGCCCTTGCCCAATCATGCCCTGCTAGTCAGCGCCACGGCCGCGTCCGCCGCGGCCTGCACCCGGCGACGGGGGCTGGTTCTGGAAGCAGGTGAAGTCCGGGCGATTTGCCCAGGCCGCAGGCCCGCAGAGATGGACTTTCGCCTTGAGGGCGGCGCCATGCACGACGTTGATCAGGCGCTCATAATCCGGCGAGCCCTGGGCATAACCGGAGAAATTGCCCAGATCGCCAGAGGCCGCGAAGACGCCCGTGATGCCCCTGGTCGCCGCGATCCTGTCCGAATTGGCGATACCATCCAGCGTCTCAATCATCAGAATCAGAACGAGGTTTTCATTGATGGTCTGGCGATACAGGTTGTTGGAAAGCCTCGCCCACTTGGTCGCGCCGATGCCGCCGCTGCTGCGCTTGCCAAGCGGTGGATACAGCGCCCAATCGGCCGCCCGCTGCGCCTGTTCCGGCGTGCGGATGGTCGGGATCGACATCCACAAGGCGCCGCCATCCAGCGCCTGCTGCTCTTCGCGCTCATTCTCGTAGGAGATGCGCGCGCCGGGCATGGCGTGGGCATTGGGACAAGCGGCCCACATATTGGCGACATTCATCCAGGTGCCGGGCGCATGCTGCATCTCGGTCCAGATAAAGTCGTTTTCCGGCCGGTTGGCGGCGGCGCAATAGGTTTCCGGCGTCGCCGCACCTGAGATGGTGGTGCTGAAAAGCTTGCCGCCAGCGCGCAGCTTGATCATCAACGGACTCCAGATCCGCTGCGCGCCCGCGGGCGCAGTGGTGTTGGGACCGTATTTCCAGGTGCGATAATTGAACGGTCCCTGGTTCACCGCGCCGGGCAAAGGCTTGGCCAGGGCATCGGTGTTCGTGCCGGCAGGCGCCCAAAAGCGCTGCGGACCGACGCTTGTGACGCCGTCTTCCGGTTGCGCCTGGACGGAGCCGGACAACATCGGCAATGCCGCACACAAGGCGGCCGCAAAAAGCTTCCACTTCATGAAAAATCCCCCCATTTCGTTTTTGGCGTCAGGTGATCGCCTGCGCCCCGCCAGCATAGCGAATTCCGGCAGGACGCGGATGGGAAGTTTCGCGTCTGGATACGGAGCGTGAAGGACTGCGCCCTATCATTCTGAAAACGTGTTGAAAGGTATGGATGGGTGGTCTAAACGGACGAGCCCGCAAGCATCGGGTGCCGACCTTCCGATGCTCAAGCCTTTGATTCTGTTGGGGGATCGTCTAACGGTAGGACTGCAGACTCTGACTCTGCCTATCTAGGTTCGAATCCTAGTCCCCCAGCCA
>Ga0114970_10000847_pt1 | contig 23163 bp, 19 predicted proteins | sample M_140205_XF_Meta_FD_87030 | JGI IMG/M metagenome (GOLD analysis project Ga0114970, IMG submission 87030) | Freshwater microbial communities from Lake Montjoie, Canada to study carbon cycling - M_140205_XF_MetaG | ecosystem: Environmental > Aquatic > Freshwater > Lake | place: Lake Montjoie...
CAGTCCTTAACGCCCCCAGCAAATTGGGGGATTTTTTATTTTTCGTCATTCGCAACCACATCCACCCCTATGAGTCCAATCCCACTTGAAGACACATTTGCCGACATCATTGGCAAAGCAATCCGTGGCCTGAAATTAAGCGAGGCAGAAGTTGCCCAACAATCGGGCCTCAGCACCGAAGCCGTCGCCAGTCTCAGCGGTGGCAATTATGATCGGAATACCGCCCAAACACTGGCATCCACTTTAGGACTGAGTGGAAACGCCCTCGACGCCATGGCTCATCACGCTTGGTTTCCCGAAGCCTCCGCCGTCTCAGGTTTGGTCTGCTTCAATACCCCTTTTGAAGACATGACCGTCAATTCGTACCTCGCCTTTGATCGGGGCAGCCGACAGGCGGTCGCCTTTGATACGGGAGCGGATTGCTCGCCACTCCTAGATTTTCTGCAGGCGGAAAACCTCACCCTTACCTGCATTCTCATCACCCACACGCACACCGATCACATTCTCGAAATCGATCGGCTCAAAGAAAAAACCCAAGCACCCGCTTTCGTTGGCGAACTTGAGCCTTTGGAAGGAGCCGAACCCTTCGCCGTTGGGCGAAAATTCTCTTGTGGAGCCCTCCAAATCAGCACCCGCCTCACTTGGGGGCATTCAGCAGGCGCCATCACCTACGTGATTGAAGGCCTGGAAAAGCCCGTCGCCATCGTCGGCGATGCCCTCTTTGCCAGTTCCATGGGCGGAGGAAAAGTGTCTTATTTGGACGCACTTCGCACGACCCGAAACGAAATTCTTAGTTTGCCAGATTCGACGATTCTCTGCCCCGGCCACGGACCGCTGACCTCCGTCGCCGAGGAACTCGAGCACAACCCATTTTTTGCCAAGTAGTCTTCGTCTAAGAGCCTCCAGCGAAAATCTCCGAAAATCCGCCACCCAATCATGCGGATTTTTTCTTCCAAAGAGAAGTGCGACGGCCTGACTTCTCATTTTGTTAACGCGTCCAGTTGCACCAGAAATTGCTATTTTTCGTCTCAGGGCTCGCTCTGATCTTCACCACGAGCGTTCCTCGACTAGAAGGGTCGGAGTTCCCCGACTTCCAACGCGAAATTCGCCCGATTCTTTCCAACGCTTGCTACAAATGCCACGGGCCAGACAAGGCCGAACGCAAGGGCGGAAAGGAAAACAGTGGCGGGCTCCGCTTTGATACGGAGGAAGGCGCACGAACTGCCCTCGACGATGGGGTGGCAATTTTTGCTGGTCATCCAGAAAAAAGCCAAATGGTCACGCGGATCAAAAGTAAAGACGCCGATGAAATAATGCCCCCACCCAAGTCAGGCCGCAAACTGACTACCACGGAGATCGAACTCCTTGAACGATGGATCCTTGGAGGTGGAAAATACACCCAACACTGGTCCTATAAGCGCCCGCTTCGCCCAGCCTTACCCAAAGTCAACGAGCCAACTTGGCCACGAAACCCCCTTGATACGTTTATCCTCGCCGAACTCGAAAAACAGCATCTTCACCCCCAACCAGAAGCCAGCCGACTGATCCTCGCTCGCCGCGTTTCCCTCGATCTTACAGGGCTCCCATCCACCCCCGAAAACGCTGATCTTTTTCTCCAAGACCAGGCCCCAAACGCCTACGAACGGATGGTGGATCGACTCCTCTCTTCCCCTGCTTTTGGAGAACACTGGGCCCGACAGTGGTTGGATCTTGCCCGCTACGCCGACTCTGCTGGCTACGCCGATGATCCCGGTCGGACGATCTGGGGATTTCGCGATTACACCATCCGTGCGCTCAATGCCAACCTCCCATTTGACCAATTCACCCTAGAACAGATTGCTGGGGACCTCCTGCCGAACCCCAATGATGATCAATTGATCGCCACCGCTTTCCATCGCAACACGATGACAAACAATGAAGGCGGAACGAACGACGAAGAATTTCGCAACGCCGCGGTGGTTGATCGAACGAATACCACCATGGCGGTCTGGATGGGCACGAGCTTTGCCTGCGCTCAATGCCACACCCACAAGTATGACCCCATTACCAATCAGGAATACTTTAAGCTTTTCGCCTTTTTGAACAACACCCAGGACGCCGATCGGCGAGATGAATCGCCCCTCTTTAGTTTCGTCAGTGAGGAGCAGAAAGCCCAACGCACCCTCTTCGAAAATGAGCTCACCAAAACTGAGGCCAGACTCCAATCCCCACCCTCCTCCGTTCTTGAAAAAATCGAACAATGGACCCGAGCTTTCCCTCTTAAATTAGACTGGATCTTCCCGCCACCCGATATTGCCGAAGCGGACTCAAAGATCGCGATGAAGATCAATCCAGATCGCTCGATTTTTGTAGAAAATAATCCCGCCACAACTGACACCTATCGCATAGAAATCCCCGTATTGAGGGACGGACAGATCACTGCCCTTCGACTGGAGTCGATCCCCGCCGATGCCCTGCCATCAAAGGGCGCAGGATACGGGGACGGTAATTTTGCAGTGACCAAGATCAGCGCAAAAATCATATCCTCGACCCCCAACACTCCGCCAAAAGACCTCAATTTCTCCGAGGTATTCACGGACTTTTCTCAAGCGGGATGGGATGCCAAACTGGTCCTCTCTCCCACCGCCAGCGGACCGTCAAAAAAGGGATCACCCCAAAAGGGTTGGGCAGTAGGGGGCTCGGTAAATCAACCCCACCAAATGACCATTGTCACTAGCAGCCCGACCTCTCTCGTCGCGGGCTCAAAAGTCGTGGTCACCATCGAGCAAAACTCCTCGCTGAACCAACACACCCTTGGCCATTTTCGCCTCTCCATGACCACCAATCCGCGAGTAGCGGAGTTTCTTCGCGCAACCCCAGAACTACTCGCCGCCCTCGCCAACCCCACTGCCCAACGACCCTACCTGCGCGAATTTTACACACGCGAAGTCGACCCAGAAATGAAGGCGGATTCTCTCAAGGCGGCCGGACTACGAAAGCAAATTGCTAGTCTTCCAAAAGTCACCGTGCCCATTCAGCGAGAACTCCTTGTCGGTCAACAACGCAAGACCCGCGTTCAACTTCGTGGAAACTATCTCGCTCTTGCGGAAGAGGTTAGTCCTGGCGTTCCAGAAGTATTTCATTCACTGCCCCAAGGAGTGCCACCCAATCGCCTGGCCCTCGCCCAGTGGCTGGTCGATCCCGCCAATCCACTCACCGCACGAGTCACCGCCAACCGCTTTTGGGAGGCCATTTTTGGCACAGGAATCGTCCGCACCAGTGAGGAATTTGGCGCCCAAGGCGACCTTCCTTCCCACCCTGAATTACTCGATTGGCTCGCCACCGAACTCGTGGGCAATCAATGGAATATCAAGCAGTTCCTCCGCTTACTCGTGACCTCCGCAACCTACCGTCAATCGTCAAAAGTGACGCCTCCACTGCTCGCGGCCGATCCTGATAATCGACTGCTCGCCCGCGGACCACGCTTCCGACTTAGCGCAGAAATGGTTCGTGATCAAGCTCTTGCAGTGAGCGGATTGCTCTCTCCTAAGATGTATGGACCGCCCGTTCGTCCACCGCGTCCCAATATGGGCCTATCCGCCGCTTTCGGGGGCGGACTCGATTGGCAGAGCAGCACTGGCGAGGACGCTCATCGACGGGCACTTTACACCGAGTGGCGAAGAACCTCGCCCTACGCCTCAATGACCACCTTTGACGCCCCCAGTCGAGAGGTCTGCACTCTTCGACGCAACCAATCAAACACCCCACTCCAAGCATTGGTCACCCTCAACGATCCCGTGTATCTCGAAGCGGCGCAAGCCTTAGCGCGGCGGATCATCTCCACGCCATCGACCACCAGCGACCGCGTTACCCAAGGCTTTCGCCTCTGCCTAACCCGCCACCCAACCGCTCGGGAAATTCAACGCATCACCACCCTCTACGATCAAGCGCTCGCCGCCTTCAAACTCGCACCAGATAAAGCAAAATCCTTCGCCACCACTCCCATTGGCAACGCTCCTCCAGGCGCCGATTTGCCAGAACTCGCTGCCTGGACCAGTGTCGCCAGTCTGCTCCTCAACCTTGACGAAACTTTGATGAAACCTTGATGAAACCAGAGATCGATCTCCTCCAAGCTCAAACCAGGCGGGCTTTTCTCCGGAGCTCCGGACAATTTAGCCTCGGGGCAATTGCTGCTCAATCCCTTCTCCACGGCGAATCATCCGCCAATGTCCCCGCACTGAATCCCCTTGCCGCTCACCCGCCACACTTCCCCGCCAAAGCCAAGCGAGTGGTCTATCTCCATATGTCAGGCGGGCCTCCTCACCTCGATATTTTTGATTACAAACCCGAACTCGTTCAACGCAACGGACAAGTCGCCCCCGACCAATTTGTCAAAGGCAAGACTTTCGCCTTTACCACCGGTGCCCCCAAACTCATGGGCACGCCACGCCAGTTTGCCCAGTATGGGAAAGGGGGAATTTGGATGTCCGACGCCGTGCCTCATTTTCACGGAATTGCTGACGACATCTGCGTGGTTAAATCGATGTTCACGGATCAATTTAACCACACCCCCGCCGAGCTTTTGCTCTTCACAGGATCAGCCAGGCAAGGACGACCATCGATGGGCTCCTGGGCAACTTACGGACTGGGATCGGAGAATGAAAACCTTCCCGGGTTCGTCGCCCTCATTAGTAGTGGCGTCCAGCCTAGTGGTGGACAAAGTCTCTGGGGTACGGGCTTTCTTCCCTCGGTTTTTCAAGGCGTACAATGCCGATCAAAAGGCGATCCCGTCCTCTATGTGAGCGACCCAGCGGGCATGGACCGGACGCTTCGTCGCCAAACTCTCGATGCCCTCCGAGACCTCAATGAGGAACAATCGCAAGAGCTCGGCCACCCAGAAACCGCCACTCGCATTGCCCAATACGAACTGGCTTTTCGGATGCAAACCAGCGTGCCAGATGTCATGGATATCACCCGCGAACCCGCCCAAGTTCTCGCCGACTACGGCGCCAAGCCCGGCGAGGCCAGTTTTGCCAATAACTGCCTGCTCGCCCGACGACTCTTGGAACAAGGCGTGCGCTTTGTTCAGCTTTTTGATTGGGGTTGGGACTTTCACGGCACCAACAAGGGCGAAGATATTCGCGATGGTCTGACCGCAAAAATGCGGGCCACCGATAAGCCCGTCGCCGCACTCATTCACGATCTGAAACAGCGAGGACTCCTCGAAGACACCCTCGTGGTTTGGGGTGGCGAGTTTGGACGAACTCCGTTTCGCGAAGGAAGAACCAGCAACGGAGGAGTCCTCGGACGCGACCACTTTCCCGATGCCTTCTCTCTATTTCTCGCTGGTGGCGGCATCCAAGGCGGACTCAGCTACGGACAAACCGATGAACTCGGCTTTTCCGTCGCCGAAAATAAGGTCCATGTCCACGACCTCCAAGCGACCATCATGCATCTCCTCGGTTTCAATCACGAAAAACTCACTTACCGCTTCCAAGGCCGCGACTATCGTCTGACCGATGTCCACGGGCACGTCGTAAAGGGAATCCTCGCTTAACTCCCCAAAAAAGTCGGCCGACCACCGACAAAAACTCGTTGACGATCACCCTCCTCAACGCATAGGCTCCACACCCTCTCAAAAAACCAAAATATTTCCTAAAAACACCTGCCAGTGTGAGCTTCCTGTCGAATAAAGTTACTTTTTCGGCGGACCGCGCTGGCTCTTTTCATCTATGGCTGAAGAACTTTCTTACGTGATTGTCACTCCCTACTCCATTCGCAAATCGCGAACGGGTGGGATTCTCGCACGTCTGATCTCCCGAACTGGATTGGAAATCGTCGCCGCTCGAATGTTTGCTCCCAGCGCAGAATTGGTCGAAAAATACGCGGCAGGAATCGTCAATGACTCCGAACCCCGACATCGCGCCACCCAAGAACTGATTCGCCAATATGTTCTCGATCAATTTGGTCCACGTCCTGATGGCACCAACCCCCGCGTCCTCTTACTCGTTTTCAAAGGAGAAAACGCCGTCCACTCATTGCGCGCAACCGTCGGGCATATCGTCAACGAACGGACCAGCGGAGAAACCATTCGGGATACTTACGGCGACTACCACGAAGACGCCACTGGAAGGGTCACCTACTTCGAACCCGCAGTCCTCGCCCCACCCAACGAAGCCAGCGCGACTGCTGATCTAAAACTCTGGGCCGCTTACTCCGACTCCGACGGCGGGCTCCTCGATCATGCCATAGCCTACCCAGTTGGCTCTGCCGTAGAAAAAACCCTCGTACTGATTAAGCCCGACAATTTTCGCTTTCCCAATGGTCGCCCCGGAGGCGTGATTGACCTTTTTTCGCGAACCGGTCTTTACATCATCGCTTGCAAAGTCCATCGGATGAGTATCGCCCAAGCCGAAACTTTCTATGGTCCCGTCCTCGAAGTCCTCCAAGACAAACTCCGGGGTCGCACCGGCGAAATCGCCCGCACCGTCCTAGAAAAAGAACTGTCTCTCACCCTAAGCGACGATGTCCAATCCCAACTTGGCGACCTCCTCGGCCCCATTCACGGTCGCGATAGCTGGGAGCAAATCGTCAAATTTATGGCAGGCCTCAGACCGAGCGACTGCCCAGCAGACCGTCGTGAGGAACCAGGGACAGAGAAATGCATCGCCCTTTGTTACCAAGGAGTCGACGCCGTCCGAAAAATTCGCGAGGTTTTAGGACCGACCGATCCCTTAAAAGCCCCTCCTGGAACCATCCGCAGAGAATTTGGGGCCACCATCATGGTCAACGCCGCCCACGCCTCCGACTCCGCAGAAAACGCCTCCCGCGAAATGGAAATTGTCCAAATCAACGAGAATAACTTTAAGCCCCTCATCACCGCCTGGTTCGGTAAGTAGCCGAACCTTATTTTAATCCAAAAAAACAACCACCAAAAGACCATGGAACTCTCCCACCGCGCGACCATCCTCACCCCCTCATTAACTTTGACCATCGACTCCAAAGCCAAGGCAATGAAGGCCGAAGGCCTCGATGTCTGTAGCTTTGCCGCAGGTGAACCTGACTTCGATACGCCCGAACACATCAAAGCGGCGGCGCAAGCGGCGCTCGAAATGGGCATCACCAAGTACACTCCCAGCTCTGGAACCGCCGAACTCCGCCAAGCCATCGCCGACAAATTTCTCGCCGACAATCAGTTAAGCTACAAACCAAGCCAAATCATTGTCAGCAACGGCGCCAAACACTCCTGCTACAATGCCATTCTCGCCACCTGCCAAGCGGGCGACGAAGTAATCATCCCCGCTCCTTACTGGCTGAGCTATCCCGAGATGGTCCGCCTCGCGGGCGCCGAACCCGTTTTCGTTCAAACCACCGAAGCCAACGGCTGGAAAATGACCGCCGAACAATTTCAAGATGCCATGACCCCCCGCACCAAAATGGTCATCATCAATTCACCAGGAAATCCCACCGGCGCCGTTTACACCCGAGAAGAATTGCAGAGCATTGTCGATGTCGCCGCCGACGAAGAAATCCTCATTCTGTCCGATGAAATTTATGAGAAACTGACCTACGATGGCGCAGAACACGTCAGTGTCGCCTCCCTTCCAGGGGCCGCCAATCTCACCATCACCGTCAATGGCTTTTCTAAAGCCTACTCCATGACGGGATGGCGCCTCGGCTACATCGGTGCTCCAGAACCCATTGCCAAAGCAATCGACGCCATCCAGAGCCACAGCACTTCCAACGCTTGTTCCTTTTCCCAAAAAGGTGGCTTCGCCGCTCTCAAGGGCGATCAAAAAGCCGTTGCTGAAATGCGCGACGAATTCGAGATGCGCCGGAACTACATGCTCAGCCGCCTCGAAAGCATCGCAAAAATTAGCGTGGTCAAGCCTCAAGGCGCCTTCTATGTCTTGGTCAATGTCAGTAAACTCGGCCTGAGCTCAGCAAATTTCGCCGAACGCCTCCTCAGCAAGCACCAAGTAGCCGTCATTCCCGGCATCGCTTTTGGCAATGACTCCACAATCCGGCTGAGTTACGCGACCAGCCTTGATGTCATCAAAAAGGGACTAGATCGAATCGAGGAGTTCTGCAAAACCCTCTAAGTCGCCACCTAGTTCCCCCCCATTAACTCGAAACTCCTCACTGCCCCATTAGCTTGGTCGGTAGATTGCTTTACTTTGCTTCGGCTTGAAGGACCCGAAGTCTTTCCCTCATTGTGGCAAGCTCCCTCGCATGGAGAGCATCAGGAGCCAGACTCCTCTCTTCAAAAGGATCCGCATTCAAGTCAAATAGCTCTTCAAAATCAAATTGCGGCCAAAGGAGATACTTCATTTCCTTGCGCACCAGAGCTAGTGACGAAGGAATAAAGTCCCGGTTGACGATTGTAGAATGCTCGTAAAAAAACTCCGTCCGCCACTTCGGTTGCGGATTCGCCAAATAGAGCGGCGCAAAATCCCGACCCTGCATCGTCCCCGGTGCTGGCACCCCAGCCGCGGCCAGGATGGTCGGAGCCACGTCGACATTTAAAACAAAGTGGTCATCCACCCTCCCTCGCTGGCCGACCGGCAAGCGCGGATCGCGAACGATCAATGGCACGCGGATGCTTTCCTGATACGGGTACCACTTGTCCGCGAGCCCGTGGTCGCCGTGAAAGTAGCCGTTATCACCAGTGAAAATCACCAGCGTATGATCAAGCACCCCCTGCTTACGCAGTTCCTCAAGCACTTTCCCACAGGCGGCATCCACTTCCGTACAAAGCCGATAATACGATTTCATCATGCTCTGATACTTTTCCGGCGTATCAAAGCGAAGACGCCATCGAGCCCGCCCCTCGTTTTTTTCATTCCCAATAAAGTACGGTAACCGATGAAAATACTCGTCGCTGGCCGTCTTCGGTACCGGCACGGTTACCCCTTGATAAAGCGACTCGCTCTCCGGTTGATAGAGATACTGCTTGGGATTCGAGTCCTCCGCGTGCGGGGCAAAAAAAGCCACCGTTAGGCAAAATGGGCGATCCACAGGACGACCACGCAAAAAATCGAGGGCATCGCGCTGATTCTTCTGCGTCACATGAATCGATGACCCATCCGGTTCCTTCATAAAATGCCGACCGCTATAGGCACTTCCAACATCAAATTGCTCCTGAGGAAATTTCCCATTGTGCCACTTTCCTACATGACCCACCCAGTAACCATTCGCCCGAAGTAACCCAGGATAGGTCTCCGCCCAAGGCGTTTTAAACATCGCAAAACCTAAGTTGCCATGCCGCGACATCCATTGACCGGTCATCAATGAAGCCCGACTCACCCCACAAATGGCTGTAGTCACGCATGCTTGCGTAAACCGAGTGCTCTCCGAAGCAAACTGATCAAGATTCGGCGTCTTCACCACCGGGTTTCCAGCACATCCCAAAGTGTCGAAACGCCAATCGTCAGCATGAAGAATCAGGATATTCATCGGTCGCTCGTTCTCTGCGGATACGGAAAAATGCCCGATGAAACAAAAAATAAAAGCGACGGAAAATGGGCGAAAGTTCATATGTTTGGTGACTGATTGAGTTCTGGTACTTTGCAAAGAAAGCTCTCCGCTGTTCTCAGTGCTCCCGCTAACCTCTCCGAAAAAAACTTCTTCACCAATGAAATATCCCGCGTCGATTCTCTGCCTCGCCATTCTGTCCATTCCATTGCACGGAACCCAAAACCCTCCACAACTCCACGGGAAAGAAGCTCTCGCTAAATACGCCAACTCTTTCAGCCAGAATGACGCAGAACTGGTATCCACCACCATCACCAACGCCAACGCCACTCAGTGGATGGAGGAAAACATTCCCCGCTTCCAATGCCCAGACCAAGAACTCGAAGAGATTTACTACTTCCGCTGGTGGACTTATCGGAAACATCTCAGTTCCACCCCCGACGGATTTATTGTTACCGAATTTTTGCCAAAAGTCCCTTGGTCTTCCAAACACAACTCCATCTCTTGCGCCGCAGGCCATCACTTTTACGAGGGCCGATGGATTCGCGACCCGCGCTACCTTGACGACTACGCCCTCTTTTGGTTTCGACGCGGTGGACTTCCTCGCCAATACAGCTTCTGGGCCGCCGACGCACTCTGGGCTCGTTATTTGGTCGACGGTCGATCCGAACCTCTCCTCGAGATCCTTCCCGAACTCCGAAGCAACTTCGCCGCTTGGGAAAAGTCCAATCGCGATCCCAACGGACTCTTCTGGCAGGTGGACGATCGCGACGGGATGGAGGTATCCATCGGCGGAAGTGGCTATCGCGCAACCATCAATAGCTACATGTTCGGCGAGGCAATCGCTTTAGAAAAAATTTCCGAGCTCGCAGGAAAATCGAGCGACGCCCTCCTCTATCGGGAAAAAGCCGCCCAAATTAAGCAGCTTGTTGAATCACGCCTCTGGGATGCTGATGCCCGCTTTTTCAAGGTTCTCCCCCGAGGCGAAAAGACCAACCTCGTTCAGGTCCGCGAACTCCACGGGTTCACCCCATGGTATTTTCATCTCCCCTCGCCAAAATTCGCGGACGCTTGGAAACAGCTCGTCGACCCGCAGGGATTCCAGGCCCCATTCGGTCTGACCACCGCTGAACAGCGACACCCTAAGTTTGCTCTTGCTTACACAGGCCACGAATGCCAATGGAACGGCCCCGCTTGGCCCTATTCCACCGCCGTGACCCTCACCGCCATGGCCAATCTCCTCAACAACACCACCCAGGAACCCCAGACCTTCGTCACGAAAGCGGACTACTTTTCCACACTCAAAACCTACGCCACGAGTCACCACTTGAAGCGAGCCGATGGTCAAGTCGTTCCTTGGATCGACGAAAACTTAAATCCGCTGACTGGCGATTGGATTTCCCGAACTCGGCTCAAATCTTGGAAAAATGGAACTTGGGACGCCCAAAAAGGGGGCACCGAACGAGGCAAAGATTACAACCACTCCACATTTTGTGACTTGATCATCACAGGCCTTGTCGGTCTCCGACCGAGGAGTGACGCCATCGTGGAGGTCAACCCGTTGATTCCTAACGGGTGGGACTACTTTAGCCTCGAAAATATCCCTTATCGCGGACATACCCTCGCCATCTATTACGACCGAACCGGCAAACGATATGGAATCGGTACTGGCTTGCGAGTTTTTGCCAACAACCAAGAACTTGTTCACAGTGAACGCTTAGAAAGAATTACCGCAACGCTTCCCACCAAAGGACCAAGCCAAGGAACACCCTAAATCAGATTCAGGGGACTGAACGTCACCGCGAATGTCTCTCCCAAATCAACGGGAGACTTCGCGTTTACGAAAACCACTCCGTATGGAAAAACTCGCCCGCAGGACGATCGGTCCGCTCGTAGGTATGCGCTCCAAAGTAATCCCGCTGAGCCTGCAGAAGGTTCGCCGGGAGCCGAGCAGAACGATAGCTGTCAAAGTAGCTTAAAGCGGCGCTAAATCCGGGAACGGCCACGCCAAACTCAATCGCAGTTTGCACGGCGATCCGCCAGTTGGCCTGCGTCCGCTGAAGAATCTCCGCAAAAAAGGGATCAAGGAGAAGATTCTTCAACCCAGGATTCTGCCGATAAGCTGAGGTAATATGATTGAGAAAGCGTGCTCGAATGATGCAACCCCCACGCCAAATCGAAGCAATGTCTTCAAAGTTCAAGTTCCACTGATACTGCTCGCTGGCTCGCCCAAGTTGAGCCATCCCTTGCGCATAACTAATAATTTTCGAGGCATAAAGCGCATCCCGAACTGCCCCAATCAGGGCCACTCGATCGCCAGTAAAAGGCGCAGGACTTGGTCCCTTCAGCACCGTACTCGCCACCACTCGCTCGTCCTTCATCGAAGAAAGAATGCGCGCTTCAACCGCACTCCCGATCACCGAGAGCGGCACGCCCATCTCACAGGCGTGACCCACTGTCCACTTCCCTGTGCCTTTCTGCCCCGCTTTATCCAAAATTAAGTCAACGATCGGTTGCCCAGTTTCAGGGTCTTTTTTCGTAAAAATCTTCGCCGTAATCTCAATCAGGAAGCTATCCAACTCACCCTTGTTCCACTCGCTAAAAATCGCGTGAAACTCCTCGGCCGTCGGATTCAGGGCCGCCTTCAAAATCGCGTACGCCTCGCAGATCAACTGCATATCCCCGTACTCAATCCCGTTATGAGCCATTTTCACATAATGCCCAGCCCCATCAGGCCCCATGTAACGGCAACATGGCTCGCCCTCCGCCACCGCCGCAATCTTCGTGTAAATCGGGGCCAAGGATTTCCACCCCTCGGCCGACCCGCCAGGCATGATCGATGGACCTTTCAATGCTCCCTCCTCACCACCGCTCACCCCCACCCCAAAAAAGTGAATCCCTTTTTCTTTCAGGGCTTTCTCACGACGCTGCGTATCGGTCCACAACGAGTTTCCACCATCAATAATCACATCTCCAGCCTCAAGAAGTGGAATGAGTTGCGCAATCACCGCATCGACCGGCGCTCCAGCTTTAACCATAATCTGCGCTCGGCGAGGACGCTTCAATGCTCCCACAAAAGCCTCAAGACTCTTCGCAAAAATGAAGTTTTTCCCTTGCCCACGCCCCGCTTCAAATGCCTCGGTCACGCTGGTCGTCCGATTGAAGACCGCAACGTGAAATCCTCGGCTCTCCATATTCAAAACAAGGTTTTCCCCCATCACCGCGAGGCCGATTAGTCCGATATCACAAGTACTCATAAGTTCTAAATTCAGTAAGGTTGATTGCTCCCAATTAAAAGACTGCTTTTTAGGTAAAATCCTCATTTTGTCGATGATTTAATCGGTCTTTCGTGGACTCCTCCGCGCGGCTCCTCTAAATGACTACGTTTCGCATGAATCTACCAAATCAACTGACCACCGCACGATTCTTCCTCACTGGGATTTTTGTGGTCGCCCTTTCGACTAATTGGCCCTTTCATGTTACCGTCGGTCTGATCGTTTTTGTGATCGCCGGCGTCACTGATTACCTAGATGGATCCATCGCCCGAAGTCGAAATCTCGTCACGGATTTCGGCAAGTTGATGGATCCGCTCGCCGATAAGATCATGGTCGCCGCCGCCTTCATCTGCCTCGTTCCTCTTCAGGCCATCCCCCCATGGGTGGCGATTCTGGTCATCGCTCGGGAATTTCTCATCACTGGACTACGCCTCCTCGCCGCCGGTAAAGGCACCATCCTCCCTTCAGAACGCCTCGGAAAACACAAGACCGCTTGGCAAATTATCACCGTAATCTTTTTCCTTCTCTTACTCTCCCTTCAAGAATGGCAAGGCGCAGGCATCATTTCCTCCACTCTTCTCGACCCAATAGCGTTCCTCTTGCCTTACGGAGGCAGAGTGATCATCGCCGTCACCCTCGGCCTCACCGTTACCTCTGGTTTTCGATACCTCTGGAAGCATCGATCTCTGATCGATAGCGCCTAACTTACAAAGTACAAAGATTCAATTTCCTCCCATCACTCAGGAACATTCACTTGGTCACCAGGCAAAAGTTTCGGGTCGTTCGCGGGATTCTTGGTGATTTCTTTATAGTTATAAGTGCCAAAAACCTTCCCATCACGAATCACCGTGATCCCCTTCGGCTTCGCAAAATCCCCAAGCCCTTGGCAGTTCCCAATCGCTGAAGCTAAAGTAATATCCGCCGTCCACGGAAGCCGCTGCGGGGCTCGGACGGCGCCACTGATCGATACAAATCGCGCCACTTGCCCCACACTAATAATCACCGTCGGTTTCGTGAAGATTTTTTCGGCGATGTACTTAGCTTGAATCATATCCTCCACCTGCGTGGAGCTCATCCCTGAAACCTTCATTTTTCCAATCAATGGGACGTTCACAATCCCATCAGGCCCCACGGTGTACTGAAGATTTGCGATGTCTTGAATGACATCCATTGGTACCCCCGTTAGACGCATGTCAAAGGTATCCCCAGCGCGAATTGTCGCCGTCGGAACAATTGACGTCGAGGCACCCACCGCCGGGGCAACCACAGCCACCGGCACGCGGGTCGCCACCGGAATCGGTTTCCCCGCGCAAAACGAGGTAGAAGTGACCCCAAGAAGGACAAGAATAGGAATGATCTGACGCATAAAAATGAGTTTGATTAATAGTCTTCGCGAGACGTCGGGCGGGGTCTGGCGAGTTGCGGCGTTGCCGTTTCAATCTGGGGAGTCGCAGGGCGACGAACCCCATAATACTCGTTGTAGCTGTTGTAGTAGGAATAGCCGTCGTCGTGCTTCGAATCGACATTGTTTAACACCACCCCAATGAGGCGCCCACCCACTCCGAGCACCGCTTGCTTAACCCGCTGAAGCATCGCTCTGGGAAAGCGACGATGCTGGACAACCATGATGGTTATATCCACCTCACTGGCCAAAACAGATCCATCGCTGACCCCAAGAATCGGTGGGGAATCAAAGAAAACCAAGTCGTATTGTTGCTTGAGCTTAGCGATCAAGTCGGTCATCCGTTGCGAGTTGAGAATTCCCACCGAATCACCAGGAAGCTCCCCAGCAGGAATGAAAGAAAGGTTGTCAATTTTCGTCGTCTTCACGATCTCGTCGATCTCCATTCGACCAAGAAGATAGTCGGTCAACCCAACCTCATTGCTCACCCCAAAAAGTAAGTGCTGCGTGGCTCGGCGTAAATCCGCATCCACAACCAACACATTGTAGCCCCCCTTGGCACAAGTAAACGCAAGGTTATTGATCGTCGTCGACTTTCCTTCGCCTGGGCCACCACTAATCAGCGTAAAGGTGTTCGCATCCCGGTGCGGCTTATTAAATTCTACATTCGCCCGCAGAATCCGATAGGCTTCCGCGTCGGGAGAATCCCCCACGGACTTCATCAATACGGTAATATCTTTCGGAATCACCGCCAACACCGGGATCTGCAGGAACCGCTCGACATCGTCGAGCGTCTTCACACTCGTATCAAGGTATTCAATGAAGAAGGCCAACCCAATTCCCACACTTAGACCAATCACCGCAGCGATGATCATAAAGACAGGAACATTCGGCTTGGCTGGCGAGATCGAAGCCTCCGCTTTTTCCCAGACCTTCGCTGGATCCATTTCGATCCCACGCTTCATCCGCTCCGCCTTCAAATTGATTTCCGCACTTTCCAAAATTTTTCGCTCTTGAATATAGCGATTTTTTGCATCGATATACTCTTTCATCCTCGTCTTCTCATCGATGTCCGCCTTGCGCGACATCTCCGCACGCGCAGTGATGTCTTCCAGTTTTTTTGCTTCCAACGCATAGGTATTAGCAAATCCACTCAACTGCCCTGCCAGCGCCGTTTGCAACTGATTCCGATACACCCCCAACTGTCCGCGCAAGGAAGCGACTCTTGGATGGTTCTCGCCAACTCCAGAACTTTGCAGGCGCTTCTCTTCCACACTCAAATCACCAATCGCTAAGGTCGCCTTGGTTACCGATGAATCATCCATCCCCATCGAGTGAAGCGCTTGCGCCAATTCCTCAGGCTTGAGTTTCTGCACCAAGTCCAACTGCAACTTAATCGTGCTCACCCGACTCGTTTGCTCATTCAGTTGCTTTTCATCAAAGTCTAAAACCCCGATCTTTCGGCCAAGTGCGGAGTTCTCCCTATCGGGATCAGGATCACTAATTCCACCCTGCGTCCGAAGTGTCGCCGCTTCACCACTCGCCGCCACCACCGCCGCCCGTTGCTTCGCCACTTCCTCTGTCAACTGCTCCAAACCTCGATCCACACCCTTCTGCAAGTCCGCACGACGCCTCTCCACATAGACCACCCCAATGGTGTTCGCAATGTTTGCCGCCCGCGTCGCATCCGTATCATAAACTCCAATGTCAATGAGCCCTGTCATCCGCACCTCCTGAAGCTGCATCGAACGCCGCAATCGCATGTAAACCTGCTGAATCGGAAGCCGTTGCCCAGCAGGTGAAAATTCCTTCACCAACTCCAAACGATCAATCACCGGATAAAGGATTTCCGTGGTTTGGAGAATCTGAAACTGCGTCGCCACAAACTGCGGGTCATATGCGCGCGTCGTCGCTCCACCGAAAGTACTCACCGGCCCAGAGTTGTCCTGCTTCACCTCCATCCGCACACGCGACAAAAATTGCCGGGGAAGAAAATAGGTCGTCACCCCAGCCGTGACCATCACCAAGAAGAAAGTCAGCAAAATCAAACCAACTCGGAGCTTAATGACCCGCCAGTAATCCAAAAAGTGCAGTTTAGACTCGTTATTTTCAGTCATAGGAAAAGGAGTTACTTATTAGGGTGTGCTGCGTGGTTGTCTGCTAAACTAAATTTCAATCGGGAGACGCAAGAGAGCAAGTTGGAGACCAATTCTTCTGTTCCGTTCAAAAATCGTACTCGCCACCGAAGAAAATTCGATTCCGGTAATAATCATTCGCCTCCAAAGTCCCAAATCCCGTCACGTAACTGTAGTTGGCGTTCAACGTCCAGTGTCGACTCAACGTATACTCAAAACCAAACGCCGCATCCACGGTGTTTTGAATGTTCGCAGGGTTGGCCGCTGAAGTGGCGTCGTTCACTATCGTCGTCGTATTCTGTCGGACCACATTAGTCCCAATCGTCCCACGCAGACGGGGCGAAAAAGATTGCACCAGACTCAGCCCCGCTCGAAGACTCACCAAGTTGCTCTCGGCGTCTTGGGGCGCCTCCTGTCCATAGCGACCGTTTAAGCGGAGCACTGTCGCCTTCGCCAGTTGATAGGTCATCGTCGCTTCCCCATAAGGAGAAGTCGCATCCGTATTACTATTCACAAATGTCCTTTGCTCCACCCCCAATCGCAGAGTCCCCGAAAAACGCCGACTCATCGCCCACTCCCCACCGACCAAGCCAAAGACGGAATGTGCATCTCGATTCGACGTCGTCGGATAGGCAATCGTGCTGTATCGTACCTCGGTCAGGAGGGTCAGATGCGGCGAAAAAAGGTAACGCACTTCTGCCCCTAAAATAAATTCGCGATTGTCACTAAACTGTTGCGTGGTCTGCTCGTACTTCAACGCGTTATAGCTCAAACTACCCACAGTGCTAATCCGAGGCGAAAACCGATAGGTCATGTCCACCTTGGCATTCGTGGTCAAAAATGAGCCCGCCTGCAATGTTGACGTGTTGACTTGAGACAAATTCGGCTGGTCTTGATAGCTCGAATTAACCGACGCCGTAAACTGCAACCGCGAATTCAAACGACGCAAGTACATCAGCGCCAATGATCCAGTAGGGTCAATGTCATTCCCAGGTCGATCCCAATAAACATCCGCTCCAGCACGAATATCAAAAGTGAAGAGCGTCTTCCGAGAGGCAAACTGCACATCAAATCCCACATTCTGCCGGTTCACAAAACTTCCAATCCGCTGCTGCCCGGGCTTCCCAGGAATCACCACTTTCTCCGTGGTCGGTGCAGTTCCAGGCACCACCACCGTCACCGGTAACCCATTCGAATCAACCCCGTCTTCAGTATGCCCAGGCGTCCCAGGCTTGGTCACCACCGTTACCACAGTGTCAGGCGTTCCAGGCGAGTTGGTCGGCGTTTGAAGAACGTTATCATCATAACCAAAAGACACCGACCCCGTATAACGAAACTTCGGCCGGGCAAGCCGACCTTCCCCAGCCGTAAACTGCTGACTCGGCTTTCCATAACCCGCAGGAATCACGTAAGTTGGCTCGGATACGTTGCTCGGCTTCGTCCCATCCGATCCATTGCCAAAGTTGGTCGCTGGCCCAGGTGCCACACTCCCAGTTCCCGGGATGATCCTCGGTCCCCCGCTCGGCACGGTTCCCTCCGATTGGCTCCCCGGCAAAGCTCCGGGGATCGTCGCCCCCGGTAATCCAGTTCCCCCAGCGGGAATCCCCCCAGCTCCAGAGGACGCCGGTGACGTCGGCGCCCCAAAATTAGAACTCGCCCCCGGAGGCGACGAAGCACTCCCCGACGCCGCCCCACTCCCCGACGCCGCCCCTCCAGAAGCGGCACCTGCTTCTTGCCCATTTGTGCTCTCTAAAAAGCAACAGGCCACAACAAATAAAACGCACCCGCGGTTGAAGGAAATCATGAATGGAAGTCAGTGGACAATGGGTGGCGATTTCAGGGTCTAAATGAGAAGTAAAGATGGATTAGCCCCAGCGATAGGCTCGACGCAACAAATAATTTTGGTTCTCTAGTCCAAAAAGACCAGCTTTCGAAGTCAACATCACCCGAATCAATCCTTTTCTACCCCTTCAACCCCTCACCACCCCCCATTCCCAAAATGCCGCCAGCTGATCAAAACTCTCCACTCCATCACAAAAAACCAAAAGGCCCGACCTTGCGGTCGGGCCTCGGTTATTTAGAAACGCAGTCGACGACTAAGCTCCCGCAGCCACGCTGTCGGCTTTGCCATGCTCGCTCACCACCTTAACGCTCTTTCCCACCAACCCAGCAGCGGCGTCGGCGCCAGCGGTTGTCGGAGTCAAGGTAATCGTCGTGGCTTTGCCATCTTTAGCTTCCACAACCAGCGCCTTGGTTGCTGGATCGAAGGACTTGAGCGTCCCTTCACTGGTAACTTTCTTGCCGCAGGCGGCAAACGCACTGCTCATGCTGAGGATGACCATGCTGGTCAGAACGAGGAACTTTTTCATAGGATGGATGGTTATATTTTTGAGTTGCTCAGCGCGATTAGTTAACGCCAAGTAACCCAACCATTCAGTTCACCCCTCCACTCCGCAAGGAAAAAATTTCACTAACGCAACCATCCGATGTTTTCTCGATTCCCTTTTCTTCTCACCATCCTCTTCGCCGTCGCTTGCTCTTCTGCCAACGCTCACCCCATTCCCGATATCTCCGTCTGCGGATCCTTCACCAGCCAAGGCTCCGCTACCATCTACGTCGAGGTCGACCCCCGATGCGTCGCCTCCGACCCGCCCACTGCCCCTTACCTCACCGAAGAAATTTTCCAAACTTTGCCCGCCCCCCGACAAGCCGAAATCCGCGCCCAAATCGCCGATCTCCTCCAAAAAAGTCTCGAGTTTTTTCTCGAACCCATCGGCCGCATTCAACCCGAATTCACTTTTAATTTCACCCAGCCAACCCGCGTCCCTCTCACCAAAGACGCCCCACGCGTGGTCCTCACCGGGCAGTGGTCCACCACCATTCCTGCCGGCGTCACTGGATGGAAAATTCGCGCCCTCCCCACTGCCCCACTCGCCGTGGTCTTCACCAATCTCCTCAACAATCAGCCCCAAACAAAATACGCCGTTCTCTTTCCAAACGAAACCAGCTTCACCCTCGACCTCACCCACCTCGCCACCACCACCATCCCCCCATCATCCATCCCCGCCTCCACCCCTTGGCAGGACCGCTGGCAAACCTTCCTCAGTCTCTTTAAACAAGGCTTTGTCCATGTCATCCCCAAAGGCTTCGATCACATCCTCTTTGTCCTCGGCCTCTTCCTCCTCAGCCGAAATTGGCGACCACTCCTCCTCCAAGTCACGGTCTTCACTCTCGCTCACTCCACCACCCTCGCCCTCGCCGCCACTGGCCACTTAAAAATCAGTTCCTCGATCGTCGAACCGATCATCGCTCTCAGCATTGCCGCCGTTGCCATCGAAAACCTTTTCCACTCTCGCCCAACCACTTGGCGTCTCATCCTCGTGTTCTTTTTCGGCCTCATCCACGGCCTCGGCTTCGCCAGCGCTCTCCAAGATCTGCAACTCCCCACCGCTTCCCTCGCCACCGGTCTTCTCGGATTTAATCTCGGCGTCGAGGCCGCCCAAATCACCGTCATCGCCACCGCCTTCCTTGTCACTTTTCCGATCCAAAATCCCCTCTCCTACCGACGCTGGATTGTCGTCCCTGGTTCTCTCCTCATCGCTTCCGCAGGCCTTTACTGGGCCGCTCAACGGACTTTTTTCTAACGGGGTGATGGAGCCGCCTCGCCTGCCTTTTCTCCCAAAGAAATCTCAATCTCCGCACTGAAAATATACTCAGGATCTCCCCGCTCACTCAGCGTCCGCGCCAGCGTTCCCATCGTCCGCAAGACCCGACCCTCAAAAACCACTTTGTCCCCCACACGAATATTCACTGGTCGGTCCATGTCCAACATCGCATCACTCAAACGCACCGAAAATTCTTTCACCTCGCTGACCGTCATCACCAAATTCTGCCCACTCCGCTCCGCTCGAATCTCCTGCCCAACCCGCGCCCCCGCCAGCGGAACCGCTAACCAGTAAAAGGACGAATGCATCACCCCATCTTGCCGCCAAACAATCCGCTCGGGTCGAGGATCCCGCCGGCACTTTTCCATCCAAGGAATCGCCAACCGATCCTCCAAATCCATCCAATGCCCCTTCCCCTCATGGATCTTCGTCAAATGCCGATATCCTCCCTTCCCATCCTCCACCTCCAAGGCATCCAGTTTCTTCCCCCACTCCGCTCCCACTTTGTTCCGCCGATACGCCCCGTCATTTCCTCCCACCTGAATCACAAACGGTAGGTTCCGCAAATTAACCGGCGACGCCGAATTCGGATGCCCCGCCATCATCGCCGCCGCCGCCCATCGATCCGCCATTCGGGGCCCCAACTGATACACCCCATCTCCACCCGCCGAATACCCCATCAAATACACTCGGTTCGGATTCACCCCCTCCAAAACAATCAGGTCCGCAATCAGTCGGTCAAAAAGTCCGTCCACCTCCGCTTCATGCCAGAGCTTCCACGAATTACTCGGTGCCCGCGGTGCCACATACAATCCTTCACTAGGACGATACGCCTGCCCAAGCTGAATCTGATTCCGCCACTGCCCATCATTGATTTCCACCGGCGCACCACCCCCACCATGCATAGAAATAAACAGACTCCGCCCCCCTTCAGGAATCACCGCCTTTTCTCCAAATCGTAGGATCTCAAACTTCATCTCGTGATCCCCAATCCTGATCGTTTTTTCCTCCATCTCCGCCTTCCGCGTCTCCCGAATCATTCCAGCGTAGTCATTCCACAACAACCTCTTCGCCTCCTCAGCCCCTTCCTTCGTTAAACCCACCCGCGCAAATTCCATCGTCCCAATATCCGGACGCGCCCCACGCTCTTTCCCCAACCACTCTCGCAAACCCACCAACGCCCCAGCCGTTCCCCCAACCCGATCCGCCCCCTCCACCCCCACCCATCCCATCCACCAACTCAAAGCCAACCCAATGATGATTTTATTGTTCAAACGCATCCCTCATTTACCCCCCTCCTCACCCCCCGATCAAGCCCCCATCACCCCTCCACCCGCAAAGAGTATTTACACCCACCCCTTCCAACTCGTTCTATCAAGCAAATTTTTCACCCCACCTTATGGCCCTCAAAGCAATCATCTACAAAGCCCAACTCCAAGTCTCTAACCTCGACGATAACCTCTATTCCGATCACAGCCTGACCATCGCCCGACACCCCTCGGAAACCGATGAACGCCTCGTCATTCGCCTCCTCGCTTTCGCCCTCAATGTTCCCAAAAATCCCGATCACGCCACCCTCGAATTCGCCAAAGATATGTGGGAAGCCGATGCTCCAAGCCTCTCCCAGAAGGACTTAACTGGACAGATCACCCACTGGATCGAAGTCGGGCAACCCGACGAAAAACGCCTCCTCCGCGCCGCCGCTCGCATCGACCAAGTCAGCGTCTATAGCTTCAGCTCCAGCACCCCCATCTGGTGGAAAGGCATCGCCCCCACCCTCTCCAGAACCCGCAACCTCCACGCTTGGCAAATCCCCTCGCTCCAAAGCCAATCCCTCGCCTCCCTCGCCAAACGCACCATGGATCTCCACCTCACTCTGCAAGACGGTTCCATCTGGTTCGGCGATGGATCCCAGAGCATCGAAGTCTCCCCAATCTCCCTCCATCCTTAATCTCCACGCCCCTCCAAAAAACAAAAGCCGCCAGAGAGCCACGACAAAGTAAGTCAAACGACCGTTGCTGCCTTCCGGCCCTGGCGGGGTTGGTCTGCCTACAATCCGTAGTCCCTGACGGGATATCCATCTTAAGTCACCCGCTCCCGATGACAAACACTTTCTGCAAAATTCATTGGAAAATTACTTGCCTAGTTTTACTTTTGCGTCTTAAAACATTTCTCCTTTCTGACTACCAGTTGGCTAAATCGCAGTTTAAACCGAGCATCTCCAATTTTTAAAATATCATGGTAAAAATCCTCTTAGGGATCTCCCTCGCAGTAATCATCGCCACCGGAGTCCTCGGCTTCCTCATTAAACAAAAATCTGACGTTCGCTACGCCGAATTAGTCGAAAAACGCGCCACCCTCATCGCCACCGAAGCCAAACTCCGCCAAACTAAAAAAGATCTCGAAATCCGTACGGAGGAACTCGCCGCCGCCAATCTGAAGATCGAAGAGAAGGATAAAGAAATCGCGACCCTCAAGGGCATGAACGATGACCTCAAAAAAGCCAAAGATGATCTCACCGCTCAACTCGAGGCCAAAACCAAGGAAGTCGAAGCCCTCAACGAGCAATTGAAAAAACTCTTGACCACCCCAGAAGGAGGCAAAGTCGATATCGCCGAACTCACCCGCGCCATCGACGAACTTAAAGCGACGGTCATCAAACTCACCACCGAACTCGCAGAGGCCAGAGCCATGAATGACTCCCTGACCAAACAAGTCAAAGTCGCCGACGACAAAGTTGCTGTCCTCGAAATCTACAAGAAAAGCCGCGAACTCGGCCTCATGCGCAAAGGCACCACTGGCCGCATTATCGCCGTCAACCCTGGCTGGAATTTCGTCGTCCTCAACATCGGCGACAAACAAGGTGCCGTCCAAAATGGCGTCATGCTCGTCGTTCGCAACGGCGAACCCATCGCCAAAGTCCGCATCACCTCCGTGGAGCCTTCCACCGCTATCGCCGATATCCTCCCCAATAGTCTCCGCAAAGGCATCACGATTCAGCCAGGCGATGATGTCATCTTCGAAGGCACTCGCGCCAACGCCCTCCCCACCCCTGCCGCCGCGGCCCCACAACCCGCTCTCCCACGGTAATCCTCACCCTGATTCCCGCACAAAAACGTATGCCACGGCTCCTCCTCTTGCTCTTTCTCGCAGGCTGGATCACTTTCCTCACGGGTTGCGCAGAAACCACCTCGCCCGATCCCAATCAGGTCAGCACCATCCCTTGGAATCGC
>Ga0114970_10000848_pt1 | contig 23151 bp, 24 predicted proteins | sample M_140205_XF_Meta_FD_87030 | JGI IMG/M metagenome (GOLD analysis project Ga0114970, IMG submission 87030) | Freshwater microbial communities from Lake Montjoie, Canada to study carbon cycling - M_140205_XF_MetaG | ecosystem: Environmental > Aquatic > Freshwater > Lake | place: Lake Montjoie...
TTATTTAAGTCTTTTACGTCAAGTAATCAATGAAGGTGAATTATCTGAAAAAATAATAACTATTATCGAACAATTTTTCTTTGACAATATTGATAAAATTCCAACCGATACAGTTCCATTAACTTCAATTGAATGGACGTCACATATATATTTAGAATATATGTTTCATATAGGTGCTCTAATAGATGGAATAAATGGATACTTGACAACGGTTCGCGTTCATCAAACGGATAATGTGGGTCAAATAGAATTGCGAGCGTCATATGAAACTGCTGTAGATGATAGTGATTTTATGGTGTGGATTCAGTTTGATTATCCGCACATCGAATCGCTTCACGATAATACACACCCGGCTCATTTTATAGATTTACCTATATATTATCGTAAATGGTTGGCAATACGTGATGAGCAATCTGATACAGAAACCGTTCAAAGCGATGATTTGGATGAAATGTTGTGTGATGCTGAAAATATCGAAATGGACAATTTATTCAAATCGTGGTTCGAATCACAAGAATACTACCATTCGCGTGAAATTTGGCAGCATCGTGTGCGTGTTTATCGGGATGAATGGCTATAGAAGGCTTTTAGCAAAAGCCTTACCCAAAACCTGTTGACGGTTGATAGTTGATGGTTGACTGTCAACTGTTTTGTCGCAACTTTTTCAAAAGTTGCTAATTATACATTCGTTTCCACGAATCACCATTATCTAGTGTGTTGAAACTAGTACTATTAGACCTATTACTAATAAATAATTTCATTCCACCTAAAATATCTTCTGCACACAATTCCCGTTTATTAAGCGTTTTACCAGATATGATATTTCGTGAGTGTGCTATTTTACATTTCGCGAACAATGTTTCCATATCACCACCATTGTATTTGAAATAGTCTTTATTCTTTTCTACAAACGCAGCATCAATTGCATCAGGTAAAATAGACCATCCACTATCTTTGACTTTTTTATGAAAGATAGCTACCAATTCATCCGGTTTATAGTTTTCCATTGTTAAATGGATATTGAATCGCCGTGCTAAACCATCATTTAAACTAAAGAAATTATTCTCCAAATCCTCTTTATATCCCGCAATCATTAGTATAAAATAATCGTCGGGATGATCTCGCATTTCAGTTAAACTCTGGTTTAATAAATCAACGCATTCTTTACTATATGAATCGCCAGTATCCTTCCCTTGACCGTTTCCAAGAGAATAGGCTTCATCTATAAATAATACACCACCGCGCACTTCATCTAATACATCGGTCGTTTTAAGTGCGGTTTGACCTAAAAATCCGGCGATCAAATCCGCACGACGAACCTTTTTAAAAATATCCTTTTTGACAATACCGATTTTTAAATAAATTTTAGCAATCTTTTGCGCGAATTCCGTTTTACCTGTTCCAGGCGCACCATATAAAACAGTATGTAATAAATCATCACCTTTATTTAATCCCAAACTCTGGTACAAAATCAAATGTGCAATTTGGTTTTTTAATTCGTGCTGACCAATCATATTATTTAACGCATGCATCTCCGGTAATACCCGATTTAGCATTTTCATATCAATATTATATTCAATTCCCACATCAATTGGAAATTCGTTTTTTGTTTTTTCCGCTAAATGAATAAGGTCCTCTAATGTTTCAATATCAGTGACAATTTTTACACGTTGTTTAACTTTATCCGGCATCGTTTGTGTTCCGGCAGATTTAACAGGTGTAGGCAGTTGTCGTTGGTGTTGTGCTGAATAGTAATCACAGTATACTGGATGCTGCTGAAGGGTATAATACCCACCCTTATATATGACTCTATTTGACATTTTCTTTTTTATATAAGATTATAATATTTTATTTGTCATCGAGAATATAACTTCATTTCATATAATATACTATGAAATTTGAAGTATTTATATGTGGGCTTTTTATTGTATCGGTCGTTTTTTGTTTTATACAATGTAGAAAAAAAGAATTATTTACAATGGGAACATATTCAAAATTTACACCATCAACTATACGCAAACCAAACGCGCTAACGTATATCGCCGTTGTGCGGCATGGAACACGCTATCCAACAAAAAAAATGTATAAAAAACTAGATACATCCATATCAAAAACAATACATAAACACGAAATAGGATTATTAACACCGGATGGGTTTTGGGAAATGGTTGATTATGGAAAACAATTGTGTACAGTATATCCATATATTTTCAGGCATCCGGAGAGATACGAAATATTCTCTACCGAGATGGAACGCGCATTACAAAGTGCGCAAGCGTGTTTGAATGGTATTAATGACGCGCACCCGGATGGAAATATAACCGAATCTAAAAAAATAATACGCGGTGTTCAAATTAATGCGTTTTTAAAAGTCAAGGATTTTTTCATAAAAGAACCGAGTGAGCCACAAATTGTTAGTTGTCAATATTCGAAAATTCTTAAAAAGAAATATGACCATTGTGATGAAGTAGCTATAAATAACTTTGAAAAAAGACGTAATGCGCTCGTATATGAATCCGCGATTAAAAACCACGCCAAGGGTGAACCGTTTCACACCGTCGTTCAAAATTTGATTAAAGTGTGTAGTAAAAATATAGAAAATACGAAGACTAACAAAAACACAACAATACCACAAGGGTTTGTTTTCTTTTGCCATGATAGTACATTAATGCCACTCTATTATTTACTTGGTCTATTGCCAAAAGATGCTAGCAAATATAACAACCAAGATTGGTTAGCATTTGCGAGTCGTTTAGAAATTATAATTGATAATCAAGGAATTGTGCGATATTACGTGAATGACCGTGAAGAACACATTAAGATGGACTAACAATTATTGACGCACACACGCCATTATTTAATGCTCCATTAGGACTTGATAATCGAATTGATAATAAATCGAACTGGTTGAGTTGAAGCGAACTACTGACCACAACACTGATTTGAGTAGAACTATCATTAATCGTAGCCGTCAATATGGATGGGTTGCCATTAATGTATAATGTGCCCGTATATGCCCCTCCTTGTGATTGAGTTTCTCTAATATTAAAACAAAATAGATTGATAGTATAATTTGCCGGAATAACGATAGTATTGCGTAAAATATTGGACGATGAATTACCACATCCTATATAATCTGAATTTGAAACAGATTCACTTGTTGAAAATACTAAAATTGTTGAAGAACCGGACGGTCCTGGTGGGCCAACATCCCCTTTATCACCTTTTTCACCAACATCTCCTTTATCGCCAACATCTCCTTTATCGCCAACATCTCCTTTATCACCAACATCACCTTTATCACCAATATCTCCTTTATCGCCAACATCTCCTTTATCACCTTTTTCTCCATATATTGTATTAAGTTCTAATTGACTTATTTGACCCATAGGTCCTGTATCACCCTTTTCTCCTCTATCACCCTTTTCTCCTTTTAATTTACAGAGGCGATATTTCGATTTTCTATGACAACTCTCATCGGCGGAAGAGGACGAACTCGACGAACTCGACGAACTCGACGAATCGCTTTCTGTTTGCGATTTATGTTTTGGCATTATGGTTTATTATATTATATACAAAATAAAATATTATTTATTTTTCCATAATAAATAAATAATATTTAAAATACACGCGATTTTCAGATGCGATGTTTTCGAAATGTTAGGGAATATCGCGTGTCTTTTATCTTCTTTTCAATTGGAATCTCGTGTGTAAATTCTTTTTGAAAATTTCCCACCATTTGAATCATTTTTGTTGGGTCGGTCGGTACATCAATTTCAATTTTGCCGGTTATCTTATTGCGAATACGAAATTTTCTTACCGCACCATACGATATACTAATGACCCCAACATTCGTATCCAAGCCGCGTTCATCATCCGAATGTTTTCCAATATAGTCTTCACCATTTGTGTATTTATTGATAAGTATTCCGTTATAAATATAATTGAATTTGGTGTTTATATATTCGAGTAATTCTCTCAAACACGGGTGCATCAGTTTTGACGGTGTGATTGAAGTGCTATAATTATATCCCATTGATGTATCCGAATAAAATCCAACACTTCGATGTTGATGACACATTTTTCCATACACTATAATTTCCGGATTTACATCTAATTCCTCACCAATCGAACGCACACACGTTTCTATTAGCTGACAAATATTTGTGTCTAATTCATGTAAAATTAAAGCTGATTTCGTTGTTTGTAATATAGTCGTCATTTCATTCAAGTGTCTATTTGTAGTACGGACATATTCAAATTCAAATTCAAATTTTTCGTATTTAGGCATCTATCCATACCAATGTTTACAATATCGATAGATAAAATAACACAATAGGTTTAAACGCATTTGGGACTCCATGTTGGTTGATTACAGGCAAATTCACGTTGGTTCATATTATCGGTCATAATACTTTTAGTGGTTCCAAATGAAGTATGGAATGGTGCTGGAGATGAATTTCCACCATATAATTTTTTACTTTTACGTCTGCGACCACCCAATAATACACGATTACTATCATATGGGTTTCTATTTACATTTGATGGCATCCACGGTTCAGGGACATTTTGAACTTCAGCTAAACCGCCAATTCGAGGGGCATCTATTGATAACCGATACCCGCCACCTTTTTGGACAACATTTGTGCTTGAATTGGCACCAACGGTGTATCTGTGCGCCCATGCATCTTGACTACCGACATAACTATTATCTGATAAATTTTTCAGTGTATTTCCAAAACAATCGGGAACAGGTTTGGAGCAATCACCACCGCGATGTATCTTACGATGTATCTTACGGCGCAATCGTTGGATTTTAGAAGCTTGTCTGCGAGTTAAACGCATTTTGCGACGGCTGCCACCACCATTCACAACGGAACCCATATCTTTAAACCCAAATTGATTCTCAGTTAGATTACCACACGGGCTAATATATTGATTACTAACATCTTTAAATAAACAATCTGTAGTTGTATTCATTTTCATTTATATATTATAGACAATTAAAAAATATTAAATCATATGGTTTATTTACAGATAAAAACTTCAAAAAATGTATAAATATAATTCAATATTTTTCGCTTTAGCACAAGTAAATGCAAAAATTTCGTATCTAGTAGTTCGCTTGACATTTATAACTGTTAATAATTGTTTAAATCTTAATATTAGTATTTTGTATTAAAATAAATTATTCACCAATTATATATTGTTTCGATTGATGGGTATTATTTTTGGTAAACCTGCTACTGAAGCTGATAAAGCTGGTAGTAACGTTAAAGGTGATGAAGCTGGTGATCCTGCTGCTGTTGGCACACCTGTTGTTTCTGCTGCTGTTCCTGCTGCTGTTCCTGCTGCTGTTGGCACACCTGTTGTTTCTGCTGCTGTTCCTGCTGCTGTTCCTGCTGCTGTTCCTGCTGCTGTTGACACACCTGTTGTTTCTGATGCTGTTCCTGCTGCTTTTCCTGCTGCTGCTACTGAAGATGCGGTTGATGTTAAACCTGTTGATGGTTCTCTTGCTCCTTCTCCTGCTGCTACTACTGAAGATGCGGTTGATGTTAAACCTGTTGATGGTTCTCTTGCTCCTTCTCCTGCTGCTGCTTCTAGTAAAGAAGGTGTTAAAGAAGGTGTTAAAAAAGGTGAAGGTGTTAAAGAAGGTGGTATAGAAGGTGTTAAAGAAGGTGAAGGTGTTAAAGAAGGTGTTATAGCAGGTGAAGGTGTTAAAAAAGGTGTTAAAAAAGGTGAAGGTGTTATAGAAGGTGGTAAATACAAAAAAAACAGAAAACGTAGTAGAAAAAATATCAAAAAAATATCCAAACGGTCAAAAAGATCTAACAAAACCAGGGTATACTGTATAAAAAACTGATTCATATGTTTATATGAACACAAACATATAAACATATAATAAATATGACTGAACGACAAGCAGTAGTTGCAAAATATACACATAATATTGTATTCCCACTTCCACTGGGTCTGGATATCGAAGATAAAACCATTGTTGAAAAATGGTGGGTAAAACGGGAAACACTCTATATAAAATTTATGGCGGGTGGTGAAGACGAAAACATTGAAGAAATTGACGGAATATCATATGACCAAGATAATAAATGGCCCGATAGTGAAACAGTTGAATTTTTCGAAGATACGGGTTTTAGTGAGAATGAAATAACAGAACTTTTAGACGAGAGATTTATGAAATATACAGTGGATAAAAGAAATGATACCAGTAAAGAAAAGTAACAATGTATGGAATATGGATAATGAATCATTTCTATTTACGTATCATCAGTTGAAACCATTTTTTATATTTTGATTTTTTTTTAATTGGTATGGGAATATCATCACGGCGAATCATATGTATTTGTGATTTTTTTGATGTATATCTATTACGATTGCGTGAAATAACGACTTCATTTGAAAATTTTGAACGTCGTTCCATTTCTTTATTTGCACATACTATCATTTCTAAATGAACTTCGTGTGTGAATTCGTTCACCATCCAACTAAATAAATCAGGAAAATTTGATAGTATTCGCATTTCATCTACCTGTTGAAACCAACTCGAAATATTAAACCAACTCCGTTCGTTATTAAAGAATGAACCATTATAAATTCCGTGTATTATGGTTTGACAATTATCATATCCTAAATTGGCTAACGCATCTTTTTGATATATATTCGATATATTCACAAAATCATTTATTTGTGGATTGTTAGCAATAATATCAAAATTTTCAACAGGAAATACCCTTGCCATATCAATTAACCATACTCTATAAATCTGCATTTTTTTGTCATATTTAATCATAGCATTTGAATCATGTAAATCTGTATGAATATACCCTAGTAAAAACAATTCTACCACTTTAAGAAATAACGCAGCATAGATACGTGTTTTATCCATTTTATCTGTTTTTAAACTATTATATACGATGGTCATATTATCGCCATATTCCATTGCGATAATCGTATATTTATATAAACGTGAATCGTGTTGCAAATTTATTTGGTATTGTATTTCGTCCCTTATATATTTAATATCTATTTCATCGGTTTGATTAAGAAGATGAATTAAATCTTGCTCTTCGTTGTATTCGTATATTTTTGAATATACAGGAGTTAAACATATTGCTGAATAATACTCTAATGTGTCATTTAATAATGTATCTTGTGTTTCTATTTCGTTATCAAATTCATTTCTTTCAATTGTTACTATTTCAAACATTTTCGACCATTCATACGCATTTTCATCGTTCGATATTGCGCCTAATTTTAAAACTAATGTCTTAATCGGTTTTTCAATTCCATCTCGCATACTACTATAAGGTGATTTACCATGACCATTATATGTACAAGTGAATGTTAATCCAAATGTTCCTTTTGATAATATATTTATATGACATTTATGAATGAACGCTTTATATGCTTCTAAACTATCATTAAATTTAGTAGAATATGTTAAGAAACCTCCTTTCATAATGTTGTATATATATATATTATGTGTTATACTAAATTTGATACAGTTATTGTATATATTATTAATTTAATATCATGTATTTTATTATTTTATTCGAATAAAAAGGTATCATCCAATAGCGACCATAAAATAATTGCGTTGTTTTTATTATTTGTTGGACAAATGCAAATATTCGATTACATATTTTGGACAAATCCTGAATGTAATACTGCAAATAAGATAGGAACCAAACTAGCAATCACATTTAATCATTTACAACCGATTGTATTGCTGTATTTACAAAAAACATATGGATACCCAGAATCATTCATAACACTGTGGATGAAACGATTCTATATAATAGTCATTGTTATATATTCGATATATGCGTTGCGTAAAGTAGAATGCACTGGTCGTTCCAAAAAAACAAATATTGTAGCGTGGGATTGGAATTATTTACCAGGATATCAGTTCGTATATCTATTGTTTATCTATTTTTTAATTGTATTATCATCCCAATTTAAAACTAAATTTTATAGATTTATGTCTTCTATTGTAATATTAACAACATTTATTACCGGATACTTAAAACCAGTTCTTAATGAATCTACCGGACGTGCGTGGTGTTATTATGCGGCATTTACACCTCTTATCATATTCATTCTTGATATGATAGGAAGACGATATGTTCCGCATTATTTTAATCCAGATGAGAATTAATATCTGCAACGACGGTTTGATTTTTTAATATTACCTGTTTTTGTGCGTTTTTTTGAATTGCGTTTGCGTTGATAACGACCACCTTTCACAGCTGACAATTCCACTAATCGTTCATCAAGTTTTTGAATTTGTTGTTCTGAAAGTTTATACGCATTTTTAACTAATACAACATCATCAGGTGTATTAATTCCAGCAAGCATATCCGTAAACTCATCATCGGTTGGACTTTCTGTTTGTTCTGTTTGGTCTGTTTGGTCTGTTTGGTCTGTTTGTTTTGTTTGTTCTGTTTGTTTTGTTTGTTCTGTTTGGTTTGTTTGGTCTTGATTTACACCATCAAGTGGTAATGGTTTGTCATCTATCGCTTGTTTTACGTCTCCATCCATTGGTTGAAGAGTTTCTTTATCCAAATTAATAGTATTAGTTTGATCTACTTGTCCTGTTTGATCTGCTTGCTTACATTCAAAAAATGATATAAAAGCACCCATTTTTATGTATTGTATATTATATGATAATATAATATTTTCTTCGATCCTATATGAAAATATTATATTCGAATATAATTATATATGTGGATATTTATAGTATTCGTATTTATTATCAGTGGATTTATAACCTTTGTTCGAACAAAAATGCCAATTGATATATTTTTTCATATATCACCACGTAAAACATTTACATACCAAAATTGTCAATTAGATAAATCGTGTTGGGTACATAATAAAGATCAAATACCATATCGCGTACCAGAAATGCATCGCAATATAGTTATAGTTCATCAAACATTTCGAAAACCATAATTAATTATTTGATATTTACATCAACGGGCTCAGGTTCATGTTCAGTTGTAGTTTGCAAGGGCATCTCTGTCTTTTTTGTAAGTGCCGAATTATACTGAACTAATTCACGTTTTAAAAAATGAATGAGCTTTACATCATCCATGATAACTAAGGTATACGCACCCATATACAATACAATACTCCAATGAAAAGAGGCTGTTGTAAAAAATAATAACTGACAAATAAGATTCAATACCAAACAAATTTGGTATATCCAATAACTAATACAACAAACATTATGAAGACGTTTTGTATCGTGTTCAAGATATCTATATCCAAGGTAAAAATTAACAATACCTGGAATAACTGAAAAAAAAGTATAAATAATAACTGATCGAGCATATACACACGTTGTATAATCCACAATAGAGTTCAATAGACCAAGACATAATACAACACAATGATGAATAACTGTTTCACGTGGAAGGCCTCTAACGTAATAGAGACCACTAACATCTAATGATACATACAGCAATCCATATAGATGATAATGTAAATTCGACCATACGTTATTATAAAAAGAATCAATAACAGATACAAAATTGCCAATAAAAATAATTAACAGAATAAGAGACTTCCATATGTTTTTAATAATATACTTGCGTTTATATTCAACCGTTATATCCGGCGCAATCATAAAAATAAATGTTTCGCCACATTGATATACAAACCTATGTAAATAAACCAAACTCAATAAACCAATAATAAATGAATAAAACGACATTTCGATATACGATTCGTGTTATCAAGTATAATACGTATATTTTTTATATGGTTGCAAAAAATTCACATGATATCATATATGAGCAGCAGAAGACGTGTAAGCTCACGATTACATACAAGTAAATGCCAACGCAAATGTAAATTTAAAAATATATTGAATGTGCTCAATGATGATGAAAAATCAATATTGAACGACTATAAAAAATTATATATGGATTCAACGGATTGTAGCGAATTACCGTTATTTTATACATATAAATGTATATCTTCACAATATGATAAAATCTTTTTATATAACCACGATATTGAACGCATTTTTCGTAAAATAAGTAGGTATGAATCAATCGGTGAAAGCATCATATGTATTTTAAAAGAATGTCTTAATTTAGAATCAAACCCATTTAAATTATATCTTGCGTCATTGAAAGAATTAATTCTAAGCAAAAATCTATCGGGGTTAAAAACTTTTTTGAAACATTATAAAAAGGTTATAATAAATAACTTTACGATTCAATTTCCAAATACGCCTAAGGGAACTGAACCTACTATCAATAATTTAGATTCTATATTAGACCAACATAATTACGCTACAAATACATTATATTATGTGTATCGTGTAAGATTACAAAGAATCATTCAAAATTTATATTTTCATACAAAGCTACTGCCAATGTTTATATATAAAATTGCTAACGTTCTTGGAAAAATTCTTCAACACATCGATACGCGATAAAAATATAGTTCATCTATTAGTAAATACAATTGTATAATAAAAATTTGATAGTTAATATTTTATTATTATATAATAATAGTATCGTTCAACAACAAGCAAATGAGTTCAGCCATATCTACAGACACAAAAGACACAACGAAGCGACATCTCGGTGTCGTTTCATATCAGGCATCACCCACAGAAGAGCCACATAGAGGTGATATAGTATCCGTCGTCTCAACTACATCAGGGAAAAAAGAAACCAAGCTTCGACACGATCAAATAGATTGGGCGAACGCTCTAGTCTGGATCGATAAACATTTTCAGAATTCCGGCAAATCGTGCTCCATTCGTGTCACGCCCTTGTCACTGCCACAACAACCCCCGAGCACGCCGCGACCTATATTTCGGTCCTACAGCTACAAAACGGGTTTCATATGAAATCTACAAGGACGACGGAGAGTACGTGCAACATCAAGGTAAGTATTTTTTTGATATAGAAATACATAAAGCCGATCACATAAAATATTGATATTATTTTATTACAATGATGATATTAATATTTATATAAACAAATGACCGGATATGATCAACTTTTTAGTAGCAATCTTAGTATACTCGAAATAGAATCGATACTAAAATTACACTCAAATCACAGTAAAATCTCGGTGCATATTAGGGGGCACGAATTAAATATACACGTTGCCGGAGATGATGAAGGTGCAGAAGAGTTAGATTTCTATGAACGAACCGAATTTATAACAATGAATACCACCGCTTTAGCCATCTTTATTGGAAATTGTGGTAGAATAATACAGAAATTCGCCGATATTCAATTCCAAAAACCGGGTGTGAATCGTGTCTATTTTGAATTCACCGACCCACATCTATATCCAGCAACAGCAATAACCGACGGCCAACCGATTCAACGTCCAGAAATAACGTATGTATATACGGCCGGATTATACGCAACCAACGCACTATTGAATTATTGCTCCGGGTTTTGTCAGCGGGCTAAACGTGCATTAGAATACCATCGGTCTCGTCCCGAAAACGCATATCTAATACCTATCTATGAAAAATACATCCAAGATGAAACCGCCAAATTGGCATTACTTATTGACAATTGCTATTCATCTGTTGCGTATTTCTTGCGAAATATTTCATCCATGATATTTCTATCTGCGCAGGAAGATATCGCATATTTAACTCGTCATCCCGACCATATTTACGGAATTATTCAAACATTATGTAGTTGTAATGCTGTTCCAGACCGATTCGCCGATTTGCTCCGGGATTATATCCTTGAACTATTTATGTCGGAGTATATTCCTAATCCCGTTCGACACGACCTATTTCAAATTATTACAAAAAATACTACTTTGCGGTCTATGTGTTTTCAACACGTTAAAATTAGTATGTTGCTGGACGATTTGGTAGAATATCTTCGTATGGGTGCCGATAATGGAAATGAATACACATCCCATTTCGTTTGTGGTGTATTGTTTAGCGCACATATAATACGAACAAAACACACACAAATTGATGATTACGCATATGATAAATTAGTAGGTATTATATGTGGTATTCTACGTTATGTGAATCGTGTTGCAACACATATACAGGTAGAACAAACACCCGAACAAACACCGGAACACCAGGAGCAAATTTTCGATGAAATAAAACAATGTTTGATATCGGTGGAATGTTTCATTCAACGCCGTCCAGCTGTTCTTCAAACCCATTTGGTTCATTTTGTTCCCTATACGTTTGTTAATATGATAAAGGCATATCCTGTTCCACTGACTATTTGTGAAAGTATGCGAGAAATCCTATCTTTATGTTCCAGTTCGCCTATATTTTCAAACTATTTGGCAACAATCCTCGATGATGATTATTTGAAAACGAATATCGGGTTTATCGTTCCAATGGACCACCAAATCTTAGACAAAAAACGCAAGCTAATGAAAACCCTTGAAGACAGTGATGTCGATGGAACATATGTAGACCCAATTCAAAGCACACACATTTTAAATATGGGAGCAATACCCATGTCCAATGGCGACGTTATATTCTGTGATTCATATGTTATGCAGACATTGTTGCGTTCAAAACCTACGAATCCATATACCAATGAACCAATGACCGTCGATGATTTCAAACGAATTCAAACTGAACCGGAAATGGCTGCTAAAATAAAACAAATATGCACTGAAAAATGTGCATTCATAACACGTGTTAAATCACACTAAAATGTTATAACTAATAACCATACGACTTTAATTCTTCTAATGTAAATGACAACATAATCGTTTGAATAAGTGTCAAATGTCCATCCATTATCATCCCAATCAGCATTTCAATATTTTCATATACGCGTCTGGCGCGCAACGTGTATTGTGGAAGTGTCATCAATTTCATCGCAATATGGCTAAGAATACCCAAGCCAGATGGATCATCAGCATTCATTACGTCGTGATATACACTAACTAAAACTTTTGCTGCCATTTCGTGGTCGAGAAAGGGGTCGAGCTTACCAGCATCAACCTGTTTGAATAACTCAATGACATCTTCTGGAATATAGGTAGATACGGTTTCTACTACAGAAGCCATTTTTTTGATATATGTTTTATATATTTATACATCATTGTCATCATTTTTTTACATATACCACATAATAATAACGTATCGACTAATATATATAGATATATAAAATACAAATGAAATATGCTATTATTGGTGGTGGAATAGCTGGACTATATGCTGCAAACCAATTGATATTCAAATATAACATCAATCCGGTAAATATAACTATCTATGAAAAAACAAATCGGTGGGGTGGGCGAATTCAAACGCAAACACAACAATCATATATGTTTCATTGTGGAGCGGGTAGATTTAAGAAGACACACACACATTTAATGAATCTAATAAAAAGGTATGGATTTGAAAATAAAATATATTCATTCGATAATAAAAAAGAAGTGAGATTTATTACATCAAATAATGTAGCGATTGTTGAAAATAAAGGGATTCATCAAACGATTTCAAAAATTATAAAACATCGACATAAACATCCAATTGAAAATTTACATACAATACATACATTCGATTATTTTGTGTCACTAACGAATCATATTACTGCAGAAATAATGAAAACCGCATTTGGATACGACGCCGAATTTGATATTCAAAATGCCGACGCAACATTATATGCATTGCGAAACGATTTTCATATCAATAGTCAATATTATAGTATTCAGGGATATTTGGAACAAATTGTTGAAGCAATGGTTAGTGAATTATCCTCGATGGGTGTATATATGATTTTAAATTGCCCTATTCAACAAATTGTTCGCACCCCACAACCGAAATATCAACTTGTAAAAAATGATGGTTCAATCATAGTCATAGATGAAAATATTATTATTTTAGCATTAGACCGAAGCGCATTACTTCGAATTCATATACCTTTATTACATCCTATGAGAAATATATTATCCAATTCCATAACATCCGTTCCATTATGTCGTATATATGCAGCTTTTCCCAAATCCGCAGCAACGGGTAAAGTATGGTTTTCAAATATACACGGAACAGTCGTTTCAAATACACACATACGTCAATTTATTCCATATGATACGACTACAGGTTTCTGCGTTATTAGTTATACAGATGGAGAAACTGCATCCTATTGGAACCGGATTAAAACGAAAGATGAACTTTCTACAACTCTTTTATATGAATTGAAACAATTATTTCCAGATATAGATGAATCGATACCGGAACCTAGTTTTATAAAAAAATGTTATTGGCAACATGGATGTCATGTATGGAATGTGGGGTATTCAATGAATGACCTATATCCACAAATTATACATCCTATTCAAAACGAGAATATTTATATTTGTGGAGAAGCATATAGTCGCCAACAAGGATGGATAGAAGGTGCGCTCATTTCCGTTCAAGATACACTTAATGTAATACACGCGCATAACGCAAGCTAAAGACGAATATACAAACTATCAGGTGAAATGATATCTCTAAATATATTTGATTCCAAATCCATGATATGTGATAACATTTGTATATTTCCCATATAAGTTGCCATATTACGCCATTCATTTAGAAGATTAACGAGTTGCAGCATTCCACGTGTTAAATTTCCTTCATAAATACCATATTTTTCCGTTATTTCACTAACACTGCATCCCTCTATCCAATCATATACAATATTATACCAACTTTCATTGATGGTCCATTGTTCTTCGGGAACAGAAATATTGAATACATCCAATTCCTTGCGCAACTCTTCTATACGTCGATGAATGAATTCAATAAGATTTGATGGTGATTTGATGGGTGATTCAGTGTCCGATGATGCATTATTGCCCGTCATAAATAAGCTAAGCACGCATAATAATTCCAAAGGGTCTTCTGGCATATTTTCCACACAATATAGGTATAATTCTGGCATTAGTAGTGCGTTTCCTTCATTGATTTCAGTTGCGAGCACACCCTTGTGTGTCAAATTCGTTGAATTCATATCTTGGAATTTTTCGGGTATATTTTGAAGGAATCCAATCGCAACTAAATAAGATGCGTATCCACCCATAAATACTTCCAAATCATCACACGTTTCATATTCGATTTCCATTTCACCGAGTTGTGTTTGAAGTCCCGCGATTGATTTCCATTGCGTATATGCTACATCCCATTTACGTCCAATACGTCTATTTTTCCACGAATCAATTTGACGTTGGCGTTCTTTAGGTGTCACACGAATGGATGTTTCTATATCATATCTTTCGGTCAATTCGTCGATTGTTATAGATTGTTCTTTGATTGCATCATATATTGCCTCTATTTTATCACGCATTTCCTGGCAATTACGGAACAATTGCTGTTTATGTTTCTGTAATTCTAAATACCAATAACTATTTTTAACAATATCCACCCAATGGTAATCCTTGCTGTGCATACTTTTGAATATGAAATCGAATCCAAACGACATTTTACTTGTAAAAATCGATTTATTGCCCGTTAATATTGCCCTCACATCGGTTTCGCGTTCGGGTTTATTCATTGGACAATAGATAACGACACCACGGTCATCAATTCCACGTCGTCCCGCGCGCCCCGCCATTTGTAAATATTCGTCCGTATAAATTAATCGCTTTCCTTTACCGTCATCTGGTTTTGTTAATTCAAGAAATACAACCGTTTTCGTAGGCATATTGAGACCCACGGAGAATGTCTCTGTTGCGAATAAGACGCGGATAAATCCACGACTAAATATGATTTCAATGATTTCTTTTAAAACGGGAACCAATCCACTATGATGGTATGCAATACCCTTTTTCAACAAATTAAGCAACGTAAAGTATTGCGGCAATGTTTCCAACCGTTCTCGATATGCGTGTGTATAGAAGTGAAATATGCTTTCAATTTCGGCTGCTTCTTTGCCCGACACGAGACATTCTTCAATTGACGCCGCATATGTTTCACAGTTTTTTCGTGAAAATACGAAACATATTGCCGGACAAAGATTACACAGTTGTAGATATGCCACCAAATTGTTTAATCTATTTTTTGATGTATATGTTTTGGATGCCTGTTTTTGATAGGCATCACTTGTTGGATCGGAATTTGCCAAATCAACATCCATCATTTTATTAAATTCGCGAGACCATGTGTCATATCCACGACCTATCCACGCACCATCATTATTCATAATGGGAATAAGCGAATTTCGGCGAACAGTATCATCTGCTAAATCTGCATAAAATTGCGATTTATAGATATAATGTGTTAGTGGAATAATACGACGTGTATTTGCTATCAAATGTATAGGGCGTCGTTTCAAAGCACCGACCCATTCGGCAATTCTCTCTGGGTGGTCTATCGTTGCACTCAACAGCACCAATTTTATTTCAGGAGGTAACATAATCAATGTTTCTTCCCAGACAGCACCTCTATCTTTGTTATTGATATAATGGACTTCATCCATTACGACCGTATCCACATCTTTTAAACTAAGGTCGCTTGTTATTCCCAAATGTTGCGTATCACTTTTATGTTTATAAAGCAAATTACGCAAAATTTCTGCAGTCATAATAATACATGGTGCGTCAGGATTAAACTTAATGTCACCCGTAAGTAGTCCAACCGATGAAACCCCATATGCGTCCTTGAATTCCTTATATTTTTGATTTGACAATGCTTTAATAGGACTTGTGAAAATAACACGCTTTCCGCGTGAAAAACTCAATGCTATTGCGTAATCCGCAAGGGTTGATTTACCTGAACCGGTGGCAACACACGCCATAACATTTGCGTCTCGATTCATAGCACGAACAGCATACTTTTGAAAATAATCGAGTGGATATTTATATTGTTTAATTGATTCAGTATCAGTCCAATCATTTGGATGTTCATTGGATTCCAGAACGACATATTTGGACATTATGTTTAGTCCGTTAGTACAATTTAGATATTTATATCGTGTATGATGTATCAAATATCAATTTTTTATCCATAAGTTAATATTTTTATTGGTTGGGATATAACAAATAAAATATATTAGTCAGCGAATTTGAATTACTTTACTTTACGACACGATAACTATAATATTGTCCTGATGTAGGGCTAAATCGCGTGATACGCACAACATCACCACTTGATAAATCCAAATAACGAGCAATAGGATCCGTTTTTAACATGAGGGGTAAATGAAGACGATTTGTTATATACAATTCCATCATCAACTTTTTCACTTCATCCTCTGTTATTTTCTCGTGTTTGGGAACAAGGAAATGCTGTGTTATGTTAATGACCAAATTATTCAACCAGAACATTTCATTTCCTTTGTATTCCTTCTCTTTCAAAATCTTTAGGATGTTTGTATTCGGTTTCGTCTTGAAAATAAGCATAATTTTCGGTGTGATATCATCTTCTGCGTGCTGTGATTGAATGGTGTCTATCATTTCTTTGACCGCATTGGGTTTCGTTTTAATCGCAATAACCCATTTGATAAATACGGGTTGTAATTTATCTTTTGGTGATACATGAACCATCAAATCAAGTGTTTTAGCATAATATTTGCGTTTCAGTTCTTCTTTGGTAGAAATATATAGTTCTGGCGAAATATTATATCCACGGTCGTTCATCATATCTAATACATTACGCCGTGCACGAAATAGTTTTTCAATATCGTCCATTGGTTATTTAATATATACGAATTATATTTATGTTGAAATGAATCAATTTTTTATCCAAACTTAAAAAGCAACATAAGTATATATTTTAAATAAGATGAACAATGCAAATCTTCCAATAGATTCGATATGTATAAGTGATGAATATTTTTATTTAGTAGATGAAGAATTTTTTTCAGTGTTAGAAGAAAGAAAACGACATTGCTGGGTTCGTGATGATATTAGTGATAAATGTCTCGCGTGTGAGAAGTATTTTAATATGCTACTTCGTCGCAGGCATCATTGTCGATTTTGTGGTGGTTTATTTTGCTATGAATGCAGTGGTCATACTATTGAAATTCCTAAATTCATTGAATCACGTCCAAAACCAGAATACAATCCGTACGATATTAAGAACTATATACCGCAGACGTTGCGTGATAAAACATTATCTACTCTTGGATATAGCACCAATGAGGACCGTGTATGTCTATATTGCTACAAAAAAATCAAAAGTATCAACGAAATCCACGAATTGGTGCGCGTATTCTCAAAAGTTATTTTAGATATTCCAACCTATAGGAAAATGGCACAAGTAAATAAAGCATGGAATAGGTTGGCGCGATTTTATCTATCGAATTTTCGCCAAATTCAATTTTATTTACCAGACCATAAATTTACACAAAGGGAATGCCAATTATTATGGGTCAATCGCCATTTTTTTGCGGGACATTCGCGTTGGCTAATTCCACTCATTAAATCCATCAATTGGAAGACGATATCTGTACATGATAAAAAACTTATTATTGATTTATTGCGAAATCAATCCCACACACATACGTGTAAGCAGTTAATGTGTAATGGTCAATGTAATATACAATTTACACCCGAAGACGCTATTATTTGTTTATACCCATACATTGAAGAGAAACAGATTCGCAAATATATTTTCGAAAGTTTATCCAAAGCACCGATTCAGGAATTGTTATGTTATTTACCTTATTTGGTATATTCATGTCGTTTTTACTATAATAAAGTCAAAGAAAAATGTCAAATTAGTGAATACCTGATACACAATAGCACACAGAACTATACATTTCTCAACTATTTCTACTGGGAACTTAATTTACAAATGTGTGACAAGGAATTGCGCGCAATGTATCATACGATCAAACTTAAATTGTTAGACGCAATTGACGCACACGACACTGAATCGGATAATAAGGAGATATTATTAAATAGTGAAGGGTTTATGAAGAATATGGCACGTATGATTGAAAAACAACCAAACAGTCTCGCATTAAAAGACATTATTCGTGACCACTTGCTTTACAAAAATTATTTTGCCGAATATCCTATTGCTATTCCTCTGCGACCTGATAAATTGTGTATTGGTGTTGATTTAGAATCGATGGAAATTAAAGATAGTGCTACACGTCCAATACTTATTCCTTTTAACTGTATCACGAAAATAAATACCGACGAATATGGAAGTGATACATTTAGCGTACTATATAAACGCGAAGATGTGCGCAAAGACCACATTATTTGTAAAATTATTTCTGTTATGAATAGTATTATGTTTCGTGATATGTCGATAGCAATGAATTTAGTTCAATATGCGATTCTACCATTGGATGAAAAATGCGGATTCATTGAAATTGTATCAAATGCACAAACGGTATACCACATCCATGAAAAAATGAAATTTAGTATTCAAAATTACATCATTGAGTATAACGGTGATGAAAGTATGGAAGTATTGCGCGATAGATTTGTTAAAAGTTGCGCTGGATATTGTGTCATTAGTTATTTATTAGGACTAGGTGACCGTCATCTTGATAACATTATGATAACGGAAGACGGGTTTTTATTTCATATTGATTATGGATTTATTTTAGGATATGACCCCAAAATCATAACAAAAAACGCATTTGGTGGCAGTGATATTCGTCTAACCGGTGATATGATCGATATGATGGGTGGTGCTGAAAGTAAACATTATAAACGATTCAAGGAATTGTGTAATCAATGCTATAATTGTTTGCGCCAACATAGCAATCTCTTTTATATTTTATTATCCATGCTAACCAATTATAAACCCGATATTGATGGGAAGGGGGCATTTACAAAAAATATGATAGAAAAACATATTATTGATAAGTTTATTCCATTTGAAAATAACTATGAAGCACGTATTCATATTAATACTAAAATAAGCAATACATCAAGTTCGAGTTTTGGAACGAGTTTGAGTGATTTCTTTCATCATTATAATAAGGAAGGTTGGATGGGTCGGTTTTTTGCCGGATTTGCGCAATAAATTGTTTTATAATGGTAGAATATAATGATTGGTGGCAACAGTAGTCAAGGAGTTGAACGTGATTTACCTTGGTTTGAAGATGTTATGAAAATATACCAGCGACGTTCATTTGAAAATACATTTCATTCTACTGATTTTACCACATTTTTTGTAGTAGTCATTCATATCATTGGTGTGACATTTCTATATATGGGAATTTTATTGCCACCCGAATATTTATGGACACATATGTTTTATGGAATATCCTTGATGATAAGTTATATTGTATTTGACCAAAACTGTTTTATGACACTCTTCGCAAATAAAGCAGAACAAAAGGATATTTCACCTTTATATGTTCGAATGAAGACAGCGGCATCTATGTTATTATTTTTTATAACTGTTTCGACTGTGGGTTATCTTTTTCCGTCAATAGCACCGTTTACAATTTTAAAACGAATAATATTATCGCTTGATCCAAGCCGATAAAATCGCTGGTATAGATATATATCTATTAAATATCTATTTATGACTACTTTATATGATAGTATTGTATTTGCGGTATTTGTATTGATTGTATTTATATATTTAGTTGGATATTGGTTTTCACAAATAAGTTATTATAAAGAGGGGTTTTGTATTGATACAAAATGTGATATAAAAATTGTTAATATGCAGTTTAAACAACTGTATAGTTGGTTGTCATTTTTACTAAAACGTATTGATATAATACAAAAAATTGTTCCAAGTGAAATGGATGGAACTGTTGAAGATTATACAGAAATGTATTTAACATTTGAGGAATTTATGGTAAAAATAAAAGATTTATATGATAAACAGAATTATGTTATTAAAGCATTACAGAGGTTTAAACCAAATGAATCAACCAATATTCCAAAATTTAGGAAACTAACGGACCAATGTTTTCAATTGAAATCGAATACAGAATGTGGTACAGAACCAGTCAAAAAAGAACTCATACGCATAAATGGAAAATTAGAGGAAATAACATTTCGCACTAAATCTGCATATAAAACAATTTTACAGTGGGAAGCATTTGAAAAGGAATATGCGGAAATACGTAAAAAAACAATAGCTGATGTGAATGTAAATATAAATAATGTTATAAAAGAATTAGGTTTACCCATACCAAAATTGGATATTGGAACACCATTAGCAGAAGATGAGGCACAGAAATTGAAAGATGGTGATTTATCATCGATGAAAGCAAACGCACAAAATAATCTCGAATTACAACAAGCGGTGGCAACTACTGATAGTAAAGCTGTTATGGCAAATGCTGATAAAAAGAATCCTGATAATGGTGCAGCGATTAAAGGGAAAACTGATGGAATGGTGGGTAAAACTCTTGCGGTTGATAGTCCAGATGCTTCCAAAGCTTCGTCGAAAATGGGTGGCGCGCAAGATGAGGCGGATATTCCTTCCAATTTTCGAACGTAATTTATTTCAAATGGATTAATATAAATAACAATGTCTGCGTATCGCCCTAATATTATTATAGATATTCATTGGAATGACACAAGGGGTATTGCCAATGAACATCAAGCAAAAATATATAGATGAAATTATAGGATGTAAGGTCTATTTTAACAAATATTATAAAAAATATGAAAATAGTTATGATAATAAAGAAATAGAATCATAAAACAGGTTTGGAACGGTGAAAAAATTAATTTTTAAAGATTTTAAATGGATTATTGAAATTACAATGGTCAAAGTGAAAGAATATTGGTTATTTGGGGAGAGAACTAGCACTAAAGAAAAAACCGTATATATTACCTGATAACATAACAAGATTAAGTTCCGAATGCCCAGAATATAAAAATCAAGTCACATATCGGCGTTATCCTACATATGCTCCCGATTTAACTTCAAGTCATAATAAGTGGAATTATTTATGGCACAATTGCGGTTCTAAATATAATCCATATTATTGTCATAAAAATCCTGATTATAAAGATACACTTATTAGAATACCCGAAAACCCACCGCCTTGTAATATTTTTATTCAGTCAACTATAACACAATATGCCCCAATTTGTGGTAAGTGTGGTAATTTTAACCCTTACAGCGTCAGACATATTTCTTGTTTTTTGTATAAAAAACAAATATTTTCTTATGTAATCAAGCGATAAATAAGAAAATATCAGTAGAATGTTTGATTTTAATGAATCCTAGTACACCTCCAGGAGGTGTCAAAACGCTGTAAGGGTTAAGCAAAATCATATGACATGGTCACAACGAAGGGGAGGAAACCGAAGCAGACGTTTAATAAATAACCGAAAAATCAAGTCGTCGCGAATGCGCACACTTAGAACAAGGTAATTAGATTGAATAGCATTTTTACATGTATTGTGGAAGCATAGAATTCCTATAATCAAATATTTTCTTATTTATTGCTTGATTATATATGCCTGATTATAATATTTAACTTTTTATTTAGTGTAAACCAATACATATGTGTAAATCGTACAAGAGTTTAAATTAATGAATTGTATTAGTATATATCATATGCCACTTAGCAACGAGATTCAATTATTTATTTCATTTTTTAAATTATCACCTACCGAAATACATCATAAATACGCATCTCAACTGCAACTACTTGAGTGGAATTGGCGGGAAAATACATATTTAATGGAAAAGACTCGGTTATCTACAAGCCGTTTTGAAACAGATGAGCAATTTTATCAATATATTCAAGAACTTTCAAATTCAAATAATAGACTTGACGATTATTATCCATTGTTTTTACAAATTATTGACATTATAGATATAGAAGATGGACAATTGGATGAACGTTTATCCAATATATTTTTAGGTCAATCTATTATTCATATGGGATGTGCTGAATTTCATACATAACATAAATATAAAAATATATAAAACAACATAACGTATATAACATAGATTTACAAATGAATCATTATTTTTCAAATAACGATATGGCGTGGGATTGGAAACCAGTTCTAAATAACAATCCGTATACATTTATCGAATGGGGTATTCTAAGTTTATATGGAATATTTCTTTATAAATTAACGAATATGTTTGTAAGTGTGAATAGATCGGTTATAGAAATAGATACATTGATTATAGAAAAAGATACATCGGTAGATATTGAAGAAATAGATACATTGGTAGATATTGAAGAAATAGATACATTGGTAGATATTGAAGAAAAA
>Ga0114970_10000849_pt1 | contig 23111 bp, 14 predicted proteins | sample M_140205_XF_Meta_FD_87030 | JGI IMG/M metagenome (GOLD analysis project Ga0114970, IMG submission 87030) | Freshwater microbial communities from Lake Montjoie, Canada to study carbon cycling - M_140205_XF_MetaG | ecosystem: Environmental > Aquatic > Freshwater > Lake | place: Lake Montjoie...
ATAATTTGTTTTGGGATGCCTGTCATTAAATCTCTACCAAACACCGCATAATCCTCAGGTGGGGTATCCAATTCTTGTAACGCCGAACCAATATGAATTTTAATTTTCTCCGCAGTACGCTCGCCAATCAATAAATTGTGCTCTCTGCGCATGTATTCCAAAATATCTAGGTTGAATTCGTCTCCTGCGACGCGAATACTCTCGTCGCAAACAATACCTCCCAATGCAATAATTGCAATTTCAGTGGTACCACCACCGATATCTACAATCATATTGCCTTGAGGCTGGGTTACATCAATTCCAATTCCAACTGCCGCTGCCATTGGTTCGTGAATCAAATACACTTCCTTAGCTCCACTGCGCTCCGCACTATCCTTTACCGCTCTTTTCTCTACTTCAGTGATGCCAGATGGGATACAGATAACCATTTTCAGCTGAGGTGAAATCCAACGCTGTTTCTGATTCATCATCTTAATCATCCCCCGAATCATGTGCTCCGCCGCTTGGAAATCAGCAATAACACCATCCTTCAAAGGTCGAATTGTCTTAATTCCCTCATTTTCCTTGCCAAACATCTGCATCGCATCTTTGCCAATGGCAATTACATTGCCTGTATTTCGTTCAATTGCGATGATACTAGGCTCATCAACGACCACCTTGTCTTTATGAATGATAAGTGTGTTCGCTGTGCCTAAATCGATGGCAAGTTCTTGGGTTAGAAAACTGAAAAAACTCATGGTGTATATATTATCTGCAAAATAAACACAAATTGGCTATTTAAACACATCATTTCGCTAGTATTTAATTAAAAAAACCACGACATACAAACTTGTTGGATTGGAGGCATCAATATGCCTTCTTTTAAACCAAAAGCCAATTCATAGCGTATTGGCGTTCGAAGTACATTTGTACTAACTCCTAGACCTGTGCCAATCAAATAAGGATTGCGTTTTGAAGTCACGGACATCAAATAGTTTGGCGTAGTAATTAAAACAGTATTAAACGGATTGGCGGGATTGGCGGGTGAATTACCTATAAAAGCCGTTCCGATATCTAAAAATCCATAAAAACTGAGCGACTCATAAAAATTCTGCTTGATGATTTTTTTCCCAAATTGCTTAACTGGCTGCCATTGGATTTCATTTTGGATTGATATTGATCCTGTACCAATTCGATCACCCAAGAAAAAACCTCGAACAAATCCGCCATTGGCGCGGTAGAGATATTTACTATTTGAATATTCTGAAGAGATACCCGTTTGCCACATATCTTTAGAAATCCAACCTTCAGATCCACCTACCCAAAATAAGGTCAATACATTCCCCGCAGATTTATTAGCCATCATTATAGAGTTTAAGTAAATACCTCTAACCAATTGTTTATTAATCTTTAAGGTGATATGATACAAGTATGAATTACCCATGCTATTGCCATCGACATAAACTCTATTGGGTATGATTTTGGCAGTATTTATCCGGTTGATTTTAATGGTAGAACTCAATAAAATGTGCCATGAATATTCCCGTCTCACCGATTTCTGACGGTTATTCCAGTCGAGGCCAAAAACCATTCCCGCTGTTTGAAATTTATTATTTTTGAATGATGTAAATCCAGGATTAACAACTTTGTCAAAATATGAATCTTCTGTAACTTGAACTCCAGACGACAGTGTAAAATTTGAAACCCAATTTCTTCGCATCAATACACTGAAAAAATTTGTCGCGTTTTTCTTCAGTGCCATCTCATTTATATTAAATGTTCGATTGCGCAGAAGCAATTGCTGATCTATTTGATATCGTCCCCAATTAAATGATTGATTCAATCGCAGCCCCAATCGATTCAGGGCGATATTTGATAGGACGCCAAACGATAAGCGGTAACTGTGATTTTTATCCATTAAATAAAACCGCATTTCTGGAGTAAGTGGCTGATTGTAAAGCAAATGGGGGCTAATCTCATTTAAATACGATAATTGAGAATAATCACCATTGCCAAAAAATAATCCGCCATGACTTAAATAAAAAGTATTTCTTGCGACTGAACTATCATATTTCCCGCTGTAATGATTAAATTTTTCATTCTCGAGTGTTGAATGCCAATTCCGTTTTGGAAATACTACCAAATATTCCCAAGTGCTAATAGTGGTGTCAATATCCTCAGATTTCATTAGTCTTTTCAATGGCAATGCCAATTTATTAAGTTTGCCAATACCATCATTTTTGGCCAGTAATTCTAATTCACGCAAAGATTCCTTAGCAGGGTCCAAGATACGCACAGAGGTTAACGAGCTGCCAAAGCTCGATTCAATAATGTTATCCATTCCAGCCACCCGTGATTGAGTATAAAAACTGTATTTCACTTCCGATTGCCAACGATAATCAGAATTGTCCTTGAAATGATAAAATCTCAATCGCCAAACCTCGCCCTCGCTTTGGACATAACTTAATTGGCCTTGTCCTTCAATAACTAATCCACGAACGATAGGTTTTTCAAACAAAGTATCAGCCCGAAGTGTCTTTGTAACCGCGCCATCCAATTGATTAAACAACATTACCCAATGATCTTTTTCGATTTTTTGAAGGTCAATTGCGTAATAAATTGAATCTTTCGGCTCATTTGCAAAATCGAGGCGTTCCGTTAGCAATTTTTCGACGGTCACTACTTTTGATGTAATTGGGTCATTCACACTCGATGGACGATGAACGTAATAAAAATGAGCAAATCCTTGATTCAGAAACTCTTTTAATGTAATACCTGTTTTGTGGAACGTAGTTGAAAAATCTTCACCCAAAAAAAACTTAGTTTTAATCATATTATTCTCACCCATTTGATGTCCAACCGTAGTGTAATTAAGGGTCAGGTTGATAATTTTCTGATGATAATTTTCTGACTGTTTACTCTTGTAATCAATCGTTAATGAAGAATTTATGGGAAATATTTTCTCCCTACCCAAATCCACCCATTGAAGTATTTTCCCCAAACTATCGATAAACACTAATGTTCGTTTGTGATCTAGCATTAACTCTATAGAGATTAGTGTAGTTGCAGCATAGACTGGATTGGGCAAACAATTCTGATCGCTCAAGAATCCAACCAATTTTAACGGTTGAAAGTCTACCTCATTAAATAATACAGGGTATTCATAATTCACCAAATCAACAACTTTCTGCGATATGGAATTATATAGAGATATTTTAACCAATCCTGGGCTAAACCAATGTATTACTAGGTTATCATTGTGCTTTATGATCTTCCTAATTGGAATTGTACGATACTTCAAAGGCAAATCAATTTCGGTTGTAGTGGATGTCTCCAAGGAATGTTGTTGTTCCACAATTCGCTCATTATTCCAAATATTAAATGGTTTACCCGTTACATACTCAATGGCGGACTCAGCATTTCCCGTGTATTTCAGTACGAACATCATCGTTGAAACAACTGATTTCCCGTAGGTTTGGAATAACTCACGCCAAATCTTATTCCCGTATACTTGAGCTCCCATTGGAACAATCTGGTTTGGAGACTTGAAACCACCTTTGCTTTCATAAAATGAATATTCATCTGCGGAATTCGAATTCCAACCGGCGGCCAAATGGGATTCTAGGCCTTGCAAAAACCAATTGGGCATTGTATGAAAGCCGGTTTGACTTAGTTTTTGACGCACACTGATACCCAATAAAAATTCATGGAAAATAAAATGTGAGAGGGTATAAACAAACTGTGATTTTATTTGCTCAAAAGATGAATTCACATAAATCGGATAATTATTTTCTTGAGAATATTGGACTGTTCCAGAAATTCTCTCAAGCCAAGCAGAATTTTGCTTTAGGGCACTATGATAGTCATTTATGTCGCTGTAAATGGTAGCTGTATATTGCAATCCGGACTTATATCCTAGCAAAACCTCCAAGTCTTGAAAATTTATCTCGGCAATTCTGAAAATGGAATCAACAAAAGGTTTATTGCGATAAACAGAGGAATCATCTGAGATAAAGTTTAAATGAATTCGACCATAACTCAATTCAATCGAATGAGACTTGGAATAACCTGAGCTCTGAGAGAAAATAAAAACCACCATACTGAATAAAATCTTGACCAAACAAGACTTTAATTGTCGCTTATATGTTAACACCCTAGACCTCACAAACATCCGAATATACAATTGTTTTATAGCAAAGACAAATCATTTTTCTTACCTACCTTCGTAATATGGGAACCGATAAAAGCGCTGATTTCATTGCCCTTGAGGATAAATACGGAGCACACAATTATCATCCATTACCAGTAGTACTGAATAGAGGTGAAGGCATCTTCGTTTGGGATGTAGATAACAATCGGTACTTCGATTTCTTGTCGGCCTATTCCGCAGTCAATCAAGGACATTGTCATCCCAAAATCATCGAAGCCCTAAATGTCCAAAGCAATAAATTAACTCTTACAAGTAGGGCTTTTCATAACGACCAGCTCGGACCTTTTGAACAATACATTACAAATCTCTTGGGTTATGATCGCGTATTACCAATGAATACAGGCGTTGAAGGGGGGGAAACTGCCGTTAAGCTGGCGAGAAAGTGGGGTTATACGGTAAAGGGTATTCCAACAAATCAAGCCAAAGTAATTTTTGCATCAGGGAATTTTTGGGGAAGAACCATCGCCGCCATTTCAACATCACAAGATGCGGATAGCTATTCAGATTTTGGACCTTTCGTTCCAGGATTTGAAATTGTAGAATACAATAATATAATGTCTTTAGAAGCCGCATTCCAAGACACCAATGTCGCCGCATTTATGGTAGAACCCATTCAGGGAGAGGCCGGGGTGATTATGCCGAGCGAGGACTACTTAAAACAAGTTAGAATGCTCTGTACCAAATACAATGTGCTTTGGATAGCAGATGAAGTGCAAACGGGATTGGGTAGGACCGGAGCTATGCTTTGTTGTGATCACGCAAATGTGAAGCCCGATATTTTAATCTTGGGTAAGGCCTTAGGCGGTGGAGTTTTTCCCGTAAGTGCCGTTTTGGCCTCAAATGAGATCATGGGCGTATTGCACCCAGGTCAACATGGCTCCACTTTTGGTGGAAATCCGCTAGCCTGTGCTGTCGCTAAAGCCGCTTTGGAAGTTCTTGTGGAAGAATCTTTGCCACAAAATGCATCGGAAATGGGTGATCGTTTTAGAAAAGGACTCAAAGAAATTAATTCTCCCATCGTAAAGACCGTAAGAGGAAAAGGCTTATTAAATGCGATCGATATTAAACCGTTTGGCAATGGAAAAACCGCATATGATGTATGTATCGTTTTGAAATCAAATGGATTACTGGCAAAACAAACACATACGCACACCATTCGATTTGCACCTCCTTTAACGATAAATGCCAACCAAATTGATGAGGCATTACAAATCATCAACTTTTCTATTCACGAAATTGTTAAATAATTGTCGGTAATTTTCTATCTTTGCACCCCAGCTCGGGTGGCGGAATAGGTAGACGCGCAGGACTTAAAATCCTGTTTTCAGTAATGAGAGTACGGGTTCGATTCCCGTCCCGAGCACAAATGAAGCAGATTGTTTTATCAATCGTTCTAATCGCTGTTCTTTCTTGTAACAGCAACCGAAATTCCGGCCGATTCATTAGTGAAACTGACACAACTTTTTCGGAAGAAATTCGAGCTATTTCGTTGAAAATCAACAGCCATCCAAATGATGCTGAATTGTATTACAAACGTGCTAATACATTCTATTTTGAAAAAAAATACAATGATGCGGTCTTAGATTTTGAAACAGCAATCTCAATCAATCCAAATCAATCCTTGTATCACTACAAATGTGCAGAATCATTGATCTCAATGGATTCTACAAACTCAAACAAAACCAAAGAGCATTTAATTCAAGCCATAAAAATCAAATCCGACTATCCGGAAGCGTCGTTTTTGTTGGCTAAATACTATTTGGCAAGGCAGGAATATGATAAATCCATCGACTTGCTGAAACCATTAACAGACCAAACAGATTTCTCTGATAACGCCTATGTTTTGATGTCGATCGCTTTCAAAGAGCAAAAAGATACCTCTTCTGCCCAGAAAGTTATCGAAAATGCCCTTCTGAAAAATCCGGAGAATTTTAATGCCGTGATGCAAAAGACACTGTTCTTATATCAAAGCCATGATCCAATGACAGAGCAATGGGCATCAAAAGCGGTTAGAATGAATGAGTTTAATGATGAGGCGCTTTATACTTATGCATTGGTGATGCAGCAAAAAGAAAAATACGCTGTAGCCATCGAATATTACGATAGGGCAATCAAAGTAAACCCCAATCACATCTTAGCGCATTACAACATTGCTGTTATTCAGTCTCTTTTTGATAACTACGAAGAATCCATCGATTGGTGCAATAAAACCCTTGATTTAAATGAGAATAATGCCAATGCACATTGTTTAATTGGATACAATCAAGAAAAATTGGGCAACAAAAAAGCGGCTTTGCTTTCGTACAAAACCGCTCTTTCAATAAACCCAGCTTTGGAACTCGCCAAAGACGGTGTTAAATCAATTCATTAGTGCTTTTTCATTACCACCTTAGAGAACATATCCACTGTAGTTCCTCCGATATTGAATAAGTATTTACGACGTAAAACAACCTGCTCACCCGTCATTGAGGCAATGTCCCAAGTGTAAGTAAACATTGTAACCTTAGTTGAATTGGGGTCGGTCATACTCCAAGGAAATACATCATTCGCTTCTCCGGCAGTACATTTAATCGTATTGCGGTTTACTTGGACTTGCGATGTGCTGTTAAATGTATAAAAATCATCTTTCGCACAAGCTTCAATATTCTCAATTTGATCCTGAGATGAACTATCTAACCAAGAGCTCAACTCCCACGAATGAAGCATAAATACTTCCTGTTTTGTCTTTCCGCTGATGTCAATAGCATTGCTATTTGACTTTGAACCAGGATCACATCCTGTAATAAACAATAAAGCCGCAGCCGATAATGTTAAGAGTGCTTTTTTCATAATCATGTTTCCAAATATATGTCCGCGATTTGAATTCTCAAAAAATCAAATCAAGTCTTCTATCACTTCCGCTGCCATTCTCAAACCAAAAAGGGCCGGCATATAGGAAATTGTGCCATAAAACGACCTTTTGAAATTACTACCATCAGTGAGCTTAAGCGAGTCCCTGTGCACCAATTCTGTATTGAACACAGATTTGAAGCCCTTATATATGCCATACTTATGTAATCTTTTTCTAACCAACCTTGCGAAAGGGTCGTTAAAAGTCTCTGCGATGTCCGCCACCATAACCGACGATGCATCCATTTTGCCTCCGGCACCCATACTAGAAATCAATCGTTGACCTTTTTCAATACATGTTTTTATCAAAAAAACCTTTGGTGTAACAGAATCAATGCAATCCATAACATAATCATATTTTTCCGATGATACCAATCCTTCTGTATGCTCAGGGCGTTGAAAAGTGTCTATCACCTTTAGTTTTACTCCAGGATTGATGTCTTTAATTCTGGCGGCCATCAAATCTGCCTTTTTCATCCCTATGGTACTTGTTAACGCCGGCAACTGTCGGTTCTTGTTGGTAACATCCACAATATCACCATCGATGATTGTTAAATCACCAATTCCAGCTCTTGCAATAAATTCTGCCGCAAAACTTCCAACGCCCCCAAGTCCTACAATTAGTACTTTACTATTCGCCAATTTTTCCAACGATTCTTTGCCAATGATGAGCTCTGTGCGCTCTAACCACGATAAATCCATTCCACAAAGTTATAATCTATCTCGTTACCTTTGTTTATGCAGAAAATGAAGCTGAAATTTCTACTCATTGTTTTAAATGTAGGCACAATTGTTCAAGTGACAGCCCAATCTGAATCTAATCAGCGTAATAGAGAAATTTCTTTAGTAAACTCGATGTTGACAGTTCCCACATCTCGACTCAATCAAATCCTAAGTCCAACCGCACAAATATTCACCAATCCCGAGTTGAGAAATCAATTAATTCCCAAATTTGACGGATCATATCACGCCCAAGTCCTTGTTAGAGAATCCTTTATCGCTGATAATGCTGATTTGATAAAAAGTAGTTTCATCGATCCGGAAAACGCGAATTATCGGATTGCTCATCTAGTATTCACCTCCGAAAGTTGGAATCAAATCATCGAGCATCCTGGATTGATTTATTTAGACGTCTCATCAAAATTAAATAGCCCCAAACCGTTAAACGATACTGCTAGGATTCATAGCAGGGTCGACAAAGCCGAAGATGGCATCACCAATGGTTTGTCACAAAACTATAGTGGAAAGGGTGTTGTTGTTGGGATCGTTGACATCGGTTTTCAGACAGATCATCCTACTTTTTATAGCCCCGACGGAAAAACGTATAGAATTCAACGGTTTTGGAATCAACAGAAGTCTGGGAGTGCGCCTTCATTATTTAGCTACGGTACTGAGTATTCAGATTCATTGAGCATTGCTTCAGCCGTCGACGATGATGGGGCACACGGCACTCACGTTGCTGGCATCGCCGCTGGTTCTGGGTTGGGTTCTCCCAATTTGAGATATCGGGGAATGGCGCCACAATCAGATATCGTGATGGTAGGAATCAAATATGCTAACGATACTCTCGGTGGAAGTGGTTTGGGCGATTATGTTGTCGCAAACCCAACCATCATTGACGGATATAATTATGTCTTTAAATACGCCGAAATTCATAACAAACCTAGTGTTTGCAATTTGAGCTGGGGAATGCATACAGGCCCTCATGATGGCACTTCACTGTTCGATAGATCTGTGAAAGCAATAACGGGCGCAGGGCGCATCGTAGTCGGTGCCGCTGGCAATGACGGAAGAAATCAAATGCATGTGCATCAAACTTTGAATGGCGACACAGCATACACGTTGGCGGTCGATAACAATCGAAAAGACTATCCCCATGAAAATATTTACATGGATATTTGGGGTGGGATTGCCAATGGCTCCGGTGATAAGTTAAAAATCCAGCTAAACCTGGTCGATACTTTTGGCAATACAATTATCAGCACTCCTTGGAATTTGGCAGGTGATTGTGTGAATTGTGGAGCTTACAAATCGATTTATGTCAAAGGAAAAGACACGCTCAGTATTGTCATCACGGAGCAGAACTATCCATTCAACGGAAAGTCCAATTTCTTGGTGATTGCAGAACACAATAGGCCTTACAATGGCTATATCAGATTGGGTGTGACTAGCAGCGGGGAATTCAATGCTTGGAATTCTGGACAAGCATACCACTGGACATCAGGTCATTTTTGGAAAGGTCATAAAGCTCAGAGTTTTGGTAAGAAATTCATAGAGGGTACTCCGGAAGGATCGGTAGGGGAAAACGGGGGATCAGGAACGCATACGTTGACAGCTGGGGCTTATATTAACAGAAACGAATGGACAAATTATAAAGGCGAATACTTTAATCAGCCGTGGAATATAGTAGGGGATATTGCTGGATTTAGTAGCAGAGGACCTATGCCAAAGAGTTTGACACACCCAAATGGTAGAATCAAGCCCGATATTATTGCCCCTGGCCAAAGTATAACATCAGCATTGCATCGCAGACAGGTTCCAGGTTGGTTGAACAATGAATTGATGTACAAAACGCAGTACAATGGAAACGATGTTTACTGGGCGATGTTTTCAGGAACGTCGATGGCCGCGCCTCATACAACTGGAATCGTAGCGCTTTATTTACAAGCCAACGAATGGCTTACACCGTTAGAAATCAGAAATCTATGGCGACTTACTGCCAGAAAGGACCAATTCACCACGAACGATTCTAATGGAAATAGCGGTTATGGCAAAGTGGATGCGTTTGAGACATTGAAAATTATTGACCAATACGCCAATATTCCCAAGCAGCAATTGAATCAAGGGTGGGTTTATTTTGTAAATGGGGATCAACAGCTCGTTGTATCAAACATCAAAAATCCAAGCGCTGATATGATTTCGATATATAACTGCAATGGTCAAATCATGTATAATCAAAAATTGAAGATTGAAGCAGAAAATATAGACATTTCAGACTTTACATCAGGGGTTTACATAATAAAAATTGAAGATCTTCAAGGCATCACCCAATTGTCGGGAAAGTTTGTAAAGTAATTGCCACTTTATTGCGCTCTGAAAAACAAAGATCCCGAGTTCTTTTTTAACACTCCAACAGTGGAATTAAGTCAATGACTTCAAGTATTCTATGTAAGAATTCACATGTCGATCTTTCTTTTGATCGTATATGTCAGCAATTGTAACCATAATACCCGTTTCCTCAACATCGCCGAAGTGGTGATTGATTGCTGTCCCAAAAGTTCTCATAGTTGGACTTAAATTCATGTAGCTATTGAATAGTGGAGGGATGTTTTCGCCTAATTCACGAACTTTTAAATTCAGTAATTTATGCCCTTCCTTAAATTCTAATCCTTGTAAATCATTTAAAAACTCATTACAATCAAATTCTCTATGAATTGGAGATGGGATACTTACTAAGTTCTCTGTATCATGGAAATAATGATCCATAAAACTCAGAATCAAGTCACGCGCTTCTTTGTTGAAGTCAGTATACATTGTGATTTTCCCAAAAAAATAATTATATTCAGTATTCATAACCACCATCGCGCCCAAACCATCCCACAAATTATCTAAACTAAATAGGCCCTTGCGACTTCCCAAGCTAGGCTGGTATTCGGGTTGAACAAAGCTTCTACCTAGTTCTATCGCAAATGGGAAGTATTTTTCTTTCAATAGTTCAGAATAATTAAAAATCTCAGAGGTTGATAAAATAAAATGTCCTTGAGAATCTTTGGTTTCTGGCACCATAACAAATCGATAGCCTCCAACCAATTGTTTTTCAATAGGATCCCAAACTATTAACTGACTATAACTGTAAGGTCCTGAATCGAATTGATCAATATCAATTGATTTTCCCGTCCCGCCACCAGCAGCTCTAAATGTCAATTCGCGCAAGCGACCCACTTCTGCCATCAAATGGGGCTTTTCATCTCCTTTGAAAATATAAATTTCATTGGACGCATTATTCGTAGGCCTTATATAAATATCCCTAGTAAGCTCCTTTATTAACTGAGCTGTAGGTATGGGTTCAATCAAATTTTCTATCATTGTATTGTCACTAAAGCCGTAAAAATAATCAATTTATTGAGATTGTTTCTATCAACTAGAGAAGATCGCGGATGGATTCCGAGACAATTCGTACACATGCGCTTTAATTCTTTGCGCATCGTCCATGGCATTTTGCTTCTTGAAAATTGAAGGTGAGAAAGGCTTGCCAATCGTAATTGTCAATTCCTTGTCCTTTTGCTTGAACAATTCATCTGCCAACGTCATCATTTCAATATTGAATTTGATTCCAAAAAATTTCCTCCAATTTGCGATTCGATAAAAGCGATTTGAATTGGCGCCATTGATATGAACAGGAATAATTTGCAGATCATACTGAATGGCTTTCATCAAAAAACTCTTTTGCCATTCCAAGTCTACAATTTTCCCATTGATTTTTCTAGAGCAAAGGCCCGCCGGGAAAACCATCATCATACCACCTGCTCCATATGCATTGTCAATGCGAATCAATGATTCTTTAGGTGATTTACCTAATTTATTCACCGGAACAAAATGACGACTGAATGGGGGTATGTTTGATAGTACATCATTGGCAATAAGCATTATATCACTTCTAACTTGGCCTACGGAACTGAATAAACATAGCGAATCCAAACCAGCCATTGGGTGATTTGCGACCAAAACACACTTGCCTGTGGTAGGGACATTTTCGATGTTAACTACATTGACTTTTGCACCCAACTCTTTCACTACACTTGTTGCAAATTCAATCCCAACCTCGTTGTGATGATTGCGCATGATTGAGTTTAACTCTTTCTGATGAACAAAACGCTCAAACCAATTGATGAAAAAACCAGGTATCCATTTCAAAATCTTGGGATTCTTTGATGCGATAACATCTCGAATATTGACTTGAAGTGGCTTATTCTCTGTCATGGTAGTTAATTATCCCAATATTGAAGCCTTGGTGGCATCAAGAATTGCGAACGACGAAGCGGAATCCGTGGATTCTGAATACACCCTCAAAACAGGTTCAGTACCACTTGGACGTATCATAACCCATGATCCATTGTCAAGTCGGAATTTATATCCATCTACATCCTCTACATCAACGACTTTATAAGGACCGAAGGAATCATAACTTCTTGATTTACATTTGACTATAATACTTTCTTTCAATTCATTGGTTAAGTGCAAATCGTAACGCTCAACAGCAAAAGAACCTACTTTGGCATACATGTCTTGGATCAACTCTGATACTGACTTACCAGTTTTTGCCATGTATTCCATCAAGACCAAACCCATCCAAACGCCATCGCGTTCTGGAATGTGTCCTTTGATTGCTATACCTCCGCTTTCTTCAGCACCTATCAACACATCTTCGGTAACCATGTACTCACAAATGTATTTGAATCCAATTTTTGTGGTAATCGACTCCAAACCTTTGAGTTCGCACAATTTTTGGATTTTATCGCTCACAGAAAAACTCTTTACAACTTTGCCTGAATACCCTTTAAATGTGGTTAGGTATTCAATCAATAGCAATATCAAATGGTGTGAGTCGATAAAGTTCCCTTTTTCATCAAACCACCCAATACGGTCGGCATCACCATCGGTAGCCAATCCGCACAAATAGGAGGGACTTGAATTAATAAGTGGCCCAATTTCTGGGAGATTCTTCAATATTGGTTCAGGTGCACGTCCATCGAACCCTGGATTATAGTTTCCGTGCAAAATGGTTGCATCTGGTAACAATCGTTTTACAATTGACATTCCGGCGCCATACATAGCATCGTAAACCAATCCCGACGAAATCGAAGAGAGAGCATCCATATCGAAAGAATTCAGACAATGACTATAGTACATGGTCTCAAAATCACCATATTCAATAATTCCATTGTTAAAATACGATTCAAAAGTATCACCGGCAGCAACCAATGACGGGGAAATAAAATTTTCGACTTTGCTGACTTCTGAAGGGACTGCAGGACCGCCATAATTCGCTTTAATCTTATACCCATTGTACGTTGGAGGATTGTGACTTGCGGTAAGGATAATTCCAGCGCCGGTATGCAGTTGGTTTGCGGCCAAGGAAATCATTGGCGTAGAAACAAAACCCTTTGACACAATTACTTTTATTCCTTGTGCCGCAAGCTGCCTGGCTGTTTCTTTTGCAAACATTTCGCCACCGAAACGACAATCGTAACCCACGACGCAACTTTTTGGCAAATCACTTTGATTCAACCAAAGAGCAGTGGCATTGGCTACACGTCTAACATTCGCCACAGTAAATTCATCGGCGATAATTTCGCGCCATCCATCGGTTCCAAACTTAATCTGATACATTATATTTCTAGTTCAATTTATAAAAAAGCGTTCTCGCCAGTAATTTCCATTCCCAATATCAACAGATGGATATCGTGTGTGCCTTCATAAGTCACCACGGATTCCAAATTCATCATGTGTCGCATAATCGGATATTCACCCGTAATGCCCATTCCGCCAAGCATTTGACGTGCTTCTTTGGCCACATTCATCGCGATTTCTACGTTGTTCCTTTTAGCCATCGATATTTGAGCGGGTGTGGCCAATCCTTTGTCCATGAATTGTCCCAATCTCCAAACCAGCAATTGTGCTTTGGTGATTTCGGTTAACATTTCAGCCAATTTCTTTTGCTGCAACTGAAAACCGCCGATAGGCTTACCGAATTGAATGCGTTGCTTAGAGTACCTTACTGCAGTATCGTAGCAATCCATCGCTGCACCCAAGGCACCCCAACTAATACCATATCTAGCTGAGTTAAGGCAAGTTAATGGGCCTTTCAACCCCGTAACACCCGGAAGTATATTCTCCTTTGGCACTTTAACATTATCGAAAACCAATTCACCTGTACAACTAGCCCTTAAGCTCCATTTGTTGTGGGTGGTAGGAGTGGTAAACCCTTCCATGCCGCGCTCAACGATTATTCCATGAATAACACCGGCCTCATTTTTCGCCCAAACTACGGCAACATCAGCGAATGGCGCATTGCTAATCCACATTTTTGCTCCATTCAAAACGACATGATCGCCTTTGTCGACAAAGTTCGTCGTCATTCCACCTGGATTTGAACCATGATCAGGCTCCGTCAAACCAAAACAGCCTAACCAGTCGCCGGAAGCGAGTTTGGGAAGGTATTTATGCTTTTGAGCTTCACTGCCAAATTTGAAGATGGGATACATCACCAAAGAACCTTGCACTGAAGCAGTGGATCGAACTCCGCTATCGCATCGTTCAAGCTCCTGCATAATAATTCCATAGGTAGTATAATCCATGCCTCCGCAGCCGTATTCTATTGGCAATTGAGGTCCAAAGGCGCCAATATCACCGAGTTGCTTTACGATATGTCGAGGAAATTCAGCAATTTGAGCATAATGCTCGATGATTGGGCTCAATTCGCGCTTCACGTATTCTCTAACAGAGGCACGAATCAACTTTTGCTCTTCAGTGAGTAAATCATCTACACCATAGAAATCGGGGGCTACATAGCGGTCTTTACCTTGATTTGCCGCTAGTAAATCTGAAATATCGTATTCACTCATAATGTTGTAGCCACAAATGTAATATACTTACTTTCTTTGCATCGGATTTTTACGACAAGAATATGTTAACAACCATTTTTATTGACCAACAACTTGTGCATTCCAACATTGGATTTTTCGAAATAGAGAGAATCATCGGTGTGGAATTATTGATTAGTGTTCGGGTTTCATTTGAATCATCGTCAATTTCAGATGATATATCGAATTCAATAGACTATTCAACCTTGTCTAAAATTGTTACCGTGGAATCTAAAAAGTCCATGGAGTTACTGGAAACATTGGGTGGAAACATCATTGCATCTATTGAAGAAATTAGAATACCGGCCCATCAATCCACATGGCTTAAAATCGAAAAGAAACAAATGTTACAGAAAGGATTTGAAGCGAGTGGATTTGGAATAGAACTATCCAAAGGGTATGGCCAATGACCTTTGAAAGGCTTATATTTGTAAGGATGAGAATTGCGAAAATATTTTCGTTGGTATTGAGTTTGAATGCTGCAGGGCTTTTGGCGCAAATTCCAGCCATTACGGGTTGGATTTATAACAAGAAAACGCTTGAAACTATTCCTGGTGCAATCGTAATTGATTCCACTACAAATGCATCTGTTGAATCTAACGATCATGGTTATTATCAATTTGGAACAACCCATGGCAATAAAATTATCATAGTTGCTGCGGCTGGTTTTAAAACTCAGAAAATCGAAATCGACGTAGAGGCTTCTGTAAATAAAAATTTCTTCCTAAAACCCATCGGATACAACGAATTAGATTCCGCGGAAGAGTATTTGTCGTTGTTTAACATGAAGCCGTCATTCTATTCTCCTACTCAGAAGCAAATTATTGAATCGCCGAGTATCGGAAGTGTTGCCGATCCTGTGAAATACCTTCAGTTTCTACCAGGGGTATCGGGCGGTGTGGAAGGCTTATCTGGCCTCGTAGTTCGTGGCTCCAACCCCGATCAAAATTTACAATTGATGAATGGCTTGCCACTTTACGGCAATGGGCACCTTTTTGGATTTGTTTCGAATTACAATCCTCACATTCTAAAATCTGTTGAGTTTTATCGCGGTGTCGCTCCGGCAAGATATGGAGGAAGAGCCGGTGGTGGGGTATTGGATGTCCAAACATCAGGGGGAGCCGCAAAAGATTGGACGGGTAAAATACATATCGACCCAATAACCACAACAATAGCAATGGACGGGCCGCTGGATCACAGAGGTAAGGTGACGAGTTCAATTGCCATTCGCAGAAGTTATTTAGATTGGATTGTTGGGGCGGGCAGTAGCAGCAACAGTGGGTTAATTGGCAATATTCATGACATTAACGCGAGGGTTGATTACAAGAAAAATCAATACACGCAATGGAATTATTGGGCTTATAATGGACGCGACAAATATGGGCTTTCCTTTTCGGTTGACGAAACGGATAGCTTGGGACGTCGTTTAGTTTATACCCTAAAGAATCTAACCTCTTGGCAAAACACACAAATCGGTGCCAGATGGTCGCACGAGTTTTACTCCAATCACTTTGGGTCAATTACTATGGGGCTATCGAGATATAAATACTACACCAACTTCGATTTGGATGGCAGTATTACTCAAGGTGGAACTACAAAAACCGCCAAATTGAGTGAGAAATCGAGTAATTCAATTACCGATTACACCGTGAATGGTGACTTTTCTTATGTTAGAAATCCTCGACAAACCATTAATTATGGGAGTCATTTAACATTGCATAATTTACAACCAGGTCAACTCCACCTAATTGATCAAACCAATACCGGAAACACGGATACCACCTACGGCATGGCTAACGTGCAGACGAATTTGGAATGGGCTAATTATGCAGAGTTAGACGTTCACCCAAACATTGGATTGAGTATGAACATCGGCGTTAGATTGTGGACGTTTATCACAGGAACTAAGACTTATTTTCGTCCAGAACCTAGAATCATCATTAGTCAGTTACTTGAAGGCAAAAAACGATTACAATTAGGCTATTCTGTCGCAAATCAAGGCCTACACCAATTATCAAGTGTGAATGGAGTGCTGCCGAGCGATGTTTGGTTTCCTAGTAGTGCTACATTCAAACCACAGCAAACATCTCAATTCAGTGCTGCTTACATCATGCCGGTGAGCGCTGGAATTGAATTCTCGACAGAATTTTATTACAAAAAATACAAAGGAATTACTGATTTAACTGGGATTGATGAGGATCCGTTGGTAAAGAATTTTTGGGAAAGAAGTGTTGTGCAGGGCACAGGAAACAGCCGCGGCATCGAGTTTCTACTATCAAAAAAATCAGGTAAAGTTACGGGGCTAACCAGCTATACGTATTCGCAATCAAATCGAACGTTCGAATTCATTAATAATGGAGAAGAATTCAGATATCGTTGGGACCGTCCGCATCAATTCAAAACACAACTAACTTTTCAGGTTGAAACGTGGTTTAAGATAAATTTCGCGGCAATGTATATGAGTGGCAATGTTTATAGTGTTCCAACGGGTAAGTATCTTACCACCGACAACAAATTGGTATACGACTACAGCGAGAAAAACAATTACAGGATGCCGGCCTACCGACGCATTGATTTAGGATTTACAAAGCAAATCAAACCTTTCTACAATCGAGGATATAAGGAGTATTGGGGTGTACAAGTATACAATATATTAGGTGTTAGAAATCCAATGAATGCCAAATTAACTTTTGATCCAAATTCAAATAATGTAGTTCTAAAAGGGACCTCTGCCTTTGTTTTTATTCCTTCCGGCTTCTATCGAATAGAATTTTAATATGAAACGATTCAACTTAATTGGTCTAACTGGCTTTGTCATTTCAACCTTCATCTTGGGTTGCGAAACCGAATTGGATATGTCGAGCATTCAACACACGCCCAAATTGGTATTAAATTCATTTGTCAATAGCGATGAACTGTTTTCTGCGCAAGTATCATCTACGATTCCAATAAACGATACCAATCCTCCCAAGATGATTGAAAATGCAATCGTGACGGTAAACGATGGATCCACAACAGAGACCTTGGTTTATGATCTCTCCGTACAGAAATACTTGGCGAAATTCAAACCTTCACCCGGCAGAATATATACAGTTAGAGTGGAGAAAAATAATTTCAATACCGCTTTTGGCACATTAACAATTCCCAATAGAGTAGTAAGTGCAAAATCAACTTGGAAGAATAAAACGGGTTTTGATTCATTGGGTTTTGAAACGGGTACTTTGACATGCTTTATTTCAGATCCAAGCTCTGAGCGCAACTACTACGAAATTAATTTATATCGATTTGATGACTTTACCCAAGAATGGTTAATTATGCCACCAACAACAACGGATCCTTTCTTGAATGAAAATGGAATTAAAACTGATATTGGTGGAATTCTAATAGATGACAGAAGTTTTAACGGATCGGCGAAACAGTTTGATTTTATTACCAGTTACGGAAGCGCAGGCATCCAATATAAATTCTTGGTAGAAGTTCGATCACTGAGCGATGATTATTATCGTTACCTGCAGTCATTGGCGAGTTATAAAGCACAATCTGGTATTTTCTCAGACCCATCACCCGTTTATAGCAACATCACCAACGGTCGTGGCATTTGTGCTGGAGCAGCCATCCAAAAAGACACCATTCAATAACAATTAAAGAATTACCCAACACGTGTCTTCAATAGAAAAGAAAATTAAAATCATCAATGCTCAACAGCACAATTTACAGCAAGTAAGTGTTGATATTGACCATGGCTCATTTACTGTGGTCACTGGAGTTTCAGGGAGTGGCAAGTCGAGTTTGGTTTTTGAAACCTTGTTCGCCGAAGGTCAACGTCGTTACGTGGAAAGCCTCAGCAGCTACGCGCGACAGTTCCTTGGAAGAATGAAAAAGCCTTTGGTGGATGACATTCAAGGCCTTTGCCCAGCAGTAGCCATCGAACAGAAAGTCAATACTAGAAATCCCAGAAGTACAGTCGCCACTTCAACGGAAATTTACGATTATATTAAATTGCTTTTTAGTCGTGCCGGACATACAATTTCACCGGTATCGGGTAGGGAGGTAAAACGCGAATCCTCAGAGGACGTTTATCATTTTTGTTTAGGTAGAAAAGACGGGGAGCGATTACTGATTCTAGCGCCGCAAACAAAAAAAATGTTTGCCCACACCGACTGGGATTTACTCATTCAGAAAGGATATAGTCGTGTTTGGATTAATAATGAAACAGTCAATGTTCAAACGCTAATTGATGATGCCACATCCATTGAAACTGAACTTTTCATCATCGTAGATCGCTTGACGATTCAAAAGGACGATGAAGAATTTCAATCAAGATTGTTTGATGCTTGCGAAACTGCGTTTTGGGAAGGCGAAGGAAATTGTAGTATTTATTTAACCGATACGAAGGAGAAGGTAGAATTCAACAACCGTTTTGAAATGGATGGTATGAAATTCGAACTTCCAACCCGAGATTTCCTTAGTTTCAACAACCCGCATGGTGCTTGCAGAACTTGCGAAGGGTTTGGTTCAGTATTGGGTTTAGACAACGACCTTATTATTCCAGATACATCGTTGAGTGTTTTTGAAGGCGCAGTAGCCCCTTGGAAAGGCGAAGTGATGGGCGAGTGGCGGAACGATTTTATCCGATTGGCCAACAAAGTGGACTTCCCAATTCACAGAGCCATTCGAGATTTGAATGAAGAGCAACTGCAACTCCTGTGGAATGGGAGCAAAGCATTACCAGGAATTTTCGACTTCTTTAAATACATCGAAGAGAAATCATACAAAATTCAATACCGTGTACTTGCTGCTAGATATAGAGGCAAAACTACCTGTCCGGATTGCTTGGGAACACGACTCAGAAAAGAAGCAGCCTACGTAAAAATCATTTCCGATTTTGACGAACAAAACCATCCCAAATATCTAAATATTCAAGAGCTTTTATTGATGGAGGTTGATAAAGGCTTGGATTATTTCAATCATTTAAAATTAAACGAAACCGACCAAGCCATTGCCTATAGAATCATCGAAGAGATACAGAATCGACTTCAATTCTTGAGCGATGTGGGTTTGGGTTATTTGTCGCTGAATCGCTTAAGCAATACCCTTAGCGGTGGAGAAAGTCAGCGAATTAACTTAGCGACTTCATTGGGAAGCAATTTAACCGGTTCAATGTATATTCTCGATGAACCCAGTATTGGATTACACTCAAGAGATACGGAAAGACTCATTACGGTATTAAAAGCGCTTCAAAACGAAGGAAATACTGTAATTGTTGTGGAGCACGATGAGGAGATTATGCGAAGTGCTGAAAACCTTATTGATATTGGGCCTTTGGCTGGAACACATGGTGGAAAATTGCTTTATCAAGGCACCTATGATGGATTAAAGGATTGTGAAAGCAGCTTGACATCAAAATATCTGAATCATATCGAAGAGATAGCGATACCCAAAACCCGCAGAAAAACGCCACATTTCATCGAAATTGAGGATGCGACGGCCAACAACCTTAAGAATGTAACGGCTAAGTTCCCATTGGAGTCCTTAACAGCAGTCACTGGCGTATCGGGATCAGGAAAAACAACATTAATCAAACAGGTTTTATTCCCAGCATTGAGTCGTGAATTGGGTCAGTTTAGTACGATAAAGCCTGGCAAACACAAAAAACTATCCGGATCGATTTCATTGATTAAAGCGATCGAAATGGTGGATCAGAACCCCATCGGCAAGAGTAGTCGGAGTAACCCCGTGACATACGTCAAGGCTTTTGATGAAATTCGAGACCTTTTTGCCAATACCCCTACGTCTAAATTCAACGGATTTAAACCTTCTCATTTCTCTTTCAATGTGGATGGTGGAAGATGCGATAACTGTCAGGGCGAAGGTGAAACAGTGATCGAAATGCAATTCATGGCCGATATTAAATTGGAATGTGAGGCATGTGGCGGACAGCGTTACAAAAAAGAGGTCCTTGAAGTTGAATACAATGGCAAAAGCATCTTTGATGTATTAGAATTGACGGTGGATGAGGCGATGATTTTCTTTGATGACCTAAAAAATGTCAGAGATCGCCTAAAGCCATTACAAGATGTAGGTTTAGGCTATGTGAAACTAGGACAAGGATCGAATACATTGAGTGGAGGAGAGGCGCAGCGAGTAAAATTGGCATTCTTTCTAAGCAAAGCGAGTCCAAATAAAGAGGGTGGGACCTTGTTTATTTTTGACGAACCCACTACCGGCTTGCACTTCCACGATATCAAGAAATTGATGGCATCCTTTCAGGCATTAATCGCCCAGGGAAACACCGTTATTTGTATCGAACACAATTTGGATGTCATAAAGTGCGCCGACTGGATCATCGATTTAGGCCCTGAAGCGGGCAATGCGGGTGGGAATTTGGTATTTCAAGGACTACCGGAAGATATCCATTTGGCGACCGACAGTATCACCGGTCCTTATTTGATGGAAAAACTGAAGTAAATTAAACCAAATAATGATGAGCCAACGCATCAAAGTGGGGGCGCTGCTTAATATTTATCTAAGAAAAATCCACATTAGCCGAGAACCGTACGGCGGGATTTAATATTTTATTAACTTCGCAGAACTTATGAAAAAATTGTTAGTTCTATGCTTGTCGATGGGGTCAATTATCTCCTTAACACAAGCACAAGCAACACTTATCGAAAAGGTGGATGCAAAACCTGGTAAATTGGTTGTCCCTTACCAGAAATTCCAGTATCCCAATGGCTTAACGCTTATGGTAAGTGAGGATCACAGCGATCCCGTGACCCACTTAAATGTAACTTATCACGTTGGATCTGCGAGAGAAACCCGCGGAAAATCTGGCTTTGCGCACTTCTTTGAGCACATGTTATTTCAAGGTTCTAAGCACATCGCCGATGAAGAGCATTTTAAAATAATCAAGAATTATGGGGGAGATGTCAATGGTAACACCACTAGAGATCGTACCGTTTATATTGAAACTTTCCCGAGCAACTTTACCGAGACAGCCCTTTGGATGGAAGCGGATCGTATGGGATTTTTCCTTGAGGCTTTCACCAATAAGAAATTCGAAATTCAACGTAGTACCGTTAAAAATGAAAAGGCTGAGCGTTATGATGCTCCCTATGGTTTCTTAATGGAGGTAAAAGACCAAGAATTATATCCAAAAGAGCACCCTTACAGTTGGTCAACCATTGGTTTTGTTGATGATCTGGATCGTGCAGACAGCAATGACCTGAAAAACTTCTTTTTGCGTTGGTACTCTCCAAACAATGCCTGCGTTATCGTGAGCGGTGACGTTAACACGAGCGAAGTTGTAGCTTGGGTTGACAAATTCTTTGGCACCATTCAACGTGGTCCGGAAGTGAAGAAGCAGGCTGTCCCAAGAGTAAAACTATTAGAAAATAAAGTAGCGACATATCCTGATGCCAATGCATATGTCCCTTTGATTTATTCAACTTTTGTAGGTGTTCCGGTTGGTCACGCTGATGAAGCGGCTTTGGACGTATTGACCTATTTGATGGGTGGTACTAGAAGTTCTACTTTGTATAAGAAGTTTGTTGATGCAGAATGGGCATTACAAGCCAATGCGAGCAACAATCCATTGAGCAGTATAAACCATGAGTTGGCCGGTGAAATTTCTTTCACTGTCGTTGGTTATCCTTACTCAGATGTACCTAGACTTCAAAAAATGATGAAAAGCGCCATCGATTCTTTTGGAATCATTGGTTTCTCTGATGAAGATTTGGATCGTGCAAAAACAAATATCCTAAGTAATTATTCTAGCGGTTTGGAAGATGTTAGTACCAAAGCAAACTACTTGAGTTCATTCTGGTATTTGGATGCAAAGAATGCAGATGGTAGCAGTTATAACTTGGAAGATGATGCAAGTCGTTATAGAAACTTAACTAAGGCCGACATTATGCGTGTTTACAACATGTACTTGAAAAATAAATTCTCTTCTACCGTTATCATCACCCCGAGTCAGGTTGCTGAAGGCGAAGAGAAGCCCAAGTATCAGAGTGTTAACCCAAATGCTGGATTTACAAGTGCATTGGCCGATGCAGAATACAAAGGTTTATCGCCAAGATCTGTGAAAGACAATTTTGATCGCAACGTACGTCCACAACCAAAAGAAATCACTTCTGCAAAATCACCGAAGGTGGCTAAAAAGGTGTTGGATAATGGCTTAGAGATTTGGTCGACCTACTTCGATGAAACCCCACGTGTAATCGTACAATTGAATATCGAAGGCGGACGTTTATTGGAAGATGGCAAGGTATATCCAGCGGGAACGGCAGAGATGACTGCTTCTGCTATGAATACAGGTACATCGACAAAAACCCCTGAAGACTTAGAAAAAGAATTTGAGAAATTGGGTGTCAATATTGGCTTTGGTG
>Ga0114970_10000851_pt1 | contig 23075 bp, 22 predicted proteins | sample M_140205_XF_Meta_FD_87030 | JGI IMG/M metagenome (GOLD analysis project Ga0114970, IMG submission 87030) | Freshwater microbial communities from Lake Montjoie, Canada to study carbon cycling - M_140205_XF_MetaG | ecosystem: Environmental > Aquatic > Freshwater > Lake | place: Lake Montjoie...
CTTTATTTTTACGATTAACATACACACCATTCCCGCCACCGCCACTGCCGCCGCCACCGCCCCCCCCCCCACCGCCCCCGCCTCCCTTGGAGTCCTCGTCTAAATACTGATTACGTTCCCACTTCAATTGTTGATCACCAGACACAAGACCGCGGTTAGCGTCACGTTTCAAACCCATAATATCATTACTGTCGCCGTCCCGACCCTCACCATCACCGCCATCGCCCCCCTGACCATCACCGTACCCCCCCGTCCCAACTCCACCCATTTGGTCGTCATACTCCCCTCCCCCGGCATCTTCGCCCCCATCGACAACGCCACCGCCACCACCGCTGACCACATTACGCATAGACAATCCTTCCCGCACTCCGCCAACATCATCTCCGTCCTTAACCTCCCATTCATCATCGCGATCGCGATCATTGCGACCACCAACTTCCAATGATGTATTCAACCAATTATAAATACGCTGCCCTACATCCGCAAAAAACCGCGATAAATTAGAATCTATATTCCGGTACTTTTCAACCAATCCACTAATAATATTCGAAAATTCATTCTCTTGAATCTGTGAAACACCATCAAGACCAACAAGTCCAAGTAATTCAGAAATAGAATAATTATCAACATTGGTATCATATCCGTTACCGCCACCGCCACCGCCACCGCCACCGCCACCGCCAAGATCACTCATTATTATTATTTTAACAACCTTTTATATTAATACCCACTAGTATTTATATAATACATAGCAAACAATAAACAACATAAAATGGCCGAAAAACCCGAACCCAAATTCATATTTTCCAAATTTTATAAATACTCCGCATTATTCGTATTGGTTATTATGATAATAGTGATGCCGGTATACCCAGAAATGTTTCTGCGATTTCTTGTGGGCATTCTTCTGGGAATAGGTGTATTTTTCGGTTTCGGAACAAACGAAGTTCATTGTGAGTATGTTTATAGTTACATAAAAATAAAAATATTCAGATTCAAATGGGCCTTAGGTTGCCCGCCACGAATGTTTGCTATATTATTAAGTATAACATTTTATATCTTGGCTGTATATCTTGGATTTAGGTGTAAAATAATATAACTCACTTGCTATGTTGCTTTGTCGGCATAGCCGACTCCGCAACTCGCAAGTTCGGCGGGGGGGGGTACCGCCCTATAAATAATATAAGATTAGTATAACCGAATAACCCATCACCACCACCACCATGACCGCCACCGCAATGGATTACAAAATAATTGATGGTGAACTCACCGGTGACAAACTAGATAAAATGGAAACACTCCAACTTGTAATACGTCTGTTTAGTAATTATGTAAAAGATCTCGGGTCATGGATAAAAATCTTCTGGGCGCTAATCACCCGTTTTTTCCTATTATTTTTATGTGTTATAACATACTTAGTAATGCTTAAATACAAACCCACACGAATGATTCTCATTTCAATATACATATTTTTAGCCATTTTCTGGAGTTTCTTTCCATACGCATTCAAGTGTTTTATGATATACCAATTAACATCAATAACATATTGTATTCATGCATTATGGTATGCAATAATTGGATTAATTTGTTGGATCATAGCTCTTTCAATGTATAATACAGAACAGTTTGAAGAAGCCAAAACGGGCAAATTCAGGGTCAAGCAGGAAGGATCCGCCCCCGCCCCCGCCCCCGCCCCCAAACGGCGGAACTTCGTTCGATAGGGGGTACCGCCCCCCAACGGCGGCAGCTACGCTTTATAGACCAGTAGGGGGTGTTCCACCCGACAAAATACGACCCCCCGGCCATCCCGCCGTAAGACTCGACCGGCGAAGCAGCGATCGAACGAACGAGCGTAGCGAGCGAGCGAGTGAGTGAGTGAGAGTAAGAATTGACGGTGGAGTATACAACATACATTATACAATACAACACACACACACACACACACACACACACACACACACACACACACACACACACACACACACACACACACCCTCGAGTCTTACGGCACGAGTGCCGGGGTCATATTTTCGGGGTGGAACACCCCTTCCAGTTTATAGAGCGTAGCTCCCCGCCGTTGGGGGGCGGTTCCCCCGCGGTTCCCCCAGACAATACCACGAGACCACAATATAGTATAATGAGGAACACTGCTACCTCCTCCATTTGCAATTTCCATATTATATTCATCATAAACCTTTAATAATTTAATATACTTTCCATCAGACTCATTATTTTCAGGGTCAATAAAATAACTAATAACGCCATTCCCTTCAAAAAAGAAACGGAAATAAGGAACCATCGTAGCATAAGAATTGGGAACAACCGCATCGTCTTCGAGATCGTCTTCGTCGTGACCACCACCACCACGACGATGAAGACTACGACAATACCGCCAAACATCACCCAATAGACCGGGCCCAGTGACGAATAAAGGGCGGGTCATCCATCCGGCTGAGAAATCGCCACCACCACCACCACCGCCACCGCCACCGCCACCACCACCGCCACCGCCACCACCGCCACCGCCACCACCGCTGTAGGGGGGTGGAACCCCCGGCACAACACATCGAACGAAGTTCCCGCCGTTGGGGGGCGGTACCCCCCTGGACGCACTGACAATTCTAAAAATACACTGCAAAAACAATGGATTTTTAGGTTTAGTAATAATAAACGCATTATGGATACCGAAATGACCCGGAACCCATAAATCGACAGCGTCACGCTCAAGAACAAGCAATTCAGAACCACCAACGCCACCAACGCCACCAACGCAACCAGCGCACCATCTCTCGACAATATCTCGCAAGGTGACGCCACCGCCACCGCAATTCCCCCACTTATACTTTATATCCAAATACACACCCCCAAACTTATACAAAACGCAATACCGCCATAAGTCCGCCTTAAAAGCAGTAGGTATTAACAGGTCATACGCAGCAACCACATCAGGCGGAAACGCATCCCGAATAAATGCACGACAATCATCGTCATTATATAAATAATGAACACAATCAACACCAACTCGATTATATATTAAGTTCGATACAACGCATTCATACATTTTAGGTGGAAGATCCGCATTTCGCAGTTTACGCAAATACGCGGAATCAAGACCACCGCAACAACCATCAAGCACCCCCCTCACCTCACCGCCACCCCCCTCACCGTCACAACCGTTAAGCACCGCCACTCGCACCCCGTCGTTGGGGTGCAGAACCCCACCGCAACACCATGTTTGAAAAAAAGGAATAGGAAATGAACCGGGAACCCATTCAAAAGGAGACAATGTGGAAGACTCCATAATAACTAATAAATACTATTATTTTTATATATTTTATACGTAATGTATATAAAAACACGTAATCCAATCCAATCCAATCCAATCTAATCCAATCCAATGTTAACTAGTATAATAAAGCAAATAACACAAGAACGCCACGATGATAAATCGAACGCAAACCAATTAGGTACGAATCAGATACATACATTATTTAATATCAGGGGATTCCGAAAATTAGGAAGGAATATGACATTTGGGATATACCCGCAGCAGCGTTCAGTTCCAGTTCAACCCACAAAGGGGATAGAATTAGCGAATAACATATATTTATTAAACGAAACAGAAGCACCGGAACTGGAAGCGTTCATGAGAGAACCGGAGACCCAAGAGACCCAAGAGGCACTGGAGGCACTGGAGGCACTGGAGGCACTGGAGACCCAAGAGACCCAAGAGACCCAAGATACCCAAGAGACCCAAGAGGTGCCGGAAGCAGCACCTGAACCTATCCCATCACCCATCCCATCACCAGTCATAGCACCGGCGCGGGAAGCACCAATCCCAAAGGGAATGTCTAGGGCTGCGATGCGTAAAAAACAAAAAGAAGAAACCGCACGCAAACGAGCACAAGCACAACCTAGCACTCCTGAACCGATAGAAGTCGCGTCAACTCTCTCTGAATAAATCCCACCAACCACCCACCACCCACCACCCACCACCCACCACCACCCCGCCATAGGGGGTGAAACCCCCCCGCTGGTCTATAAAGCGTAGCTACCGCCGTAGGGGGGCGGTACCCCCAGCGGACCCCCCCCCATATAAAATTGAAATGTATTTACTGTAATTCATCTCAATCAACACTCTCCATCCACACGACCCACACCAATGCTCTCTACAAGACTCACCACTACAGACCAACAAATTCTCTCAAACGCCTCGATTCCAACCATTATCAGACCGTTAATAGAGCGACGCACGAATAATAGACGAATTTTTGGAAGGTTGGAAATCAATGTCCCCGACATAACTGCCGTAACTGCAGGGGGCATTCTTTCACGCGTCATTGCCGGATTCCTTCTGGATACATCAGGATCAATGCAGCAAGGCCGAAAACTCGAGAACGCCATCAATACAATCAAGCAATTCGCGGAAATTCTTCTATCCGAACGAGATGGAAAAACAGTCGAATCACAACCAATCAAATCATGGATTTATGTCATCACATTCAACAGCGACGCAGAACTCGTGATTCCATTCCAGGAAATAACCGCGGAGTCGTTACCGGACATCTTTACACAACTGGACCAAATCCGCACATCGGGCAGCACAAACTATGAGCGGGCGTTCAAAAAACAAACCGAAGTTATTGCGGACATCATCCGGGGGTTCCGCCGGGAGATCAACCCCCCAACGACGGACGACGACGCCACCCCCTACCACCTGATCCGGTTCTTTGAAACAGATGGGGAAATAACCGAAGGCGCGAGAAGTCAAGGGATACTCTACAAGATGATGCGAGACACAGGCGACACCGACGCCACCGACACCGACGCCACCACCGCCGTTGGGGGACAGAACCCCCACATGACATTCGAAGATTACATCCTGGGCTACGGAACCGATGTCGATCTCAAATGCCTGCAAACTCTGGCCTCGCCGTATCAGCGTTCAGAATACCGGTGCGACAGATCTCACGCCAATAGAAACCCACAATACACGGACGCATACAATTGTAGCAGTCTGATTACAATTGTCAAACCGGATGATATCGGATGGCAAGTAGGCGAACTACTATTCAAGGTGATTATGAGGTATGGATACAAGGTCCAAGTATCAATCGCCACTGCCGAGACCACTGCCGCCGTAGGGGGGCGGACACTCGAACTCTTCGAGTATCAATCCCACCAATGGAGCAACACCACCACACTTCATTCCATGATTCATGGCGAAAAAAAGGTACTGTATATCCAATATACGCCGCCAATCGACAGCGACACCGACGACACCGACACCGACGCGACGCCCATCATCGGAGTAGTCAAAATTCAATATTCAAATCAATTCACGGGGGCAACATACACGTATGAGTTCGAGCACATGATTACACCCACTTCCGTCCCAGACCTCCCATCCATCGTCGTCGCTGCCGCGTCCGTTCCAGACCTCCCAGTATCAATCATTCTCGGAATGATCCAAATCGAAATATTCAAACAGTTCCGAGAGATTGAACCCAACAACAACAACGGGGGGGGTAATGCAGCAGTTCGATATGACAAGGACACAATTGTTCGTGAAGCCTACAAAACAATACGGATGTTGAAGTCACTTCACCAACCAACCGAAATCACGCCCCACCTCCCTCTTCTCGAAAACCTGATTACTGATGTCAAAGTCATCATCGGGCTGACGACAATCAACGACGCGAAAGAGAAAACGGCCATTCTTCACGCGAGGCGAATCGCATCAGGCGAACAGGATATCTTCAATACAGGCGCCAGTGTCTCACGGAAATACGTGGAAAATGAAGAAGATTATGAAGATGACGCGGAAAAAGTCATCAAGGCGCATCGTGAAAGCGGTGACACAGCAGAACACGACAACGACAACGGTGCAGCCGCCGCCGAGGACGCCGACTACGCCGACGACGGAATCCCTTCAAGAATACCAACGGCGATAAACACCCCCTACTCACAAAATCAAGACAACGGACAATATCAACGCGGTCGTTCATCATCATGCGACGGTAGCCTATTGAGAACACTATGCGCGAGGATCGCACTGGCCAAAAAACGCAAAGAAGATCTAACAATCGAACAATTATATGACCAAGTGAAACGTTACGGAAGCGCTGCTGGATACAACCGCTACGGCTGTGGCAACTATCCCGCACATCACGACGAATTTGATCTCTACGGTCACGCTGACGACACATTCTCAAGCACCCCGATGAATGATGAAAACACGCAACGCCGAATGGGAATGATGCGACAAATGTCATCAGACTCACAATCGTGATCACCACCACCACATCGCACGAATCAATGAATAAATGAATCAATGATTCAATAAATGAATAAAATTGAAATCTTTTTTTTGTCTAGTCTAGTCGAAGCATAGAACCAACGACAACGACAATGACTACCGCATCCGCATCCAAGAACGACTACCTCTCAAAGAAAAACCCTCATCCGAGGGACGCACACATACATTTCGATGAAGGTCCACACAAATATACAATCGACGGCATCAACGGCGTCACTGCAGACACAGCATTCACATCGGTGACAACATTAGTCCATCAACATTTCGAGCATTTTGACGCCAAGAAAGTCATCACAGCGATGATGCGAAACCAAAAGAAATGGAACGACCCCATCGCCAACGCCAAATACTACGGGAAAACCGCGGAAGAAATCGAACAAATGTGGACTAACGCAGGTCGAGATGCCGCAACCAAGGGGACGGCAATGCATTACAATATCGAGTGCTTTTACAACACTCCGCCCGCCGCCACCGTAGCACCAGACACAAACACCGACACCGCCGACCCCCCCGAAATTGGATACTTCTTGAACTTCAATCAAGAACACGTTGCTGGTGAGACAGCAACCCTTCGACCCTATCGAACAGAATGGACGGTATTCCATGAAGAAGCCCGAATTGCCGGGTCGATTGACATGGTGTATGAAATCATCGAACCGGATACCGACGCCACTGCCGACACCGACACTGACACAACTGCCGACACCGGTACCCCCCTCGCAATATACGACTGGAAGCGCTGCAAAGAAATCATCAAAACCAACCGCGCAGGTAAGTTCGCCACCCATCCCGCAATCGAACACCTCCCGGATACGAATTTCTGGCACTACGCTCTTCAACTGAATATCTACAAGTATATTCTTCAAACCAAATACGGCAAGACAATCACAGATTTGTACATCATCGTCCTCCACCCTGATGCACAAAACTACCAGCGGGTCAAACTCCCGGATTTACAAACCGAAGTGACCGAACTTTTCGAAGAACGCATCCGGAACACGGTATAAATATAACCCGCCGGTATTAATATATACGCGAACTCACCTCACGCAACTGCTCAATGACAAACCCATTTACAATAATAGTTCTACGTGCTATAGATTCATACAATAAAGTAATGACCGAATCACCATCACAACATACACTATCCAAAGGACTATTTATGTTCTCACTCGGAACCGCCATATTCGCAACAGTAATGTATAAAGTAACAAAGACCACCACGACACACACACCCACCACTACACCCACCACATGGTCTAATTTTTTATCCAGATTTTTTAATCAGTATATCGTACAATCTAGTAAAACCGGCGATGACATCTTATTCGAAGATAAGTATTTTAAGGAATATGATGAGTGGATCGCGGCGCAGGACTCATCCCTTGCCGAAAACACGCCGCCACCCCAAGCACCGCACAATGTCCGAGAAACCATCAACGACTTTTATGGAGACATTATAATGTACTACGATACAAGCATATCGTCATTTGTGTATTACGCAAGAACCGCGAATATTCCTTACAAATATTTAGAAACTGTATCCCGAAAGTATATGATCGAAACAAATGCACCGAGAGATATTTATGTGGATATCCGTAAAGAATACGCGAAGGCGAAGGACCTACTAACCAATAAGAAAGTATCAGACCAATCAAAGCATAACCAAACAACCTACACCGACCCCGACGACAACAACAAAACCGAAGCAACCGACGTTTTTGCGAAATTTAAAACATATAATACAGGATCAAATCTATCAAACCAAAAAACGGCCACCGCCACGAATACAAAAACACCATCCGACACCGACAAACCAAACACATCGACGAAGATTATGCGAGAGAATGCAAACAGATATTCATATCGTGGTAAAATTGAGGATTATAATATGACGCCCCCTCAAAACACCGCACCGACCACCGCCACCGCCACCGCCACCACCGCCGCCGCTGACACCGCTGCCACCGCCACCGCACCGGCAAACGAGACGTATGCAGAATACAAAAAACGGATGAATGGGGGGGGGGGTACCGTAAGATTTGACCGTAGGTAAAATTGACGGAGATTCGGTTGCTCCGTCACTCAATTATTATGTCTTACGGCGGGATGAGGGGCCGTTTTTAGGAGGTGGGCTCGCCCCTCTGGTCTATAAAGCGGAGCTACCGCCGTAGGGGGGCGGTACCCCCAAAATAATATGTGTATATACTAACATAGACGTATATACTAACATAGACGTATTAAACAATATAAGACATAAGAAATGTCAATTATAGCCAATGTTGAACAATATATGAAACGCTACGATCATTTAATAGAAAAGCAAACACGCCGACACAATAAAGGGAGACGACTATCCAAAGAAGAAGATGACGAATTACAAAAACTACGCCCCACAGTTCTTACGCCATTGACAATGATGTTTGAAATATTATTTGATACAGTGAAAACAAACCAGGAAATACGACGCAGTAACCGAGGAAAAGTCCAACATGGGGGGGAAAAGTTGATGTCGATGATGGAGATGGAAAATCAATTGAGTCGAGAACATGGAGAAGAAATGGCGCGGAAAGAGGAAGCAGCCGCCGCCGCCGACGCCGACGCCGACGCCGACGCCGCCACAACCGCAACCGCAACCGCAACCGCAGCCGTAACTGCAGTACTGGCGCAAAGTGCAGTCCCTGCGAAAGCACCCGAACTGGTGCCAGCACCAGCACCAGCACCAGCACCAGCACCCGCCGCCACTGACAAAAAGAAAGAAGAAGACGAGGACGCCGAAGCCAAAGAAGCCCGCCGTTTATCCGAACTTGAGGAATCATTGCTCCCACTTCTGACAAAAATCATCGTATATATCGAACAAAACAAGAAAGCCGAGAAGAAAAAAGAAGACGAACCGGAAGAAGAGAAATATCCCGATATAGGAACATCCGCCAAAAACAGTGCAATTTTAGTGATTCGCAAAATAAAGAAATGGTGGAATGACCTTATTCAAGGCGGTTCATCTGACCTCTCTTCCAAAATCAACCTGAAAAAAGCAATTCCCCAATTACCAGACAATCCGGATGATCTGAATAAATTGGTAGATAAGGCTACCGCCTCTGTTCATGAACCCTTACAGAAAATCGAGAAACTACTATCGAATGACGTGAAAGATATAGCGTCATCGTCAGTAGAAGGAATTATGAATGCATTGAGCCTCATTCCAGGAATAGGAACCACGCTACAATTATGGCGTCTATTACAAAATGTCATCGTGATTATGTCAAAGTCGGTGACGACGATGGCCGGAGCAAAGACGCAAGGTGTGGATCTGAAAACCAACATCCAAGGACTTAAAGGTGATATGGAAAAAATGGCGGCTGATAAAGCAAATGGGGTCGCAAGTGGTGCCGCGGGAGCAGCAGCAGGAGCAATACCGGGTGCACCTACCCCACCGGCAATACCGGGTGCACCTACCCCACCGGCAATACCGGGTACACCTACCCCACCGGCAATACCGGGTGCAGGGGGAGACGCGGCAGCAACTGCAGCAGCACAAAAAGGTGCAGGTGGAGACGCGGCAGCCGAAGCAGCAAAAGCAGGCGCAGGAGGAGACGCGGCAGCACCAGCACCAGCACCAGCACCAGCACCAGCACCAGCACCAGCACCAGCACCAGCACCAGCACCAGCACCAGCACCACAAACAGGTGGATACGTAACAATGAAATCACCGCACACCAAACAAAACCGCCTCAGGTCCATAAAAAAATACAAACAAGAATACAAACAGTCATTACGAGATATACGAAAAACAAAAAAACGAATAATGAAATATTTCCATAATATTATATAATACTACTGCCACATCAGTTGCCACCACCGCCGCCACCACCGCCGCCACCACCGCCGCCACCACCGCTATTCTTCCATACAATAAACCCACCAGAACGCCCCAAATCAAATGAACTTTCCAAATGATCCTGCGCTATGAAACAAACCTTTTGTTCTAATATTGAAAGACCGGCCAGATATTTCTTCTCGTCAGAAGAACAGTTTCGAGAGATTTTATCTAGTACCGACGCTGACACCGACCCCGCCACCGACCCTACCGAAACCGCCGGTTCACTGCATTTCACGTCCGAGCGCGGCGCCACCAATTCATCCTGAGAAAGTAACGTCGTCTTCATTGGACGACGACCTCCACCGTCCGTAGTTTTTAATGATGATTTAGGAGGCATTCACACAAGACAATAAACACCCAGATTAACACAGAAATCTACAATCAATTTTACGTAAGAACTCGATGTATTTACGTAAAACCAAATACTAAAAAAATTGAAATGTATTTAACGCATCTAGTCATCTATACACATCAATCTTCAAGAATTCAATCGATAATGACATCTGCATCCGAGAATAACATCAAGACATACCGATTCGAGTTCAGCAAATTATTCATCAATGAACTCTCGCGCTTCTCCAAAGTGCATCAATACGACGAAAGACATACGTACAAGAAAGAATGGTCGACCTGGAAATCCGACGCGGGAATTGCCGAAATCATGGAAATGGAAAAGCGCCGCCTGGAAGAGAATGGTTACATCGGCAATATCGAAGACAAGATGTTCAAATCAGGACGCTATTATTTCAGAAAAAAGACCGCGACCACACCCACGACCGTGATCGAAAAAGACGACGAGACCCCGACCGCGACCCCGACCGCGTCCGATCCCCAGACACCCAAGACACCCTCAGCGTCGTCCGCAAAAATCCGAAAACCCTATATCACCATGTCAAAACAGTGTATCCGAATGATGGATGCACACATTACAACACATTCAACCACCACCAAATTCAAACCATCGTCGTGTTATGATGACTTCTACAACAAAGAAATGACGTCACCCAAGATGGCCGCTGAAATCGAAAAAATCATCGAAAAATACGACAATGTGCGCCGAAACAGACAACCGCTGAATGTCACGGCGACAAGTCAAACCGTTGAAGAAATAACAAACGAAATCATGGACAAGATCAAGAAAACATACAAGAACCGATATTATCGGTTCGTAAATAACACAACAACAACAACAAGCGGTGGCGGTCACGACGAAGACCACGAATAAGTGAGCGAGCGCCAGCGAGTGAACCGGCGAAGCGAACACCGCGGCGAGCGTGCGAACAGCACGTATCATTTTTTTACTCGTATTATTATAAACCAATAAATGGCGCAACATTCAAAGCTCATCAACCAAGGAGGCTATGGATGTATTTATTACCCTTCACTACCATTTAAAACATCAGCGTCCACGTCCAAGTCACGCGTCACACACCAGCAAGCAAGCAGTAAAAAATACATATCCAAATTACAAAAACACAATTTCCATTCAGAATTCGAAGATTTCATAGGTAACGTAATACAAGATATACCGTGTTATGAACTATTTTTTGTTCCAGTATTAAAATCATACCAAATAGATTTAGCAACTATAAAACAAGAATATTTAAATGACTGCGAAGCAGTATCAAAATATATAAAACGATCCGCCACCACCAAAGACATCAGATCGTTGAACAAAATGTTTATTATACAGAAAATGAATTACGTCAAGGGATTAGACCTAAAAAAATATCTATACAAGTTGATTGACACGGAATCTGACGCCGCATCAGCGTCCATGTCCGGGTCCGACGACACCGACGACACCGACGACACCGACACCGCATCCGATGATGACGACACGTCTGCCGACAAATCACAAATATCCCGGTCTCTAAGAAAAGACGAGCACCAAATCCGCAAAATCAACGAATATTTCAAAATCGACGAAAGAGAACTATCCTACCATCTACTGTCCATTTTATTCGACCTATACGAGAGAATTACAGATAGTATCCAACTATTAATAAAATACGATATCATCCATTACGACCTGAAACACAATAATATCCTCATCGAAAATACAACCCAACTACCAATGTTAATCGATTTCGGTCTTTCGATTTATGTTAAACGTCTCCTAGAAAATCCATGGAACGAAAAGAACGAAACATCACTAACCATCGACTCCGATATAATGTTTAAATCCGACTCATCCAAATTATTACAAAACAATTACTACTGGAAACAACATTTCTATGTTCACGCACCCGAATACTATCTATGGCCAATTGAAATCCATATTATTACATTTCTGATAAACGACCACAATGCACTTACGGAAGATGATCTCGCAGTAATCATCTATCAGTATATCACGAATAACCGCGCACTACAAAACACATCGCATGCATTTAAAATGAAATATATGGAAATGGCGCAACAAACATTCAAAGAATACACAGCACACAAATCGAGAGAATATATCATCAATACACTGTTTACAAAATATTGGAACACATGGGATACATATGCGAACAATATAATGTTCCTTAAACTATTTTATGGTCTGATTATGAATACGAAAAAAACGCACCGACACAAGCACGACCCTTCCCCCAAACACAACTCCCCGACAGAGCAACGACAAGAAATACATGACCCGATTGATCTCATCAAAAATAAGGATAAAATCAGGTTCGACGAGAGATTTCAAATCAAACTAAAGGACAAATACGCGACCAACCATAAAAAACTAATCGATGTTATCCAAATCATGTTGCGAAATATTCACCCCAATCCGGAAAAGCGTCTCACACCACAAGAAACCAAAACATTTTTCTCGTCGGTGTTTTATGACTGCTGATACCGTAACATACTGTAACATACTGTAACATACCGTATTGTATTATTGTTATTAGTAAAAATACCAACAATAATACCTATTATGATTTATGAATTATGATTTATGAATTATGATTTATTTAAACAGACCCAGCGTTGGCGCCGAACTCGGCCTTTGAACCGCCGCCGCCAGTGCCACTGCCGCCCTTTTGAGAAGCACCCTTCTCAGTGGCGCCCTTGACCATATCCATGATAGGGTTGCCGCCCTTCTGACCGGGCAAGGGAAGCTTCGCCTCATGCTGATTACCACCGGACTGAGAACGCCTGTTGCCGCCGTTTTGTGCATTACCAAGATCTGCTGCTGCTGCTGCTTTGCAATCCTCGTCATCATCAGCGCAGTCCGCCCCCCCCCGCTTCGTCTTATTATAACGACGCGACTTACGAGCACCCTTCGACGACGCAGACGCCGACTTCTTATAAGTCTTCTTAGCAAGCTTCAACACCTGCTTGAATGACTTATCCCGATTTTCCCTAAGAGTCTTCTTAACATGAACCAACCAAGAGTTTTGCTTTCTAGCCATTATAAAATTATTTTTGTTATAATATATGTGAATAAAATAATTAATTCCATTCGATTCAATGTATGAATCGATGAATCGATGAATGAAATATAAAGATTTTCTAATTAACAATAATAATGTCTAAACAACCCGAATATTCTAACGCATTTATTCGTAAATGTGAACGTTTATTTCAAGATATACGAGAGAATAAACCGTTAAAAACATGTATCGAAAAACTGCGAGACGCGCAACAACAGACCCCCGACCCGTCGTCGTCGGAGGAGGATGATTCAACAAGTCGATTTGAACCGCTATGGTTTATATATTACATGTATTTCGCAATACACAATCCTAAATTAGAAGAATACATAAACATGAAAAACACATCAACCCCCAATTCAAACGAAGAAATACACATTCTTAAAAATATGATCCGCAGACGCGCAAATACGTCTACATTAGTATTTCAATTGTATATGTATGCGAATATCCAAAAGGGCGCAGTTACATACATATACCCGTCGTCCACGTCGTCCGCGTCCACGCACTCCCCCGCCTCAGTGTCCATCCTTAAATCTCTCGCATCATCGCATTTGAAGACTGCCGCGGCAGTAATACATAAACTACAAACAGATAAGCGTATCAGTATTGAAACAATATACGCAGTTTATATTGCCAACCTCGGAATCCCCTCCTCTCCTTCGTCTAAATTATCCAATATAAAATATACGCGTAAGGATATCATATTTCTGGCGCTTGTATGTTATATGAAAATCGATGAAATCGATATCAATACGAAAGGAATATTTATTGCGGCTACAAAAGAAGAAATAGCGGCGACCACACCCCACGCCGCCGCGACCATCACCACCACACCCCACAACACCACCGCCACACCCCCCGCAGCCTACGACCAAAAATACAAATATTTATTGACCTAGAGACCACCGTAAAATTGAATTAGATATATTATATTATCTTATACTAACAACACGTATATCACGTTCACGTATATCACGCTCAAACAATGGTCCGTAACGATGGAGGTGGCAACAAAATGAAACATCTTGCACGAAAGCACGTAAATGGTGCAAGTCAACAACAAAACAAATTTCTACGCGTTTCGCAAAGCAAAGACGAAATATATGGTTACATCCTGCGCCTTCTTGGTAATGGAATGTGTATGGTGAAATGTGTAGACGGGTATGAACGATTATGTCATATCCGCGGCAAATTCACAGGTCGGTCAAAACGCGAGAATGCGTTATCTCAAGGAACATGGGTGCTTATCGGACTTCGGCAATGGGATGCAGATAAAGAATTCGCGCTAAAAACATCAAAAACAGGTAAAAGCATCCAGAAATGCGACCTGCTTGAAATATATACGCCCGCCGAGCGCGAAAAACTCCGCGTCCAAGAAAAAATCTTCCAAGAACTCGCAGATGAAACTCCGGGCGGAGGCGGCGGCGGCGGCAGATCAGACAGCGACGATGAATTCCGTATGTCGAAACAAGCCGTCGAATTCAAGGATCAGACTACACTAGAATACCAGGAAATAATCGAACAAGGCGGTAAATTGTCAAGAATGAAGAAGACAAGTTATCACGATTTATATGAAGGTATCACAAGCGACAGCGACAGCGACAGCGACAGCGACGACGACGCATCATCCGACAGCGACGGTGACACTGCCCCCGCACGAGACCATCCATCGTCACACTCATCCGCCACCAAACGCTCCGTCCCAGACCTCCCAATCATAACAACAACCACCCAAAATCGACAACCGTCGTCGTCGTCGTCGTCATCGAAGATGATCCTAGATGAAGTGGATATAGATGATATTTAATTCCACTCGGGGGGTACCGCCCCCCAACGGCGGGAACTTCGTTCGATAAACCAGTAGGGGGCAAAGCCCCCGACAAAATACGACCCCGGCCATCCCGCCGTAAGAATTGACCGGCGAAGCAACGAACGAATGAACGAACGAACGAACGAACGAGCGTAGCGAGTGAGTGAGTGAGTGAGTGAGTGAGTGAAGAGTAAGAATTGACGGCGGACTTGCTTGGTTTGTCTTTGTTTGTGTCTGTGTGTGTGTGTCTTGTATAATCCGCCGTCAATTCTTACTCTTTTTCATTCGCTACGCTCATTCACGCTTCGCTCATTCACGCTTCGCCGGTCAAGTCTTACGGCGGGATGGCCGGGGTCGTATTTTGTCGGGGGCTTTGCCCCCTTTGGTCTATCGAACGAAGTTCCCCGCCGTTGGGGGGCGGTACCCCCCGAAGTTCCCCGCCGTTGGGGGGCGGTTCCCCCCGTTAATCCTCATACAACACAACCGTAAAACAGTTCATATCATGAAACATCCGAATCAATGGTTGAAAATATATCGTCTTAATCGAAAGAATATTCGTGTATTCCGTAATATTACCGTCATCGATGTCCGAAGCGGCGTCCACGTCAGTGTCAGCATCGTCTCTCGAATATAAATATTGTGATACAGATTTCGGGTCATCATTGATATAAAAATGATAAAAACACATACACATAAAGTTATAATATTTACGACCGACGGCCAATCTCTGTTTTTTTTGTATGAGTTGAAAGATTTCATTTTGCGTGATGGCATTCGGTTGCATAAGAGGAATAACACACCGGTCAATAGTAACAATTTCTTTAACAGTATTCAAATAAATAAATTCAAATGAAACAGATGTAACATTGGTTTTAATAAACTGACTATAATCATCGCATATTATTTGGATTTCCATTTCATTGATCCATTGAGTATCTAATCCGCCCCCGCCGCCACCGTCGACACCGTCGTCGTCTATGTCGCTATCACAGTCATCATATAGGTATTTATATATTTCTTCATGATTCATTATTATACAATTCTATATATTTACATCATTGAAGATATAGAATTGTATAATACGCGTTCTATTTATTTACTTGTATAATTTGTCATATGAACTATCACAGTTATCAACAAGAGTCGAAGTAATTACCTCACGTTGAAAACTGTATCCGCCGTCACCGCCGTAATCACCGTCACCACCGTCGCCGTTACCGTGACCGTCGCCGTCATCATCGTCACGACGAGTCTTGTAAAACGCTCCTAAAAATATATTCCCTCTTGATAAATTCTGTAGAGGCTGAATCAAGGGAACTGCAGGTCTTGAATAGACAACCCCACGAGTCACACTACGATCCGATGTCACTGCTTCAGACTCGGCAGACACGGGAGGCGCGACAGACACCGCAGGCGCGACCGACTGTTTCATAATAATATCCTTAAAGTTCATAATCTTATTGTTATTAGATGATTTTACAACTCCACCCAATATCGGAAATTGTTCGGTATCATTTGTATTTATAAATATTGGACTATCGATTTTCTCTGTCATGACAACAGCCGCCGCACGCCTAAACGCATTATTATTGATATGATCGGAACCGCCACCGCCGCCGCCTCCGCGTCTCCTGTCATTTTGTATTGATGAATTATGTATAAAGTAATTTATTTTATCTCCACCGCCATTAGAATTTGACGAATCATTAATATCATTATCATTGCGTTTATTTTTTTGAAATGATGAATTATTACGATAATGATTGTTTAAGAATACATTACTGTTACCGTTACCGTTACTGTTACCGTTACCGTTAGAATTATTTTTTACAGGTTCTGGTTTTGATAGTAAAGCAACCAAGAATGGGTTTGTTTTAATAACACCGACATCGCTGATGCATTTGCTGACTAGGTCGTTTCCGCCTCCACCACCACCGCCTCCACCGCCACCGCCGCCACCACCGCCACCGCCTCCACCACCGCCACCTCCACCGCTACCACCTCGACCACGAGGCGACCTATGTTTCGATTTATCCTTTTGTTTCCGTGTATTATTATCATCATTTTGTTTTGTATTACCGTCCGCACCTACAACCGCACTTTTCCGCCTTTTATATTTTTTCTGTCCTGTATCTTTTTTTGGATTGTTTTCATTCATGATGCGACGACTATTCATAATTATATAATAACGCTATTATTGTTTATATATATTTCGTGAATTGGATAAAATTGAAAAATATTAATAATATATTCACGCGAACACAACAACAACACAACAACAACACAACAAACCAATGGCGACGAACGAATACGAATACCCTGCATTATGTATTCCTCGGTCAACAGAAAACATCAAGATCCAGGACATTTATAACACATTCAACAAATCTGGGCTCGGGATTGTCAGCAAAGTTGTAGTGAAACCAAAGACATACAAACTCAACAAATGGGAAGAAATAAACAACCCAGATGGCAACCCAGTCTCATCCGACAACACCGTGTCATACGACAACATTTATGTGTATTTCAAAAAATGGAATACACATAATCCTTCAATCAAAACATATCGCGATCGACTATTAAACGGTCAAACCATCAAAATCGTCTTCAAATCAATACCTACACCGATATTCTGGCGGTGTGTAGCTGCACGATTCAAAAGCGTCCCAGAATACGTCCCAGAATACGTCCCAGAATACGTCCCAGAATCCGTATAAAATAAATACTATAATATATACATCACATCACATCAGACCCAAAATGCCGAAAAAGAATACAGAACTACACTATTTTTCATTTTCATCGGATGTGCTTATCAAAAGTTGCCCCCTTCCAAAAGAAATGATACATAGTACAAACAGCAAGACATACACATTAACAATCGAAGCTGTCCAAAAACTTTCTTTATCCGAATATCTAAAAAAAACGAAAAAACATATGGAATATCGTGACATGGAAAAAATGATACAAATGATCGGAAAACAATTAGAGCATATGGAAAGTATAGATAAAGGAATTCCCAGTTTTAATTTAGATGACATATCTGTATTTTATACTCACGCCACCACCGCCCATGACAAAAAAAGAAACGGCGCCAGCACAAACCATGACACAGACACAAGCAGTGACACCGACAGCGACACAGACAGCGAGACCGCCACCAACACCGATAGCGACACTACCGCAACTATCCATTTCGCATTAACCAACGACGATAAGATATGTGATTTTAATGATACACATCAACAACTGAATATAATAACACCATATAAACCCGAATACACGACGTCATCGTCTCATAAAAACAGCAACAGACCCTTTATTTCACCAGAATTTAAAGAATTCATATCTAAAAAAACGATCCCATATGCAATACATTTTAAGTCAGGATACTACAGTTTTGGATTATTATGCGCACACTGTTTTGTATCGAAGACATTCGACATCTCCATAGCACCAGGCGCAAACGACGCCCACGCCGCCACGACCGCCCACACCGCCACCCACACCGCCTCCACGACCGCCACCCTCGCCACCGCCCTCGCCCCCATCAAGAATACAAAAATATATTGGTTTTTAATGCGAACCCTACATGAAAACCCGTCGGAACGCCGGTACATTTGCTCGTAATAATTGATTTCGCTTGCTCTTACGAGCGCGCTCCATCAATTATTACTCGCATATTGCTCGATATTTATGAGTATTTATTCTAGTCATCAATAACACATCAATAACACATCAATAACACATCAATAACACATCAATAACACATCAATAACACATCAATAAAAATATTCATGTGCTATAAACAAGCATTCATAAGAGTGCAAAATTATTTATTATCGAGCAAACTGCGAGTGATAAATGCCGGAGCACTCGTAAGAGTGCGCAGGCTATTTATCATGAGCAACATAGTCAAGGGGCAACGCCCTCGCCGCAACCGCCTCCTGCCACGTCAAATAATTAACATCACAACCTAAATGCCTAATATACATCGGGAAATGCGTAAACTTATTCGGTTCCGGCAATGACAAGCAATTACGCCGCCCCATGAGAACACCGCCCTTCTCGATATATTGACTCTGACTTACAACACGTTCAGTCACAGTCTTCGTCACAGGCTTCCACCTAACACGCTTTTTCTTTGCTTGTCCAATACCAACATAGAATTCGCACACCTTAGTAACACAAGGATTCGCTGCTGCCGTCACCTTTACCGTCCCGCATGCAACCACCTTCGCAGCCCGCTTCTTAATATATTCAGACTGAGACCGAACCTCTAAAGTTGCAGACGGAATATCTTTATGCCACGCGTTAGGATACTGACCTCCCTTAATCCACCTATATTTCATATCAAGCATTGCGGAATTCCCCCGTGAAGACCGTTTAATCACTGCCGGATCATTCGCGGAAAAATACCAGGACGAGTTTCCTGAAGCAAATCGACCCGCCCCTCGACCGCCACCACTCCATCCACCAGAACCCACCATGCGCACCTGCCCAATCCCGCGTAAGTTCCTATGCCCCCCATTGATCGAAAACCCCACACGGTTAGAGTCATTCACACCGGTCTTTCCGTCCCCACCAGGCAAATGCCCCGAAATCGGCGCAACTCGAGGATGATTCTCTCGAACCTTGCGACGCATAACAACAATCGACATTTATATAATATAAACAAATGATTATATTATATTACACACCACCACCAACATCGATGTCGACGACGACGTCGACGACGACTACGACCACGACCACGACCACGACCCCTTCTACTAAATACCAACTGTATATCTACCTCTCGAAGAACCAAGATGACGCGGAATGGGTTCAGAGATACCGGCAAAAAGTCCAGGACCACAATAACAAGATCCACACCGCAACCGCAACCGCAACCCCAACACCAGATTCAGGTTTCGACCTCTTCATGCCAAATGTCGGTGCGGACTATGGATACGGGGTAGACAATCTTCTCTCACGTCAATATATCACGAATCCGGGTATTACAAGCTCCGCGGGCGTTGATGGCGCACGAGGCCTTAATCTCGGCGTCCGATGTTGTATGCGTGTCGCCGCCCCCGTCACACCCGCCTCCACCGCCCCCGTCACACCCGCCACAACTACGTCGACGACCATCATCGACACCGCATCCGACTCCGTCGACACCCCCGCACCACAACCAGTCAGCATTTCAACAACAACGTCCACGCCATCCGCCCCCGTCCCAGACCTCCCATTCAACACCCCAACAGGTTTCTATCTTTATCCCAGATCAAGTATTAGTAAGACGAGGATGCGTCTCGCCAATTCAGTCGGTATTATCGACGCGGGATACCGCGGAGACATAATCGCGGCCGTAGATACAATCGGTCTTTTTGGGAGTAATGATATCTGGCATATTTGGAAAGAGACGCTTTCTCCTATCCAAAAATATGATCGGTATTTCCAGTTATGTACACCAGATCTCTCGGCGTTCCAGGTTCATATCGTAGACACTGAGGCGGAATTAGGCGCACCGACCACCCGAGGGGGAGGTGGATTTGGGTCGACGGGCGTCTAAGCGATGCATCGCATCGCATCGCACACACGCTACGCATTATAAATTATATATCCATTTTATAACTTATAATAATATGACGCAGACAAAGAAGGCGACCGGTGCGGCCGCAAACGGTTCACGCAAAGGTCCTACCGAAAGCGCCACCAAGTTTAGTATAGGTGTAACAAAACGAGGCAATGACGGAAATATGTGGACGATTATATCAACTGCAGCAGGAGTCCATCGATGGGCGAAGGCGTCGCAGACACCGCAGACACCGCAGACGCAGACACGTCACCGACGCCGTAATACGACCGCAAAGAAATCAAAACGTGTAATGGAAATGGAAGCAGATCCAACAACAGTTTGGGGCAAAAACAAACCATTAGAGAAATTTTGGCAAGAATTAGCGTCGGGTAAAAAGGTCGTCTTGATCACTAAAAAAGACGGCGGCAGCAGCAGCACACATAAAATAATTACAATGCCCACATCACCCGCAGCAGATAAAAAACAATATATCGAGTTTGATGAAGACCCGAATATTATCGCAGTTCTTTCATCGAATCAATCGCAGGATGCGTATGAAGTTCATTTATATCCCAAGGCCAAAGACAATACGGTAGAATATGTTATAAAAAATTATAAGAAATTCTTCAAACCTATGGGGGTGATTAAACCCTTGGGGGTGATTCCGATGAACAAAGTCCTGGTTCCGGCCTAGAAAGTCGCACCGCCTTCACCGCCTTCGCTTTATTTCTTTATCCTTGAAAGCAACGACTTCGCCCGACGAGCAATCGCGGTATATTTACGATGCTCGCGAGCAGCCTTCGATGAAGACCCTTTCTTACGCGCGGTAATCGAGGCCCATTCACGTGCGCGAGAATACGCGGCCTGGACGCCATGACGGTCGATTTTACATGTCCCAGCACCCGACGCGCTACCTAAACGCGCACAAACAGGGAACGACTTCCCCGGTCCCAAAAAGCACCGGCGTCCACATTTCTTTAAAACGGCCGAACGTTCACCGACGGATTTAGGTGATGACGCTGACCAGTGACCGCGACTGCCGTGGTGGTGGGGGTGACCACGAGACCGAGACCGAGACCGAGACCGAGACCGAGACCGAGACCGCGAAGACGCACCAGATGAAGAAGATTGTCCCGCACCCATTTCAAATAAACGCAGAATACAGAGTTATATATAGGCAAATATATTATTAAATACACGTAATATATATTCCATATCATTCATCCCATTCGATAAATGGCAACCCGTCGGCGTAAAATCACGCGTTCCGCAGTCCGACGCGTCAAACGTCGCGAATCCAAAAACGCAAAACTGAGATCACTTCGGTCTCGCAAGAATTCATCGAAGAGGATGAGGACGCATCAGAGGGGGGGGGGGGGGAATTTATTGTTTATACTGTTCATTATGGTGATTTAGCGTTATTAAAAGCAACTACAAACATCCATGAGTTCCCTCCAACCACTATAGTTGGTATATTATGTTATAATCCAACAAATAATGAGCTCCATCTTTTCGGAAACAACATGTTTGGTAAAAAGAGTCCGTCAAGTTATAATGAGCATGGTGTAATTACTCAAATAATAATTACACTTGTTAGTAAATTAATAGGTATACCGGTTAATTTCAAAAATACGAAGAAAGGTGATCTAAGCGATTTATTTACGTTTAATACAAAAAATGGACTCAATTTGATGCATGTTCCTCCGTGGGGAGGGTATAGTTGGCCTTACTACTATTTTAAATTTAGTGGTAAACAATTATCATACGTAACCAAACGGCAAGAGCCGACATGGGGTTACACAGCAAAGAACCCGATATATAAGGATGAATTCATAAGTACAGACATCCCCATCGAAACTCCAACAATTCCAACAACTCTTGGTAATGGTACATTTTCATCAATAACTGCAGGTTCCACACCCCCCGCCCTCTCCGAGACTGAAAAATATAACTATCCCGCCCCCCCTCTTCCTCGTATATCCTCTAATCCTGAAATAAAAATAGGTTATTTATTTTATAAACTTCCAGATGATTTACAAACAAAATTTAAAACCTCGGAATACGGTTTAAAAAGA
>Ga0114970_10000854_pt1 | contig 23044 bp, 19 predicted proteins | sample M_140205_XF_Meta_FD_87030 | JGI IMG/M metagenome (GOLD analysis project Ga0114970, IMG submission 87030) | Freshwater microbial communities from Lake Montjoie, Canada to study carbon cycling - M_140205_XF_MetaG | ecosystem: Environmental > Aquatic > Freshwater > Lake | place: Lake Montjoie...
ATCTGAACCCATCAATCGAAGTAGGCTTGCTAAAAAACCCTCTGTCTGGCGATAGGGAAGACCAAACCGATATCGAATCACCAAGCTCAACAACAATACATCTGGATGGTATTTTCGAGGGCAGCCTCTGCGAACTGGTTCTTTGGGGGGATGATTCCAGTTTTCTATCAGGTCTTGGTCTACCCACATCGTCAGCGACCCTCGCCGAACCAAGCTCTCATTGTAGGTCTTCCAATTTGTTACGCGGTAAGCTACTTTTCCCATGTGGCACCTCGGTTTTTAGTCGAATTCAAGGTGCCATTTTTCTTTTTAACTTTCAGCGGTTATCTATCCCGCTAGATTTAGGCAACAAAGCCCGTTGCAATCATTCTTAATGAGGAATTCATGGCCAAGATCGGTGTTCTCCTAATAAACTTGGGTAGTCCTGCAAATCCTTCTGCCTCCGCTGTGCGAAGCTACCTTCGGGAATTTCTCATGGATGCCCGTGTGATCGATATCGCTGCACCCTCTCGGTTCATGCTGGTCAACGGGATTATTGCTCCCTTTAGAGCTGCGAAATCGGCTCATGCCTACCGTAAGATATGGACCAAGACAGGCTCGCCTCTCGTCGATATTGGCATCCAGTTGCAGAAAAAAGTTCAGACTTTGCTTGGGGAACGTTACCTAGTCCGAACCGCCATGCGCTATGGTCAGCCCAGTATTCCGAGTCAGATCAAAATTTTGCTGGAAGCCGAAGTGGATGAGTTGCGAGTCTTACCTTTGTATCCTCATTATGCAGCGGCGTCTGTGGGTTCATCCGTAGCTATGGTAATGCAAACTCTCTGTCAGAATTTTGTATTTCCGTCTTTACGCATTTTGCCAGACTTTTACGATGATCCTCGTTTTATTAACTCCTTTGCTGAAGTAGCCAAATCCCGGCTCAAGGCTATGGAACCCGATCACGTGCTCTTCAGCTATCATGGCCTTCCAGAACGTCAGATTACTAAATCAGTACGAAATCCTGACACCTGCAAATTCAATGCAGAATGCTGCGCTTCGGTTCGAACAGAAAATCGTTTGTGCTACCGAGCTCAGTGCTTTGCCACGACAGGAGCACTAGTCAAAGCTTTAGGACTCACTGAAGGTCGATACAGCACATCGTTTCAATCACGCCTTGGTCGGACCGCTTGGATCAAGCCCTACACTGATATCGTCTTCGGTGAATTGCGTCAGCAAGGTGTGAAACGACTTGCGGTAATGTGTCCAGCTTTTGTGACGGACTGTTTAGAAACGTTAGAGGAGATAGGCATCCGAGGGGCTGATGATTGGAAAAAAATGGGAGGAGAATCTCTCCTGTTGATTCCCTCATTGAATGTAGAAGACCTTTGGTGCCAATCGGTCGCGGATATGGTCAAGTAAAAAAATATCCACCCAATATTCTGATCAGCCTGCCCCATCAGCCCTTAGAGTACGATATTGGTCGATAGAAACCTCGAAGTATCGTTGTCTAAAACTCCACGAATCAGATCTTTGCTCGTTTGATCTTGCTTCGCAGAGACCATCGAGTGAATACTGAAGGACCGCAGCGCATCAAATACACTTAAGGTTCCTTCTGCGGAGTCCTTATCAGCGTGGATGTCACTTCAAAAGAAATTATTGCTATTAAATCTAAATGTTAAACTTTGAAACAGCGAACAGAATTATAACAAAAGTTAAAAACCCATACAATCCTGCAGAATTGCACAACATTTTAATTTTACTTATAAGTCAAACGACACACTCGCTGCGGAGGTTGCTATCATGTCCCGTTTTTCTCGGATAAACTTGCTCGGTTGGATTTTGACTGTTTGCCTTCATCTTGCCTCAATCCAATCGCAAGCTGGAGAAATGATTACAACCACCCGTTATGCAGATCAATCAATTGTGCAACTTCCCGTGGACCGTCTGCATCAAATCGCAAATGATATCGAAATCGATGAAATCCTGTTACAGGAGTTCGACCGACGTCCAGCTCCTGCTCAAAGTGAAGGGCTCATTGTCTTACAACACAAAGAGACCAAAGATATTTGGATCTTGATAGAAGCAAAGAAGGAAGCCTATATTTTCCCCGATGACATTATGAATACGAATTGGATCAAGTGGCCTCGCATTCGAAAACTAGCTGACTGGATCACCAGCCCAGAACCAGCTGCATGGCTTGATACGGGCTCCGTCGCCATTGTCATGTCAGCGACCTTTCTCTGGGCCCAACCCTGGACAGACCCAACACCCAAATACTCTATCCAAACCATAGGCGGTATGGTTTCTGCCCTTTTACTCATTCCATGCGCTTTAGTACCCAAAGGTATCATATGCATAGATCATCACATGAATAAACGACCCACACCTAATGTGCGGCGCTACAATATGAGGGAAGGTATATTACAAACATTCCAAACACTACAGACGACTAGTATTTAACTGATTTTTGCTATGCTCCAGCCATGGCATTGATTTTTTGGCTTGCGGTTTCTTCTTCCGGAGATATTTCCCCTCGGGACCTCCCCATCTAAAAAGTATTCTGTGGCAAGTAGGTAAGATTAAGATGGCTCAGCCCAGTAGGGATGCATGCATCCAGATTCGATACATCTAGGTAATTGTAACTTACATCAATGGTCACCAAATGGGGGATGGAACATTTGCAATCTGGTGCTGGAGATAAAAGTGGAAAATACTTCATGCTATTATTTCCCAAATAAAGCTCGATCAAATTGGAAAAATTGGAAACAACCCTCATATCCACAATATGGTTATAGGACGCATTGAAGGACTGCAACTTTCGCAAGCCTCGCAATGGACTGATATCTGATATTTTAAATACTTTCTTTGGTGTCGTAATTGTATTGGTTTCCACATCCGTCTCCGTGGAACTCTCCAAATAGGTCTTGGATGCAGGAACAGATTGGGATAAATCTAAGACTTGCAGGTTGGTCAGGTTTTCCAATGCCGATACGGTCATGATGTTGTTTTGCGGCAGAAGCAAAGTCTGTAAATTCACCAAGGAAGCCAAGGGAGAAAGATTGGCGATGGTATTTTTCCCTAACTCCAACGTTACGAGAGACGTTAACTTTCCAAGAGGAGAAATATCCGAAATATAATTGCTATTCGCACGCAAGGTCTGTAGATTTTTCATAGCTGCTACGGGAGATAGATCTTGAACCAGATTTGAAATCAGATCAAATTCCTTCAATTGGGTCAAATGGGTCGTTACCGAAATATCACTGATGGTATTGGTGCTGATATCAAGATAGGTAAGATCGGTTAAGCTAGAGAGAACAGAAATATCTTTGATTCCATTTTGAGATAAATTCAGTTTAGTGAGAAAAGTAAACTCACTCAACAAGGACACCTCTGTAAGACCTTGATTGTTTAACTGTTGGTCTAAAATCGGCTGTCCCGCCATAGCATTAGCAGCCGTGACACAGGAGCCAGAGGGCCCAGCAAAAAAAGTCTGAAGCACCCGAGTGAACTGCAATGTAGCTGGGGTTTGAAAAACACAGGCCTTCACAAAATTTTTCAAGGGACCCGTATATGCATCCACTTGGGCTTGCAATTGAGGGGTGTTATCCACTTGGGCTTGCTGGATCGTCACAGTCCCACCGCCAGAAGAACTACTGCCCTGGGCTACCGCCTGAGCTACCCTACCGCTTGCACTGGGGTTACCATTGTTACATCCCCCCACCCACAGGATCAAGATCCACCCCATCCCTCTCATATACGACTCCTTCCATGTCTTTTCTCTTTACACGTTATTCTACCTCTAACCAGCGTATCATGTGGCCTAAGACTTTCTTTCGATTCACAAGCGTACTCACCGGCATCTGCAATACGTGGGCGGCTTGACGCGCACAGCCCAAGCATTCCTCCAAGGTCAACGCGAGAATGGCTGCCTCTATGGTACGACAAGCGGACTTCATTCCCCATTTGCGAGCCATGGAAAGCAACCCCTCCTCTCTTACCCATTCACATAGCGAGAAGAATTGTAGCTCTTCCAAACTATAGGAAAAATCATCGTCATATAAGGAAGCTGATAAATACACCTCTTGCTTTTTGATCGCTTGTTGAGCCATTTTTTTCACAAATCCCACCAATTGAGCCGTCTCACCTGGCCATGAGTAAAGAGTCAATTGGGTGAGACAGGCTGTGCTGCAAGCGAGACGGGGATACCCTTCCAACGTCTGCTCCACCAACAAAGCAATATCCCATGGACGTTCTCGCAACGGAGGAATGTGGATCCATTTTTCAAAAAGAAGCTCCCATTGGGAGAAAAAACGAGCCCCCTCCGCTTCCTGATCACATTCATACAACGCCAACAATCGTACAGAAGGCATGTACTCCAACTCTCGAAGCCAAAAGGTAAGCAAAGAAGGGGGAAAAAGATCAAGGGACTCCAACACCAAGTCTCCTCCAGCCGCTTGCCGCAGAAGTCTTCGCAAATCATACACATTATGAAGACTGGCACAGGAAACCTGAACAAAGGGGCGCCCTACCTGCTGAACCTTGCTCCAAGCCGTACGAGCGAAGGTAGAGCGCCCACTTCCCCCAGGTCCTGTCAATAGAATGTGGGTCGATGGAAACCTTGTGGGCAAGGTTTCGAGCGCCTGTCGCAACCCGCGATGGTTGGACACAAAAAAAGGAGATTCCCATAAGGTTCGAATTTTGCTCTGTTGCTTGCCATAAACGACCGAATGCAATCCCATAAAGGACCTCCCGATAGGAGGGACCTGTCTTTCCGCGCCAGGAAATTGGGAAACCGGAACTTTCTCTTGGAGGCAATCTGGGCTATTCTGCTACAGATTTACCTAGTTGTTCAACTGCTTTTGCAGCCTTGAAATTGTATCGGAGAAAGGTTTTCCCTATGCACCCTGTTGAAGTCACAGATCAATCTTTTGATAGTACCGTACTCCAGTCTTCCGTCCCTGTTTTGGTGGATTTCTGGGCCCCATGGTGCGGGCCTTGCCGTACCATCGCCCCCACCTTGGAAACCTTGGCAGAGGAATATAAAGGCCGCGTCACCATCGCAAAAATGAACGTGGATGAAAATGCCAACGTACCTGTGCAGTATGGCGTACGCTCCATTCCCTATTTGGCCCTCTTTAAAGGCGGCGTCGTGGTAGACCAAACCGTAGGCGCTAAACCGAAGAACGTATTGGCCGCCATGCTGGACAAAGCCCTCCAATGACCCCTCCCTATCCATCGGGAGCCATCGAACGCCCCTTTGTCCAGCAAGGACAAGTGGTGTGCGGTGTCGATGAAGTGGGACGCGGTTGCCTCGCTGGCCCAGTATTTGCTGGGGCTGCCATTCTCGACTTGGCGGCCTTACTGGAAGCCCCCTTCGACATTCGGATCCTCATCCGAGATTCAAAAACCCTCCGTCCCACCCAACGAGCCGAAGCCCGCGAAAAGATGGCCCCCTATGTTATCGATGCCACCTGGGCCTGGGCTTCGGTAGAGGAAGTGGACGCCCTCGGGATAGTACCCGCTTGTTTTTTGGCCATGAAACGATCCATCGCCCTTTTGCATCATCCCTTTGACCATCTTCTGGTGGATGGAAGTCAACCCATCTCGCGCCTTCCTTTGGCACAAACCCCGGTTGTGAAAGGGGATCAACACTGCTTCTCCATTGCGGCCGCCTCCATCGTGGCCAAGTTAGAACGAGATCACTACATGACACGAAAGGCCCAGGTATATCCTGCCTATGGGTTCGAAAGTCATGTGGGCTACGGAACCCAGAAACACCTCGCGGCATTGGGTTCCCATGGCGTCACCCCCTTACATCGAAAAAGTTTTGCGCCCATTCGAGGGGGCTCCTTCCCTCTTGCCCCCGCTCCCTAAAGGTACAAGGGGAGAGCATTACGTAGCCCATCGATACCAAAAACAAGGCTGGCGGATTTTGACCCAAAACTATCGACGCAGAGGTACCGAAGTCGACTTGATAGCCCAAAAAGAGGGCACGTTGGTATTTGTGGAAGTCAAGGTGCGGCAGAGATTGGACCCCCAGCAAGTGCCGGAGCTCTTATCGGAGGCAAAAAAAAAGCCCCTCTTGCGAGGGGCTTTGTCGTTCCTTACGGAACATAGGGATCAACTCATTTGGAACCAAGCCCGATTTGACTTGGTCCTTCTTGTGGGGCACCCCTATCAAGTCGTTTACATCCCTGACGTGTTCCCCATGGAGACATTGACTACCCTTTGACGGTGGCCAAAACAGTACCCGCTGGCAACCGGCGAGAACGGATCCGGGCAGATTTCCCAGAAAGTTCGCGTAGGTAGTACAAACGAGCGCGGCGAACGCGTCCGCCGGAAAGGATCTCGATATTATCTACGAGAGGGGAAATAAGAGGGAATACCCGCTCAACACCGACGCTATTGGCACCCACTTTACGTACAGCGATGCTAGCGGCAGCGCCACCTTTCTTGTATCGAATGCAAACCCCTTCAAAGGCTTGAATTCGGTATTTTTTTGCATCGCCTTCGGCTTTGGCCTGTTCTTCGATCTTGTACATGACTCGTACGGTATCGCCAGGACGGACATGGGGATGCTTTACATCCTGGGGCAGGCACACTTTTCGTTCAAAGGCGTCGATTACTGGGTTTTTCATGGCATCCAACCTACTCAAATCAAAGGATTATCTGAATTCACACGAGGTGAGTATCGTCTTCGCAAACTGCGTGAAGCGTGTAAATCTAGCTGATTTGGCGGCAAGAGTCAACAAAGATTGGCTACCTGAAGGGCGTTCCCCTTCGAGACCTCCCCCCCTATCAAAAAGAAAGCCGCACCTGAATCGGAAGGTGATCTGAGACCTCTTTTTTATAAAGCTCTCGAGCTTTCGGCTGGGTGAGATCGAAATCTTCGATGGTCTTGGCCTCTGTCCACCGAGCCGCATGGCTTTGGAATACCAAAAAGTGATCGAAATTCGATTGCCCCAAGGTCGTCGGCTCCTTCACCATTCCCACCACCGCCTGAGCCCCTTCGAATACATCCGAAGGAAAAATCGGTGGCGTCAACTGACGAGTGTATGAGAATGAAAAAAAAGCCTGTGTTTTTGGACGAAAGAAAAAGGAAAAATCCTCCAACTGCAAGTTGAAATCCCCCAAAGCCACCACCTCAGCTTCAGGGTTGGCTTCCTGAATTCGAATCAACTCCCGATGAAGCCCTCGGGCTTCTTGTTGACGCTTGGTCAAACTTTTCCGAGAGGTATCCCCAAAAAAAAGATGGACCCCTACCAAAGTCAAAGCTTTCCCCTTAAATATGAAGTGCCCCACATAGGGATCCCGCTCGAAGTCATGGCCTTGTAGTATCTTCTCATCTCGAATGAAACAAGAATGTCCATGAGAAAAAAGCCCCCGCAAGTCCTCGCGCTCACAGTATTGATTCGCCTCTTCGGCCAATTGCATCCGATCGCCTCGATAGAAAAATCCCAAATATTCTTTGTATCCCCCCTTTCCCGTAGGCTCAGCACTCAACAACAACTGCCAGTCCACGCCACTTTCTTGTCGAAGGGCTTGTAACAAGAGTTCAGCTCCCATGGGTCTCATGATTTCTTCCGCAGAAAAAACATCAAAGCCGTGGCTGATAATCATTTTTGCGATGCGAAGGTAGTTTTTATTTGTGCCATATCCAAGGTGGAGGAGATTGAAAGCGCCGATGGAGAGGGAAGCAGGGGAGACAGGCGAGGAGAGTGGAATCGGAGGCGGTATCGACGCCTGCCGCGGAACCGTATACGCCGAAAGGGGCATATATCCTATACACCAAGAGAGACTCACAAGAAGAAGTCGCTTCATTTGTCACCTATAATATGGGACTCTAGTGGGTACCTATACAAAGTTTGGGGGATTTTTTTGTTGCCCACAAGGCCTCAAAGGAATTCCCATTGTCGCGAGGTTATGACACCGGTTATGGCTGCCCCTACGACCCTTTTGATTCTCAACTACCACCGCGTGGGAACTCCCACCGTGGACGCTCGATACCGCGGGATGTTTGTGACGCCCGCCCATCTTCGATTTCATGTGCGACTCCTGCGGCATTGGGGGTTTGCCATCGTCCCTCTGCGAGAGGCTTGGACCTGTGGCGCCGCCAAGGTGGCCTGCTTGACCTTCGACGACGGCTATCAGGATAACCTGACCCTGGGATTCCCCGTACTCCAAGAGGAAGGTGTACACCCCACCCTTTTCGTCATCACCGACGACGTGGGCAAAACCCAGCATCGATGGACAGAGGCGGGAGAAACCGCACGGGCCGACCTCCTGTCCTGGGAAGAACTCCAGTTTTTGCATGACCATGGCTGGGAAATCGCCAGTCACGGCACCGAGCACCTCCACCTGGGGCGATTGCCACAGGAACGTCAGCAAGAGATTCTCCTCCAGTCTCGACTCACATTGGAATCGAAACTACAGACACCTGTCATGTCCTTTGCTTTTCCCTACGGAGATTTCACCGAAGAAACCGTGGCCGCCTTACCAGCTGCGGGATATCGGTATGGGTGCACGACCCAATCGGGATATAATACGGAAGCTTCTCCCTTGGGAACTCTCCATCGCGTACCCGTATGTGGGTACCGATGGGTTCATTACCTACAAACGTACTTGCGGCTAAAGAAGGTCTTATGAGTCCCATTCGTGTGCTCCACCTCGAAACCGGGATGGTATTTCGGGGGGGACAAAACCAGGTACGCCTCTTGCTCGAAGGGTTTAATCCCAAACGGGTGGAGTCCCACCTGGTGATTCGCAATCCCTCGTGCAAAGCGAGCTTTAACTGGCCCCATACCTGGCTCCTGCCCGCGGGAGGCCCGCTGGTTCACATGCTGTTTCTCGTGCGTCTATGCCAACAGCTACGTATTCAGCTGATTCATGCCCATATGTCCCAGGCCCACAGCCTCCTCTTGGGTATGCGCGTACTGGGCTGCCGCATCCCTGCCGTTGTCCACCGGCGGGTGATCTTTCCACCGAAAAAGGGTTGGATCCACCGCACCAAATACAGTTCGTGGGTGGCCCAAGGCTACATCGGGCTTTCTCGTGCGGTACGAGACCAGCTCATGCTCCATGGCGTACCAGAGTCTTATATCCACATCATTCCCAGTTGTGTGGAACCTCTCCTTTCTCCCATCCAGAAGGCCCAGGCCAAAGGAGCCCTCTGCCACCGATTGGGTATTCCTGTGGAGAGTCCGCTGATTGGGTTTTGTAGTCATTTGACGGAGGAAAAAGGCTGCGAGGTCTTGCTCAACGCCTTTGGGCGCTTGAATATAGCGGAAGCTCACTTGGTCATCGCAGGCGCAGGTCCCTTGGAGGACAAGCTCAAGGCCCAGTTTCCCTCAAAACACATCCATTTCATGGGTCATGTCGACGAAGTATCCGCCTTCCTCGCAGCCTGCGATCTATTCGTATTTCCTTCCTTGAGTGAGGGATTGGGCTCCACCCTATTACAAGCGGGCCAAGTAGAAGCTGCTGTCATCGCCAGCGATGTGGGTGGGATTCCCGATATCATCCTTCCGGAAAAGACCGGTGTATTGGTACCTCCAGGGGACCCTATGGCTTTGTCCCATGCCATCACCCAGCTTTTGGGTGATCCGACCCTGCGCACTACCTATGGTCATGCCTTGGCCCGGCATGTGGAAACCCATTTCTCCCAACAATATTTGATCGAAAGCACTACACAGGTATATGAAACCCTACTGAGGGGTAGTAGATCTGCGCATTAATAGGCTTGCAATCCTCTGACGACACCAAATTGGCCTCCTCAGGGAGAAAAACCGCTTGCACACATCGGAAAAAATCCACAACCAACTAGGATGTATGACATTTTCATAGAAACCTCTATATGATGAGAGCTGAATTTTGAGATTATCTACCCGCACGGCATACGGACGAGTAAAACGAAGCCATTCCAATGGGGTAAAGCATAACCATGGACCATAAATTGGATAAAAACGCCTGGAGTCAGCGGTTTTCAGAAGAAACTCGTGGGAAAAACGAGTCAGAAATGGCCTGGCAAAGTCCTGAGGGGATTCCATACCGACCCCTTTATGGACCCGATGATCTGGCGGCCTGTGGGTACCAACCCGAGTTCCCGGGATTTCCTCCCTATACCCGCGGCGTGCGCGCCAGTTTATACGTAGGACGTCCCTGGACCATTCGACAATACGCAGGGTTTTCCACTGCGGAGGCCTCCAATCGATTCTATCGAGATTGCCTCGCAGCCGGGCAAACGGGTTTGAGCGTAGCCTTCGATTTGCCTACCCACCGGGGCTACGATTCCGACCACCCCGACGTGCAAGCCGATGTAGGGAAAGCGGGGGTTGCCATTGACTCCGTCGAGGATATGAAGACCCTGTTTGCCCACATTCCCTTGGAGAGGGTGAGCGTCTCCATGACCATGAACGGTGCGGTGCTCCCCATTCTGGCTGCCTACTTGGTGGCAGGAGAAGAATCGGGCGTACCGCACAAGCAACTGGCGGGGACCATCCAAAATGACATCCTTAAAGAGTACATGGTCCGCAATACCTACATCTATCCCCCGGCGCCCTCCATGCGCATTGTCTCGGATATTATCGCCTATACTGCCAAGGAAATGCCTCGATTCAACAGCATCAGCATCAGCGGCTACCACATGCAAGAGGCCGGCGCCAATGCCGTACTGGAATTGGCCTACACCATCGCTGATGGCTTGGAGTATGTGCGAGCAGCTTTAAAACGAGGGCTCGATGTGGATGCCTTTGCCTCCCAACTTTCGTTTTTTTTCGGCATTGGCATGAACTTTTACATGGAGATTGCCAAGCTGCGAGCGGCACGGAGGCTTTGGTTCGAAGTGATGCAACCCTTCCAACCGAAGGATCCCAAATCCTCCTGGTTGCGGACCCATTGCCAAACCTCGGGATACACCTTGACAGCCCAAGACCCCTACAACAACATCGTGCGTACTACGGTGGAGGCCATGGCGGCTGTCCTCGGTGGTACTCAAAGTTTGCACACCAACTCCTTCGACGAAGCCTTATCCCTGCCCACGGATCTTGCCGCTCGGGTAGCCCGCAATACCCAGTTGATTTTGGAGAAGGAAACCGACCTGACTCATACGGTGGATCCCTTTGGGGGCAGCTACTTTATGGAGACCTTGACGTCGGACCTTTGTGAGAAGGCGCGTCTCCTCTTGCAAGAAGTAGAAGCCTGCGGGGGCATGACGGCAGCCATCCAAAAAGGCATCCCGAAACAGCGCATCGAGGAAGCGGCCGCTAGCAAACAAGGTCGCATCGATAGCCGACAGGATATCATCGTAGGCGTGAATCAGTACCAAAGCCCGGATGCCACAGAAATTCCCGTACGTACCATCGACAACACGGAGGTGGCTCGGGCCCAGCTGGAGCGATTGGCCCACCTCAAAGCCCATCGCGATCCCCAAGCGGTGGAGAAAACCTTGGCAGCGTTGACGCAAGCTGCCCAAGACCCCCATGCCAACCTACTGCCACCTACCATCGAAGCCATGCGCGCCCGCGCCACCGTGGGAGAAGTCTCCCTTGCGTTGGAGCGGGTCTTTACGCGATATCAATCCCCCATCACCTTGGCGAGCTCTACGTATATGAAAGCCTACGATCATCCCGAAGCCTTAGACCAGATTCGAGCCAAAGTAGCCGCCTTTGCAAAGCAAGAGGGACGACAGCCTCGAATTTTGCTCGTCAAACTGGGACAGGATGGCCACGATCGAGGTGTCAAAGTGGTGGCTTCAGGGCTTTCCGATCTGGGCTTCGACGTAGACATGGGCCCCTTGTTTCAAACACCAGAGCAAGCGGTACAACAGGCCATCGAAAACGATGTACACGTACTGGGGATTTCCACCCAAGCCGCTGGACACCAAATGCTCGTCCCCCAAGTATTGGCTGCGCTGAAAAAAGCGAACGCCCCTGATATTCGCGTGGTAGTGGGTGGTGTCATCCCGCCTCAAGACTATGCCGGTCTCTTGGCCCAAGGGGTCGCTGCTATCTTTGGACCTGGGAGCGACATCCCCAGCTGTGCAGAGAAAATTTTGGCTGCCATCCCTCCAAGGAGGCGCCCATGATTGACGAGAAAACCTTGCGCGAAGGCATCCTTCGCGGGAATCGACGCATGGTGGCAAAAGCCCTCACCTTAATCGAGAGTACATTGCCCGAGGATGAGGCGCATATTTTATCCTTACTCGATGCGTTGCCCAAAACGGAGGACGCTTCCTTTCGCATTGGAATTACAGGCCCCCCGGGGGCAGGGAAAAGCACCCTCATCGAAGCCTTGGGCATGTGGTTACTTGAAAAATGCCCCCAAGACCACTTGGGAGTCTTGTCCATCGACCCCAGTTCCCCCATATCCAAGGGGAGTATTTTGGCCGACAAAACTCGGATGCAGGCACTGGGGCAGCACCCTCGAGCCTTCATTCGACCCTCTCCCTCAGGGGGTCAAGTAGGAGGGACGGGTCGCCACAGCGATGAGGCTATCGCCGTACTGGAAGCTGCAGGATGTGGCTGGACTTTCATTGAAACCGTAGGAACCGGGCAATCGGAGCACCTGGTACAAGCCTTGGTGGACATGGTGGTGTTGGTACAAGCCCCTGGCAATGGCGATGGATTGCAGGCCATGAAGAAGGGCATCCTCGAACTTGCGGATTTTTTGGTGGTGAACAAGGCCGACGGAGAGTCTTTGATGTCGGCAAAGGCCCTCGCCTCTCAGCTATCGAGTGCGGTGCATACCCCCTTGCAGGTGGTGAGTGCCCAAACCGGGCTCGATATTCCCGTTCTGGGGGAGCGGTTACTTGCGTGGGCTGAAAGCCAGCGAAAGAACCCCCACTTTCTCGCCCGTAGACGCAAGAACCAGGGTTGGTTATTTCGAGAGGAGCTTCGGACCTATATGTGGCAAAAGCTGTGCGAAGAGCCTCGGTTTCTGGATTTAATGACCCAGCGTGAGGCAAAAATTTGCACCGAAGGGGGATCCGTGAGACGGGCATGTCAGGAGATTTGGGAGAAAAATCAACTATGCTAAACAATAGAATATTTTTACCGGGAGTGTATCGATGATCCGTTTTTTTCTGCCTATCTTGCTTTTCATAAGCCACCTGCATTGTGCAAAATCACAAGTACATCCCTCAGATCCAGAAAAACAAAACCCTGACTCATCACAAAAACCATCTGAGCCAAAGCCGTTGAATCAAACAACTCCAGAAGTTCCGCTGACATTTCCATGTAAGATTGCTACCCTTCCCTTTCATGCCCCTCAAAGTCTTCCAGGGGAAATCCGCTTTGACCAGATCCCCTCCCTACAAAACAACTGGTGGAATCACACAGACACAATAAATCCTGTAGGCTGGGATCCAAACACCTACTACCTCTGGGGAGCCAACAGCAGTAATTATCAAATCACTGATCCAAGCAAACTCTTGTCTGGCGGAGGAGTGGCAAGTAGCCAAGGACCTACCAAAGGCCATGGACACCCACGTTATGTGGGTGTCGTAACTACCGACAACACACCTCACAACCAAACTGTCTTTCTAGCCCTGCAAAAACGAATAGAGGAAGGAAAAACCATCCAAATCCCAACATATGGGGATACATACTCCCTTGGCGCTGGACTCGCTCACCAGTGGTTTTCAACGCCACAAGGGTGGTACTGCAACCAATTTCAAGTATTGAGTCCTCTTCTACAGCTCCTCCAAGAAGCAAAGACCGTCGAATTTCCGAACTCCTCCTTGCAATGGGTTGACAAATCAAGAAAAAGCTTCCCTCTGCAGTCTATAGAAGACGTCGAGAAAATTCTCAAATATTTACGCGAACAGCTTTCTACTTAGTCTTTCCCGTGAGAAATCTTCTTCCAATACTCCTCCTTGGAAAACCGAGGGGAATGGGGGGTCACATGACAAGAGCTACACGTAGCTGCCGGGCCCCCTTTGATGGTGGGATTTTGCGCATGCGCTTTACGAGGTCCGTGACAATTCTCACATTGCACGCCTGCCAAGTGGGGCGTCACCGTCTCCGAGACAAATCCCCCCTTCTCAAAGTGCCCTACCGTATGACATCCCACACACTCCCTGATTTGATGCTTGTTTTGCGCTTTAAGGGTGTCGTGTGCTTTCGCATGATGGGAGTTCTTCCATGTGGCATAAGCCGTAGCATGACAAGTTTTGCATGCCTCGGCCCCCGCGTATAAGCTGGTAGCCATATCCGCTTTCTTTGCCGCCTGAGCCAACGTAAATGCCTCGGCCTCCTCCTTCTCGTACGCGGCAAATAGATCCCCCAAGGGAGAGCCTGCCTCAAAGCGAGGCTCTAGCCATGTGATAGGCACAGCCTCGGAAAAAGACAAAGAAGTTGCCCCAGTAGCTGTACTGATCAGCAAAGCCGATAAAGAAGGCGCCTCTCTTTCCACAAGCCGTCCCCCTCGAAGAACCCCTTGCCCCCCCAAAGGCACCATGCGCACCAGAGGATTTTCCTGGCGGACAAGGCGAGTGGGGTCCTGCTTTTCCGCCTCGTTAATGGGGATATCGTAGGATTGGGTATTACTACTGAGGATGAGGGTCCAAGATATGGCATTGGCTTTTTTCAGCACATCGGAAGGCCCAGAAAAAAGAAGAATTCGAGAGATCCCCACAGGTGGAATCTTGAGCTCCCTCTCATGCGCCTGAAAGAATGATTCCCAGGTCTCCAGTTGGCCCGACAGGGTATCTTTCCACACAAAGCCCCAGATCTCGTAGGGGCCCAATCGAAGCACGGTCTGAAAAACCCCCGGTTTCTTCCCATTGCTCAAGACATAAGGAATAGCGGCCACCAATTCGGGATGAAGGAGTTCCCCTTCATTGAAAAGAGAGGCCGTCGGGCGAAAAGCTTCCAGGGCCTTGCGAATATAAAGATTCTTGCGGGCCTCCTTCGATTGAAGGGAGAAGGCATTCCCCAGGTGAAAGATCAACATCTCAGGATGGACAAACCGTTCCCGAGCAAGGAGTGTCCCCAAGCGTTTGACCCCTCCCATATCCGTATGGGGATCACATCCACAAGGCACCAAAAAGCCCCGTAGATCACCAAAAGCAAGCCAATCCATGGCATGGAGCATGGGAGAAGCACATAGATTGAATAGAAACCAGATCCAGCCTACCTTCCGCATGCAGAAATCCTGTGTAAAAAAATGAGTCAGAGATTTGATTTTTGGCAATAGGTTGATACTCATCAGTTTACTGGAAATGGAATGATTTTTGCAAATAAGAAACGAGAGAGAGGAATGGTTCCTCTCTCGTAAGATTCAAAGGGCCTTGTGCTTTCCGCGCCAGGAAAACAATCCCTTGGTTATGCATACCAATAATCGAGTTGGACAAACCCATAAAAGAGGAGACTCACCCACCCATTGACCGTAAAGAAAGCTTGATTCAAGCGAGAAGGAGGCTTACCTTGCGCCATCTCGCGAACCAACCAGATCTCATAGGCAAGGAGCCCACCCATGAGGGTCACCCCCACATGGTAGAGGGTATGCCTTTGGGTCAGTTCTCCCACAGCCACCAATAAACTGATCATGGTCACGAAACACCCCACGCTGACCCACCATGCTTTGGCACGCCCCCATCGAGCAGGGATACTATGGAGCCCCGCCCGGGTATCAAACTCCAAATCTTGGCTCGCATACAAAATATCAAATCCCGCGGTCCAAAAGAGAATCGCAAGCCCGAGTAAACAAACAGGCCATGGCATCCGTCCCTGGATGGCGACATTGGCGGCCACCGGAGCCAATCCCAAACACATCCCCAGGTACCAATGGGTCAGCCAAGAGACCCGTTTCATCAGGGAGTATCCAGCCAGAATCGCAAGCAACAGAGGGCTGAGCCAACCGGTCAACAAGTTAAAGGAAAAGGAAAAGGCGATAAACGCCACTCCACAGAGAAGAGACAGAAAAAGAACCTGGGAAGCCTTCAGCTGATGAGCCGGAATGGCTCTGCCTCGCGTACGGGGATTTTGGCCATCGAGATGGCGATCGAGCCACCGATTCATCCCCATGGCAAAGGAACGAGCTGTCACCATGCACAGCAGAAACTTCCCAAGAAGTAGGAGGGAGAGGGGTGGACTATTGCCCAACAAGAGGCCTGCGTAAGCAAAGGGTAAAGCAAAAATCGTGTGCGAAAGCTTAATATCCGCAGCAAAATGTCGAAGCGTTTGCAATTTCATCGTATGGATCCTCCCATGGGGGAGGGTGTAACACATTGGAAAAAATAACCTAAGCTGAAAAATCAGAAGGATTGGGATTTATCGAGCATTTGAACCAGGAGTTTCAGGTCCTCGATTTGTTGCTCTAAATGTCCGATCTGGAGCTCGCGATTTTTGAGTTCTTCCCTTAGACAGGCCAGCTGAGCCGCAAAGGCTTGCTCTTTACTTACGAGTGTGTTTTCCAACAGTTTCTCTCGATCACTCACCTTGGCTACCACATCTTTGCACAAGGAGAAAAGCTCACGAGCCTGAAGAGTTACCCCAGAGTTTTCTTCGGAAGGGAGAGAAAAGGGCAAGGATTCTCGAGGCACCTGTAAAGGGGGGCGACTGGGAGTATAGACAGGGCCTGGGTTTCGAACGGGAGGAGAAAGAGGTTGTGCCGCTGCGGGAATGTAGTATTTTCCTTCTTGGAGTACGGCCTCAATTTTTCCTGATTTGATTCCGCGACGCACAGTCATATCCGACACTTGATGATGTCGGGCATATTCGACGATGGACATCCATTCCTTCATAGTGCCTTCTCGCTCGATGGTATTCGGTCGTGTCCTCTCAGTGTATCATTTTTATAGCTAGCAAGGTACTACCCAGCAAGGAAAGGTGTGGAAAAATTGCGCAGCTGGTTTTCCACGAAAAAACAAAGATGAACAAAAAGCCATTTACCCTCGTATCTACCTACACCCCCAGCGGAGACCAACCGCAGGCCATCGCTTCCATTTTAGAAGCCCTCACCCGGGGCGATCGAGAACACGTACTCCTCGGCGTTACCGGTTCAGGCAAAACCTTTACCATGGCCCATGTCATCGCGACATTGGGCCGACCTGCTTTGGTGGTGGCCCCCAACAAAACCTTGGCCGCTCAACTTTATACCGAGTTTAAATCCTTCTTTCCCCACGACAATGTAGGACTCTTTATGAGTTACTACGATTACTACCAACCGGAGGCTTACCTTCCCGCCACAGACACCTACATTGCCAAAGATAGTGCCATCAATGAAGACATCGACAAGATGCGCCATGAAGCCACCCGCTACCTGATGGAATCCAACAACACCTTGATTATCGCAAGTGTAAGTTGCATCTACGGATTGGGATCTCCGGCTGCATATGCCACCATGATGGTTGCCCTAAAACCTGGTATGGTCCTGGATCGAGACGAACTCCTGCGTCGATTGATCGAGATTCAATATAGCCGAAACGACCGTGCCTTTGAGCGAGGATGCTTTCGAGTTCGAGGCGAAGTGGTCGATGTCTGTCCAGCCTATGAAAAAGACTTTGCCATTCGCATTCGCTTTTTTGGAGAAGAGATCGAATCTCTATCTAAGCTTCGAGTGGCAGATGGGGCCGAGGTAGAACCCATCACTGAAGTCTCCCTCTTTCCCAACAGTCACTATATTACCCCACGAAGCAATCGAAAAGAAATCGTACAGGAAATTCTCCACGATTTAGGAGTTCGATTGCGTGAGTTACGTGCGCTTCATAAGGAAAAAGAAAGCCTTCGGCTGGAACAACGCACCATGGAAGATGTGGAATTATTCGAAGAGTTAGGCTATTGCCCAGGGGTAGAGAATTACTCTCGATACTTGACTGGACAAATCTCAGGAGCCCCCCCCGCCTGCCTTCTCGATTATTTTCCCGACTCTTTCCTCACCATTTTAGATGAGAGTCATATCACTGTGCCTCAATTGCGAGGCATGTATCGAGGGGATCGAGCCCGCAAGCAAAATTTGGTGGAATATGGATTTCGGCTTCCCTCGGCCCTTGATAACCGCCCCCTGACCTTTGAAGAGTTTATGACCAAAACCGACCAACTTCTCTATGTATCTGCCACACCTGGAGTTTACGAACGAGAAGAATCAGAGAGTACCCAAAGCGAGCAAGTGATTCGTCCTACGGGCCTCGTAGATCCTGTGATCGAAATTCATCCCGCCTACAATCAAATCGAAGATGTTTATGTAGAAACAAAAGAAACCATCGCAAAAGGGGGGCGAGTATTAATCACGACTTTGACAAAAAAAATGTCAGAGGAATTGGCCGAATTTTATCAAACCCGTGGCCTTCGAGTCCGCTATCTCCATTCAGATATCGATACCCTGGAGAGAACGAACCTACTGCGAGAGTTGCGCATGGGTTCCTTCGATGTATTGATTGGGATCAACCTATTGCGAGAAGGACTCGACCTGCCCGAAGTGATGCTAGTGGCTATTTTGGATGCTGACAAGGAGGGATTTTTGCGATCCAAAACCTCTCTCATCCAAACCGTAGGACGAGCCGCTCGAAATCGGGATGCCCGTGTGATCTTGTATGCAGATGAAATTACCGAAAGCATTCGGCAAACCATGGAAGAAACGGAACGGCGGCGGCGAAAGCAGCTAAGTCACAACGAAACCTTTGGCATCACCCCACAAACGGTTCAAAAACCCATCCCCAAAGATTTAAAAGTGATTTATGGTCTATCAGAAGAACCGATTGCGAGCCTTGAAGACCCTGACTTTTTGGAAAAGATGGGCATCACCACCCAAAAAGAGCTGGATAAATGCATCCGAAAGAAAACCAAACAAATGCAAGGAGCCGCTCTAGCTATGGATTTTGAACAGGCAGCTCTGCTGCGCAATGAAATTCAACATCTAAAGAAGATTCAGTTGGGGAAAAAACCATGACCCCTGAATGGAAAAAAAAACTCGCATCGTTACCTACCTCTGCTGGCGTTTACCTCTTCAAAGATGCCGCACAACAAATTCTATATGTAGGAAAAGCTCGGAACCTAAAACAACGTGTCTCCTCGTATTTTTCTGAACGAAGTGTCTCTCCCAAAACCGAAGCCCTCGTCCCACAAATCGAGAATATGGAGGTGATCCTTGTCCCTTTGGAACTCGATGCGTTGCTTCTTGAACGGGAGTTGATCAAACAACATCGCCCCTTCTATAACATCCTCCTACGGGATGACAAAGAATATCCCCTACTCCGCATTCGATTGCAGGATCCATGGCCTCGATTTCAAGTAGTACGTCGAAGAAAAAAAGATGGGGCTCTCTACTTAGGGCCCTATGGGAGTGGAGGACAGCTACGCAAAACTTTGCAACTGCTTCACACCATTTTCCCCTTGATTCGATGTACAGAACGAGAATTTGCCAATGTGACACGCCCCTGTAACTACTATCACATGAAAAAGTGCTTGGGCCCTTGCCACTTACCTGTGGATCGATCTCTATATATGGAGATGGTGAACCATTCACTCGATTTCCTTCAAGGAAAAAACCACCAAATTTCCCATGAGCTAGAAAAGAAAATGAAAGAGGCTTCCCAGCAAGAGGACTACGAACAAGCCGCTATCTATCGCGACCAATGGCGCGCCCTACACTCAGTACAAACCGCACAATCCGTATCGAATTTTACCGTGAAAGATGTGGACGCAATAGGCCTTGTGGAATCCCACGAAGGATGGGCCTTTTCTCTTCTCTCTGTTCGAGAACATCAACTCATCTCTCATTATGCTTTTGTATGGCACCATCCCGTTTCTTCCCTTGAAGAGGGTCTCCAAGCTTTTCTACTTCAATACTATGAGACTCATTCTCTGCCTTCAGAACTCATTCTACCTATGGCTTTGCTAGAGGCTGAGAGTTGTAAAAGCCTATGGAAAAGTTCCGTCACCATTACCCTCCCCAAACGAGGAGAAAAGAAAAAGCTACAAGATCTCTGTGAAAGAAATGCCGCCTATGCCCTCTCCCAATCGAAGCAAGACTCAGAAGAATCGGGTGCAGGACTTCAAGGATTGCAACAACTACTTGGAGTAGCAACCATGCCCCAGCGGGTGGAATGCATCGATATCTCCAACTTGGGCTCCACAGCGATCGTAGCCTCCTGTGTCTGCTTTATCGGAGGTAAACCTAGCAAAGCCCACTATCGTTTATATAACCTGAAGACGGTGCACACCCAAGACGACTTCTCAAGCATCGAAGAGATCGTCACTCGCAGACTTTCTGCGATCGAGACCGAAGGCGCCCCTGATGTACTGGTCATCGATGGAGGCAAAGGCCAGCTGGGTGCCGCTTGGCAAGCCCGCGCTCAGTGTGATCGACTGGAAATCCCTGTGATCAGCTTAGCCAAAAGTCGATTGGAGAAACAACGGGGGCCCAGTAAGGAGATGGTATACTCAGACGAGAGGGTATTCTTATCCCCTGAAGAAGAGGCTGTCCCTCTTGAGAAAGGAACCGCACTCTACCGACTCCTCACTCATCTGCGAGATGAAGCCCATCGATTTGCCATTTCCCACCATCGCACACGTCGTCGTCGCCTTCAAAATTAGCACCTGCAATGAAATTTGAATTAGCGCCATGCACGGTAAAAAACCTGATATCGCCATCCACTAAATTTGACTGCACTTCCTCCATAGCTGATGGCCCTCATTGAAGAGGAGATATTATTTATTCAACAACAATAATATCTCATCTTCAATGAGGGCACCTATATCCGTCAAAAAAGCCTCGCACTCGATTTTTTTACTCATTCTCGTTAAAGGAGAAGTATATGCTACGCATATTTCGATCTGTCCTCACCGCATTTCCTCTTATATTTCTTGTCATTGAAGGATGCGGAAAAAAATCTCAAAAAAGCATTGGATTTACCTCAGTAGAAGCAAAAGTCAAAAAAAGTTCCTTACCACTCTCGTCTACTTCCTCAGGAGTAAATAGCCTTGATGCACAAAGTGCGATAACATCACTTCCTAGTACAGCGATCTCTAATGAGGAACAATCTCTCATCGAAGCCACATATGGAGACGCTTCACCAAGCAATATCCCAATATTAGCAACTACACTGAAATGTAAAGCAAAAGGTTCAAGCTACGAATATGATCCTATCAACGGATGCATTCAAATTTTTACAAACCAGCAAAAGCAGACATGTGCAATAACTCAATGGAGCGATACATTAGGATGTATACCAACATCCACCACAATACAAGTTGCCTGCACAAACGCCCACTTATATTGGGTAAATGGAATATGCAATCACGCTTCTGCATTGACTCAAGATGAATGCAACCCTACCAATGGAGACAATCTCCAATGGTATGAAGGCCGATGTTTTAACAACGAAAATCAAGTATCTTGCTTACAGGGAGAAAAATATTGGTTTGAAACCACTTCGAATGGAAGCTGCTTGGCTTCAACTGAGTTATCTCAACCGTTATGTCAATCCTATGCACCGATCTTAAGTTGGATAAATGGTGCCTGTGGACCCAACACTTCAGATCCCACACCTCTGAATTTATCCTCCCTTTCTCCAGCTCCGCCTTTGAATGCCTTACCTCTGGGACCGCAAAATCCTTGTGATCTATATGATCAGAGTTCTCTATTGGGATTTGCAAAAAACGGTTGTTACACTTCCCCTCCTATTGCATATCAATATTGCCGTTTCTATAACGGAATCAGCACTAATTATGGCATTGGATGTGCACTCCACACATCACCTCCACCTGTTACGACAGCAACTCCTTTTCCAACGAGCTCATGTCCAATACCATATGCCACGTCGATATCTGTTCAAATCCAGCGTGCAGCTCAGAACAGCTTCACGTATACATTAACCTGTGGCGGCGGCGATTCAAAGACACCATCTACGGTAAGAACAATTAATGTAAGCACAATGCCCTGGACTACCTTCAACTTCACCTCTTCCTCTTTCAGTTTTCCCTCTACTTCAGCGTCTGGATTTATATATTCCCTCGATTTTCACAGGACAGATGGAGGCAACAATAATCGCACTTTGTATGATTCTGTACACGTGGAGTCCAACAAGTGGAGCGCGGATCTTGCGAACTTTAATGCCACAATTAAAAGTAGCACAGGCTTATACTTGTACCGGCCCTTTGCTATTACCTATTGTTCACCTCCATACCCCTATATTGCTGGAATATTCGCTGTTGATATTTTCCCATACACAATAAATCATAATGGTATTTATTACGGTTATCAATCACCTAGCTTTGTGTGTTCACAAAATTCCACCCCACCCACATCTGCTCCATGTTACCAAGACTTCACATCCAATACACAGGTAACAAGAAAACCCGATGGAACCTGTGACTTTTCTACGTCCAATTCCCAGATCTATTTAAAAAACCATTTTCAAGCCAACCAAATCACTTCCTCTACGCCTCCTATAACAGGGGTACAAAGCACAAATTCGACCATCCGGTGGATTTGTCCTACCGGGCTGATTCTCAATTTCAATGCACAAAAAGGAGTGGATGGGCTCCTGTCAGGATTCACAATTGATTGTGGGGTCAATACGATCCAATCCACAAGCCCTCTATTTGGAGAGAGTGGAGATGGAGAAATCGCCACGCTTTCACTACAAGGAGATTCCTCTCTTTCCATATTTCAAAATCAATCCCAGCTGATTGGCCTAGGGATTGGGAACACCCGATTTGGCTCTTCTGCCTCCCCTTCGAGCACACTCACATGTGCTGAGGGTTCTGTTCCAGTCGGAGTCAATCTCACGCTAACCTCCCAAAAAATCAGCCAATTAGGGCTCGTTTGTGGCCAATGGATCACCTACCCAGATTACGAGCTCTCTCTGAAATCCCATTCTCAAGCCGACAAAATCACTTCCTCTACGCCGGCTATAACAGGAGGAAAGAGTATAAACTCCACCACTCAGTGGCTTTGCCCTACGGGGCAAATTCTCAAATTCAACCTCACATCCGACGCCTCACGGGCCCCAATCAAAGGCTTCACAATAGATTGTGGGGTAAACGGGACAGTTCAATCCACAAGCCCTTTATTTGGATCAAATGGAGAAAATTACACCCAACCCATTTATTTAAATGGGCAGCAG
>Ga0114970_10000856_pt1 | contig 23036 bp, 18 predicted proteins | sample M_140205_XF_Meta_FD_87030 | JGI IMG/M metagenome (GOLD analysis project Ga0114970, IMG submission 87030) | Freshwater microbial communities from Lake Montjoie, Canada to study carbon cycling - M_140205_XF_MetaG | ecosystem: Environmental > Aquatic > Freshwater > Lake | place: Lake Montjoie...
TGTGTTAACCCTTCGGTGCTTACGCTATCAGTTGCTTGTTCTGTTTGTCTTGGCCGTATCTGGCTGCTGCCCATGTTTTTACATGGCAGGGGTCGGCCCACTAACGCCCCTAACCCCCGCAGCCCACCTAGCCGTTGCCCATCGGGGTAGTGTGCATAGGGAGGTGCCGGATAATTCACTGGCTGCTTTTAGAGAGTCGGTGACATCCGGAGTCTCCTTTCTTGAAGTTGATGTGCGGCGCTCAGATGCTGGGGATCTCTTTCTCTTTCATGATGGAAGCTTGAGCCTTCACAATTCAAACGCCCCCCGGGAGCTGCTCGGTGCTCGGGTTCAGGGGCTCTCTATCAAGGCCCGTAACGAGATATCTCTTGGGTCTAGGGCGGCACTCGACCATATACCTACGCTCTTAGAGGCCCTAAACCTTGTGAAGGGCAGCGCTGCTACCCTACAGCTAGATTTTAAGGGCGAATCAGACGCGCTGGTTCTACAAGCCCTAGAGCTTGCACGCTCCGAGAATCAGCTCCATCAGGTTCTTCTTCAGATCAGGAGCTCCGCGCGACTGAAGGTCGTTCGAGAGCACTTCCCTCAAGCCCGGCTTTTAGCCCGCTGTTTGAACATGCAGGAGCTGCAAGAGGCTCTTAACTACGGGGTTGAGTTTGTGGAACTTGAGCGCTGGATCTCATCTGAGGCGATTCTGTTGGCGCACGGTGCTAATACCAAGGTGCTGATAAACGTCTCTGGCTCATGCCTTGATAAGCGCACTACCTGGAAATACCTACGCTCACGGGGGGTTGATACGATTATGACAGACTTTGCCGACCAGGCGCTGAGCAATACACCCCAGTAGCTGCTTTTAAAAACCTTTTTTTTGGGGCAGGATATTAGGTATCAATTTAACCAGCGTCAAGTTTATACTGGGATGAATATTTAGATGTTCTCTTACTCGCAAAATAATCCTGGAGATCTCTCAGATGCTCGCGTACCGCGCCTAACTTATATAGTTATCAAAGCGCATGATATCGACAGCACCGCACTCTTTTACCGCACTCTTGGCCTCTCTCTACAAGAGGAGCGGCACGGTTCCGGTCCCATACACTACTCTTTCGAGATTGCAGCAGGGGTTGTCTGTGAAATTTACCCTAGCTCCGACACGGCACAAAGATCAAACGGGGTGCGCTTAGGCTTTTCAGTTACAGATCTTAAAGCTACCTACGAAAACCTTACCAAGGCTGGTTTTACTATGCACCGAGAGCTTGCAACAACTACGCCTAACAGCTCCTTTGTTGCGCTCGATCCAGACGGCAATCAGGTTGAAATTACGGGAGTGGGGTAGGGGCATTACATCATGTTACATAAAGATCTGCTCGTTGTTGGAGCGGGGCCCGCCGGGCTTACCTTAGCCAATCAGAGCCTTCCTCACATTCCAGTTACTATTATCTCAAGCAATCTGCCGGATGATAAAGCCTCCTCAAGGGCAAGCGGTCTTCAACCCCGCACCTTAGACATACTCGATCAGATAGGGGTTCTTGCTCGGGTGCGGTGTCAGGCGATCGAGTTGCTCGGCAACAAGATCTACGTTGATGGGGATCAACGCTACGCCTTCTCATTCTACGATCCCAAGACTCAGCAACATGGGCTCTCAATCGACCAGTGGCGCATCGAGCGCTTACTCGAAGAGCAATTAAATTCTCAAGGGACAGCGGTGCAGTGGGGCACCTCGCTGATAAAATTAGCGCAATCAGAGGATCACGTTGAGGTTACAGTTAGAAGGCCAGATCAAGAGATTGAAAAATGGAGCTGTGACTTTGTAGTTGGGTGCGACGGGGGGCGTAGTATTGTTCGCAAATCTGCCGACATCTCTTTTCCTGGCGAAACATATCAGGAGCGCTCGTTTATGTGCGAAGCGCTAGTGCAGGGCGATCTAGAGGCTGGATATATGCACTACTTCGTAGGACCGGATAGTAGGTTAGTTCTCGTGCCTCTTAATACTCGCGGGCTATTTAAGGTTAGCGGAGCGTTGGCTCCCCACGCTACAGGCTCTCCAGAGGAGCAGGTACAGGCTCTCGTTCTAAAGCACGGCCAGGGGCGTTTAACGCTTGAGCACCTGACTGACTTTAGAACCTACTCTATCCATGCCCGTATTGCAGATAAGTTTGTTAAGGACCGTCTGTTTCTTTGTGGGGACGCAGCACACCTCTTTCCGCCAAACGGTGGTCAGGGAATGAACGTTGCGATTGAAGACGCTGCTATCTTGGCCAACCTTTTTGGTCTCTATTCAAAAACGGGCAACGAGTCCTCGCTCTCGTCCTATGACGGGCGAGCACAGGAGGTTCGTGTGCGGCTTGATGAGGTACGAGCCAGCAGGTCCCGCTTTACCTATGAAGGATTACGCCAAGGGTTTGGTGCAGATAAAGAGCAGCGCCGTATCGAGAAAGAGGAGCTCTAGAGCGCAGCGGCGCTATAAAAACTGACCTTGGATGAACGCATTATCTAACTGCGAACGCGCTAGCTAACTGCCTTAGCCACCCTACGGGTGCGCTTATTGCGGCTCTTGATCTTCTTCTCATCGCGAGCATTTCTTCTATTCCAGGTCTTTTTAGTAGGCGATGCCATGGTACAAACTCCTTAACTTTTGAGGTCCTAAACGTATCGAAGATGACCGAGCGGGTCAACTTTTGGCTGCAAGCGCTTTTTTTAGCGCTATTTCAGCTGGTTAGATATCGAGGTTCCTAATTTTAAGGGCGTTATCCTCGATAAACTTCCTGCGTGGCTCAACTTCATCGCCCATTAGCACCGTAAAGATCTGATCGGCATCTATTGCGTCATCAATTGTAACTTGCAACATTCGGCGGTTGGTAGGATCCATGGTGGTTTCCCACAACTGCTCAGGATTCATCTCGCCCAATCCCTTGTAACGGGTAATGGCGAGCCCCTTGCGGCCCCGTTGATCTATCCAGTTGGCAACCGCCTCAACAGCATCAATCTTTTCAAGCTCCTTTGACTCTCCACTGGTCGTAATCGTAAACGGTCCCTGGCCGATCTGCTCAAGCGCTTCATGATAAACGTTACGAACCTCGGCAATCTTCTCAGAGATCCAAAGACGTCGCGTAATGGTAGCTATGTACGTCAGCCCCCTAAAGCGGGTTGTTATCTTAAAGCTGCTCTCTCCCTCGTGTTCATCTACAACCTCAACTGTCGGCTCAATTGGAACGCGAATCTTCACTGCTGCCAGTATCTGCGGCAGGAGCTTTTCTAGATCGTCGCGCTTCCAAGAACGCTCGTTGAGCGCTATTACAGACTCTGATAGCGCTATAATCACGCGCTTATCAACCCGTTCCTGCTGAATCTCATTGAGCGCTTTCTGGATATCCATCAGGCGCACAAGAAGCTCCTTAATGGAATCGGCCTTGGTTATCTTACCATTACTGGCTTCGATCGTTACGCCATCAACGCCGCCACCTATGATAATCTCAGTGAACTCTTTTTCGTTTTTAATGTAGCGCTCCATCTTGCCCTTCTTGAGCTTATAGAGGGGCGGCTGGGCTATGTAGAGGTGCCCGCGTGAGATAACTTCGTTCATCTGGCGATAGAAGAAGGTCAGTAGCAGGGTACGAATATGGCTGCCGTCAACGTCGGCATCGGTCATAATGACGACCTTGTGATAGCGCAGCTTCGCCACGTCGAAATCACCAGATCCGATCCCGGTTCCTAGCGCCGTGATAAGAATCCGGATCTCTTCAAACGAGAGCATCTTATCGAAGCGTGCCTTCTCAACGTTTAAGATCTTACCCTTTAGTGGCAAAATAGCCTGATTCTTCTTGTCGCGGCCCTGCTTAGCGGAACCACCGGCGGACTCTCCCTCAACTAAGAAGATCTCGGCTTCCTCCGGATTTTCATTCTGACAATCAGCTAACTTTCCTGGTAGTGCTGCGCTATCGAGCGCGCCCTTACGACGAACTAGCTCGCGTGCCTTGCGTGCAGCTTCGCGCGCACGCGCAGCTTCGAGTGATTTGTTAACTATCATCTTGGCGATAGCGGGGTTCTCTTCAAAGTACTTTGCTAGGTGCTCTCCAGCGGCCTGCTCTACGAAGCCCTTAATCTCGCTATTTCCGAGCTTTGATTTGGTTTGTCCCTCAAACTGTGGCTCCGGAACCTTAACGCTAATAACGGCTACTAAGCCCTCACGCGTGTCGTCGCCCTGAATTCCCTCACTAAAGCCCTTAAGAAGGTCGTTTTTATTGGCGTAGTTGTTAAGTGTTCGTGTCAGTGCAGCCTTAAATCCGATCAGATGCGTGCCACCCTCCGGGGTGTTGATATTGTTGGCATAGGTATAGATATTCTCTTGGTATTCGGTGTTGTACTGCATCGCTATTTCGATACCGACGCCATCACGCTCAGCCGAGATAAATATAGGCTCAGGAAAGATCGGGCTCTTTGCTTTATTAATAAAGGTAACGAAGCTTCTGATTCCACCCTCGAAGTAGAAATCCTGCTCCTTGTCAGAGCGCTCGTCGATCAACTTAATTCTAAGTCCCGCGTTAAGAAACGCCATCTCTCGTACGCGGTGCGCTACGGTGTCGTAGTTAAAGCTTTTTTGTTCGAGAAAAATCGTATGATCGGGATAAAAGGTTACCTTGGTTCCAGTTCCGGTAGCTTCTCCAATAACCTTGAGAGGTTCAACCGGATCTCCGCGACCAAACTCAATCGCGTGCAGCTTTCCGTTCTGCTTAATCTCTGCTCTTAGCCACTCTGAGAGCGCGTTCACAACTGAGATACCTACGCCGTGTAGTCCACCGGAGACCTTGTAAGCCTCCTTCTCGAACTTTCCACCGGCATGCAGTTTGGTCATAACGACCTGCACTCCACTAACACCCTCTGTTGGGTGAATACTGGTTGGAATACCGCGCCCGTTATCCTCAACTGTAACGGATCCGTTTGTGTGCAGGGTAACTGAAATCGTTGTGCAGTATCCAGCCAATGCCTCATCTACTGAGTTATCAAGCACCTCCCAGATCAGGTGGTGATAGCCGCGGTAAGACGTATCGCCGATATACATGGCGGGTCGTTTACGAACTGCTTCAAGGCCCTCTAGAACCTTAATTTGACCAGCATCGTAGACCAGTCCGGTCGATTGGGTAGTAGGGGCGGTACTCATTACTTCTCCAAAACAGGATAACTGCAATATTATAGGATAGTTAGATGCCTTTGGTAAAGATCAAACAATGCCAATATTTTGCCCGCAACTATATGATATAAAACAGTTTATTAATGCGGCGTTAAATCAGGGTATATATCAGGGTAAAAATAGCTGTCCAGGGAGGACATTTATGCGCGCTAAGCCGGGCCTACCATCCCTTTTTCAACTCTCAGCAGCTGCAGAGCTGAGTGCCTCTCTAACTGCTCCGGAGGACTCATCGTACCGGTTATGATCAGTTGCCTCGGTTTTCTAAGTAACGCTGCAAAGAGCCGCTCCGAGCGGCCGGCGTCTAGTTCAGAATCAACATCGTCAAGGAGTATAACCGGCGCTTCGCCGTTTTGTGACTCGATCAGTTCGATCACCCCAAGCTTCATTGAGAGCACAACGCTTCTGGTTTGCCCTTGAGATGCATATGAGCGGCAGTCGACCCCAGATATGGAGATCTTAATATCGTCTCGGTGTGGGCCCACCACGGGGCTTCTCATGGCGATTTCACGGGGGGCCGCCCTCTCAAGCTGCTCAAGGAGCTGATCTCGTGAATCTCGCGCCCCTTGCCCCTCCTCGGTCAGGGCGCTTTCAAGTTCAAGTGTGAGGGGGCCATCGCTTGGGGCATATTCAGAGTGAAAGCTTGCCGACTTATCTGATAATGATTCTATGAATTTACGCCTGTTATCAACAACTTTTCCACCGTGCTCTGCTAGTAGCTCGTTCCAAACTTTTAGCTGTGGATAAGTTGTGTTTTGTTGCTTTAACAGCGCGCTTTTATTAGCTAAAGCACGTTGATATCCGAGCAATGTTTTAAGATATCCGGGCTGCAGATCGACCATATGCCGGTCTAGAAACTTACGGCGACCCGCCGGTGCCCCCTTTACGAGGGAGAGATCTGCCGGGGAAAACGAGACCGCCCGTAATCGTCCGAGTAGCTCGGTAATCGAATCAAGCGCCTCGCCGTTTAAACTGCCCGTGCGTCCGCTCGCGGTAAATATCAGGCCAAGCTCCTCAATTCCGCTCGCCTGCGTAACGGTACCAAACACAGAACACTCGCGCTCCCCAAAGCGCAGCAACTCGGTTGTTGAGTTTGTGCGAAAGGAGCGCGATCCGGTCAGAAGATATACGGCCTCGATTAGATTTGTTTTCCCGTTGCCGTTTAATCCAGAGATATATACGGGGCCTTCTGACAGCTCAACCTGCTGGTCTGCCAGATTTCTAAACTTATAGAGCTTAACTTTAGAAACGAACAAACTGCTCCCGGTATCAATCTAGTCTAAGCGGCATGACGATACCGAGGCACGACTCATCCGACTCAGCATAGAACCTTCCTGGGCCAGTTTCTCCGCTTAGCTCGATGATAAAGGGTTGATTCTCACCAACAATTGCTAGCGCATCTATGATATATCGCGCGTTGAATCCAACCGACATATCCCTGCCGTTATATTGAACCTCAACCTCCTCCTGCGCCTCACCAACCTCCGGCGATGAGCTGGAGATCTTGATCATGTTAGAAAGAAAATCAAATCTTACCCCTTTGTTTTTATCACTTACGACCAGCGAGACCCGTTTTAGCGCCTGTGTTAATTGTGAGCTTAGTACGGCAATCTTAGTTCCTGGGCCTTTTGGAACGGCCTGTTGATAATTTGGAAATTCGCTATCCATTAATCGAACAACCAGCTTCCAAGTCTCCCCCTCAACAACTAGGAAGCCCTCCCTTACATCAACCCCAACCAACACATCCCCTACAACCTCAAGCGCCTTACGCACCTCGGCCAGTCCTTTACGGGGAACTATCACGTGTTCGGTCATCTCTTCTTTCTTACTGGAGCCGTTTAGGCCAAGTCCGGTAAACGAAACACCCTCAAAGGGACGGGTGACAAGGGCTAGCCGGTGACCATCCGTTGCTACCATTCTAAGAGCTGTTGTTTTCCCCTCTTTAACGATCTCTAGACACACTCCGTTCATGTTATAGCGGCCCTCATCAAGCGAAGCCGCATAGAGCGTTTTGTTGATCATCTCAGCTAAAATTGGAGCGGGAAGTTTGCAATTGGCTTTAAGGGCAAGGCTAGCCGGAACCGGGTATTCTTCTGCGCTAACTCCAACTATCTTAAGTTTTGAGTTAGTAGCTAAGACCTCGACGCGGTCTCTATCGCCAAGTTTAATGGTTACGTCACCGTCGGGCAGCTCTCGTACGAGCTCTCCAAAAACTTTTGCGCTAACGGTTATCGCCCCTGGTTTTTTTATCTGGGCGTTACATGTGGCGATAGCCGTTATCTCAAGATCACTCGCCGTAACTTCAAAACTTTTATCCCTGGCTCTAAGTAAGAGATTACCAAAGATCGGCATCGACGATTTCTTCTCAGCTATTGCTAAGGTGATGTGGAGAAGCTTTGAAAGCTCAAGCTTCGATATCGTTAACTCCATTTTGTGTCCCTATTATGTATTAGATATATAAAGATAGTGAATAATACGTAGGCTATGCCATTTTCCGTGGAAAACACACTTAAATAGTCGGTTTAATTGGTTATATCATGTTGGTAACAGGAGCATAACAGGCAGTATAACTTTATCAGATATCCACACCCTAAAAAGTTCATAACATAAAGCCAAAGTTATCCACCAGCGAGCACCAAGTTATCCACAAACAATTACCGGGAATTCCAAGCGACTGCCGTGCGTATCATACCAAAGCAGCTTTTAACCTGTGTATATGTTGTGGAAAAAGATCTGAATAGTTGGGTAAAATACAGCTAATCCACAGTGCTGTAAAAGCTGTTGGTAACTCTAGTAACCAACTGGATTAACTAATTTTTACCCAAATAATCTCTTCTCTATATCCGCAACAAAAACCTTAGTCTGAGCATCTGTGGATAACTTACTTGAAACGACCGAAGCAGCGTGAATAACGCTAGAGTGATCGCGCCCCCCGAAGCGCTCGCCGATCTCTGGGTAAGAGGCGGTCGTATGTTTGCGGCAAAGATACATCGCGATATGCCTTGGAAAGGAGAGGTTCTTAGTGCGACGCTTTGAAATAATATCACTCACCTTAATGCTGAAATGATTAGCAACGGCCTTCTTAATATCTTCAACCGTTATATTAACAACCTTAGGTTGAAGAAGAGGCTTGAGAGCGGCGCGCGCCATGTCCATCGAAATCGGAACGTTTTGAATTGAGCTGACGGCGTATAAACGCGTGAGAGCGCCCTCAAGCTCCCGAACGTTTGAGGAGATGCGCTCAGAGATAAGGTGCGCAACCTCCTCCGGTAGGTGAAAGTCCTCACTGAGGGCCTTTTGCTTTAAGATCGCAACGCGGGTTTCAAAATCAGGCGCCTGCAGATCGGCCGTAAGCCCCCATAAGAAGCGCGTCTGTAGCCGCTCTTCAATGCCTGGAATATCGGTTGGAATCTTATCTGAGGTAATTACAATCTGGCGCTTGGCGCTATAGAGGGCGTTAAACGTATGGAAGAACTCCTCCTGAGTACGCTCCTTGCCGCTGATAAACTGGATATCATCTATCAGCAGAACCTCAATCGTTCTCAATCTGCGCTTAAACTCCTCCATTTTAGCGTATCGGAGAGCCAGAATAAGCTCGTTTGTAAAGGTTTCAGAGGACATGTAGAGAACGCGCGCTTCTGGGGAGCGTTGCAGCACGGCATTCCCTATAGCGTGCAAAAGATGGGTCTTTCCAAGACCAACCCCACCGTAGATAAAGAGTGGGTTGTAGCTCTGGCCCGGCTTTTCAGCTACCCGCATCGCAGCGGCGTGGCAGAACTGATTACTATTACCAACTACGAAATCAGAGAAGGTATAGCGAGGAGTTATGTTGTTATGTAGCTCTGGCTCATGAGCAGCTAGCTTGGCGGGCGTGCCATATGGGCTATAGGAGGGCGACTTAGTTTGCGCGCCAGGTTGAGCGCCAGGTTGCGCACCAGCGAGAGATTCACCTGGGTTAGTGCGCACACGTTTTACGATAAATGGTGTAGCAGGCTTACGGAGCCCAGAGGGGGCGTCTCCTGGTTGTGCGGTAGGGAGCTGCTCCCTAGGAATGATCGAAAGGAGTAGCTCAGAGCACTCAAGAAAATGGGATAGCCTTTCTCGTAGAGCCGCAGAAAAGTTCGTTATAACGTAGTTACAGACCAGGCGCGAAGGGCCTCGAACGACAACGATCTCCCTTGTTGAGGCAGTAGTATCGATCTCAAGTGGTTCGATGTAAGCGGTTACGATGTGTTGATTTGTGTTGCCGCAAACCTCTGCGATAGCAAGCGCCCAGCCCTGCTCAATCGTAGTGGAAGAGTTTAAATCATCGTTTTTTGGGGTGTTTTCAGAGGAGATTAGAGAACGAGAGACCAACGACGCCGAGGCGTCTTCTGTTGTAGTTGGGATTGTTTCCTCTGAAGCGAGGCTACCTAAAAAGAGGTTACCGCTCATACTCCCCAATATTGATACGAAGAGATCGACCTAGCGAAACTCTGCGTCAAGTTACCATTAAGACACAGGACACCTACGGTTTGAAAACTAGGAATCGCACTTAATGGAAAGAGCGTTATAGTACGAGGGGAGAAATTTACAAGAATCTAATGAGGGTTTTTTAAATGAGCTGTTAGTAGCCGAGGACAGGATACAAGCCAACATGGCTTTAAGTTATTTAAACAAAAAATCAACGGCGGTACCGCAATCAGGCACTTACGCCGCTAAGAAACTAAACAGTATAGAGTCCTAGTGTTTGCCTTAATCGGGCAAATCTTATACAACAATGGCGCCTAAAAAGTGGCTATGCAAGAACACTATACGTACCTAAATTCATTCGGTTTGCACGACGGCAACACGCAGAAACTAATCACCGCTGTAGTGTTCGGGACGGGTCTGCTTTTCATCGGCGCGCAGAGCGCGCGCAAGCTTGCCAAAAGAAGGGCGCTCCGGGGCGATCACGAAGGGATTATTCCGGAGGAGCGGATAACAACAGCAGGAGCGCTTGATTTTTTCATAGAGAGCTTCGTAGCTTTTCAGGACTCTATCCTTGGCAAAGAGAACCGCAAGTATCTGCCCCTAACTGGCACCGTATTTATTTATCTCCTTGTCCTGAATATACTAGGGCTTATCCCAGGCGTTCCAGCAGCCACGACCTCGGTCTGGACGACCGTACCGGTGGCGCTTCTAATCTTTATCTCATTTAATTACTACGGCATTCGGGAGCACGGCCTCGTTAATTACCTCAAGCACTTTCTTGGGCCAGTTTGGTGGTTGGCCTGGTTTATCCTACCACTTGAGTTATTTGGAACGGCCCTAAGAATCCTAACCCTTAACCTGCGTCTTTTCTGGAATATAACGGCGGATCACCAGGTTTTAGGTATTTTTACGGATCTTGTACCGCTCGTAGTTCCGGTAGTATTTTATGCCCTAGGAACTTTTGTCTGTTTTATGCAGGCCTTCGTTCCAACGGTTCTCACAATGATATACATTATGCTCGCCACTCAACATGCAGAAGAGGGCAGCGAACAGCACTAAAAAAGAGTGATCAGTTTTTAGATTATATAGTTTTAACAACTAGGAGATGAAGATGAAAACACTAGGAAAGATATCAACTTTTGCACTAGCTACCCTCGTTCCGGTAACAGCAGCGCTAGCTGAGGACGCCACAACAGGCGGCTCAGCATTTGGTCCTATAGGTGCTGGTTTAGCTATCGGATTAGCTGTAATTGGCGGCGCGATGGGGCAGGGCAAGGCAGTAGCTGCGATGCTTGAGTCGTACGGCAGGAATCCATCGGTAGGTGGGAAGCTTCTCGCGCCGATGTTAATCGGTATGGCGTTAATAGAGTCGCTAGTTATTCTGGCCTTCGTAATAGCGATTAGGCAGGGATAGGCGTAGCTATTCAGCTCGTCAGAGAAAAGGGAAGGGGCGTCGTAACTGACGCCCCTTTTTTTATGGTATCTATACCGACTTATCCACAACCATTGACACGTTATCCACAGGTTTATTAACAAGATGTTGAAAAGACAGGTAACTACTTGATCTTAGATCGGTATTAGTGGGCGGTTTGAGCGCCCTTGTTTAAGTTACTTGAATTGTTATCCACAGCTACCTGTGGATAGTGTTGATAACATTTAGGGTCTTAATGCTGTGCTTCAAGCCAGCGTTCAGCGCCTATAGCGGCCATGCACCCAGAACCCGCCGCGGTAACGGCCTGCCTAAAGACATGGTCCTGAACATCGCCGCACACGAATACGCCCGGGATAGTGGTTTCAGCGGAATCTGCGCTGTGCAGAAGATAACCGCTCTCGTCCATAGCAAGTTGATTAGTAAAGAGGTGTGAATTAGGGGTGTGCCCAATAGCGACGAAGAGCGCATCTACGGGCAGGGTCGAGATATCCTTCGTTACGGTATCCTCAAGTGCAAGTCCAGTTACCCCGGCCTGCCTATCGCCCTCGACCTCAAGAACATGTTTATTCCAGACCAGCTCTATCTTTGGGTTAGAGAGGACGCGGTCCTGCATAATCTTTGAGGCACGCAGGGCATCCCTACGGTGAATTAGATAAAGCTTGCTTGCAAAGCGGGTAAGGAATGAGGCCTCCTCACAAGCCGAATCTCCACCACCAACGACTGCTATAACCTTATTTCTAAAGAAAGCTCCATCACAGGTTGCGCAGGTTGAAACGCCGTAGCCGAGCAGCTCGCGCTCGTTTTTTGCGCCAATATACTTGGGCGTTGCGCCGGTGGATACGATTAGCGCATCACAGCTATATGACTTAGATTGACCCTTAAGCTGAAAGGGGCGCGAGGAGAGATCTACCTGAATTATAGTGTCTACCCCCAGCGTAGTTCCGAAGCGTACCGCCTGTTTCTCCATCATCTGCATCAGCTCTGGGCCCATAATGCCCTCTGGAAAGCCGGGAAAGTTCTCAACATCGGTTGTAGTTGTAAGCTGCCCCCCGGCCAACGGTCCGTGCAGGAGCAGTGGAGCGAGGTTGGCACGTGAGGTATAGATTGCGGCGGTAAGCCCGGCAGGGCCAGAGCCAAGAATGATTACCTTGTGGTGATTTGCCTGTGCGGTAGGATTGTTCATAGAGCTCCTCAACATCCGTATAAGTACGAAACGATATGTCACGGTATATTAGAATCAAAAAGTTATTGATAGCAAATAGGGGCGAGATAGCCAGGCGTATAAATAGGGCCTGTAGAGAGCTTGGCATCGAAACGGTTCTGGTGGTTTCGACCCCCGATAGAGGCTCGCCGGCTGCTCAGGAGGTAAATGAGATAGTTGAGCTTGGCGGCAGCACTGCACGCGACACCTACCTAGACGGCGATAAGATTATTCAAGCAGCCCTTAAAACTAATTGCCAGGCGATTCATCCTGGATATGGATTTCTCTCTGAAGATGGAGACTTCGCCGAACGGGTGGGCGCTGCTGGGCTAATCTTCGTTGGCCCGTCGCCGCAGAGCATTCGAGCCTTGGGGGTCAAGACCGTAGCGCGTGAAACGGTGGCGCGGGTGGGGGTTCCGATTACGCCGGGCAGTAGCGGAGGGTGTAACGATGCGGAGCTTGAGCAAAGCGCTACCGAGATCGGATTACCCGTTATTATTAAAGCAGCCGCAGGTGGTGGGGGTCGAGGAATGCGGATTGTGCACGCCATACACGAGATGCGCGAGGCGCTCGAACGGGCACGCTCCGAGGCGCTTAAAAACTTCGGGAGTGACGCCGTCTTTATTGAGAAGTTTATAGTAGAGCCGCGGCATGTTGAGGTGCAGCTCTTTGGAGATCAGCAGGGAAATATCGTACATTTAGGAACGCGCGATTGCTCCGCGCAGCGTAGACACCAAAAACTCGTTGAGGAGGCGCCGGCGCCATTCTTAGACCCTGAAACTCGTGAGAAAATTCACGCAGCAGCGCTCCTAGCCGCCAGAAGTGTGGGATACTATAACGCCGGCACGGCGGAGTTTCTGGTAAAGGGGAGCGAGTTCTATTTCCTTGAGATTAACACCCGTATTCAGGTCGAGCACCCCGTGACCGAGATGATTACGGGGGTCGATCTAGTTCAGCTTCAGATTAAGGTAGCGATGGGCGAGGAGCTGCCCTTTACGCAGCAGGAGGTGAACTTCTCTGGGCACGCTATCGAACTCCGTATTAATGCTGAGGATGTTCACGAGCGCTTTCGGCCCGCTACCGGAACGATTACTGAGTGGAGTAGAAACTCAGATATTCAGGTCCGAGAGGAGTGTGGATATCTTGTGGGAAACTCAATTCCACCCTTCTATGATTCCCTTATAAGTAAGGTAATCGTACACGGAGCCAGTCGAGCTGAGGCGCTCTTTAAGGCCTTTCAGTTCCTAAAGGGGTATGAAATTAAGGGAGTTCCAACGACCGTACCGTTTCACGCCTGGTTGCTAGCCAATCCGCAATTTCAGCAAGAGGGGATCGATATCGCCTACGTTGAGAGAACCTTTAGGGGCGAGGACGCAGATCTCGCAATTAAGCTTCTTACGACCGACCCTGCCTATAACGGCCCTAATCAGATTGAGCGCGTAGTAGTGCGGGGCATAAATGGAGAGGAGCTTAGGGTTGAGATAGAAAGCGAGGAGGGCGGCACCTTTTTGGCGGCACCCCTAGCTGCTGATGGCAAACGCTGCGCTATAACAACGTGGCGGCGCTCTAACTCGCGCGAGGCAGCGGAGCGTGCCATCGGATCTCCTTTGTAATTGGGCTTTCAAGCTCTATCTCCGCGCCGGTGAGTGGATGCTTAAACGAGACACGCCAAGAGTGTAAAAAAAACTCGCGAGGAGTGAGCGCTATATCGCCTAGTAGTTTACTTGAACCGTAGAGCGCATCACCTAGCAGGGGATGCCCGAGCTCGGCTGCGTGTATCCGTACCTGGTGGCGTCTAGCGGGAGAGGCATAGGCGCAAACAAGTGATACGGCAAGATTCTCATCGTAGGAGAGAAGCTTATAACTAGTTGTGCCAAATAGGGTGCGCGACGCAGCGCCTGGATCACTTTTATAGCTACGCATTTTTTTTGCGCCCCTGTTCGGAGAGCCTATAAAGGAGGAGACCTCTATCTCTTGCTGCTGAGAGAGGCTACCCTCAAGGCACGCTACGTAGTGCTTCTTGAGCGCGCCGCTTAGAACGAGCGCAAAGAGGAGCTCCCAGCTCTTGCGAGTTGCTGCTCCAACTAGAACGCCGCTCGTACTTGCATCGAGGCGGTGCACGAGCCCACCGTCTTCGGGGGCCTTTCCGGCCTGCGCCAGCGATGGATTCTGCTCTAGGAGCAGATCGACTATCGATGCAGCACCTTTACCGTTGGCAAGGCGCACAGAGTGCACTCCGGCAGGCTTATAGACCGCAAAGATATCACCATCATCGTAAAGGAATTGAAGAGCACTCATGTTGATACTCTAGCCGCTCTTAGGTATTCGGACAAAAGGAATGAAGAGCAGCTTATCCAACCATCAGGCGCACAGCAGAGAGGGGCGCAGCATCAGCAACCTGCACGAAGCTTTTTCGCCAATTATGGTGCTGTTTAATAATACCACGAGCATAGTTAACGCTCTGGCGTGGAGGGCTAGAGCGGTAACGAATGGCTTGCGATAAGTTACCCGGCCCCCAGTTGTAGGCGATTAGAACGCGCTCACGGTCTCCCTTGAATTTTAGATCTAGATATTTAAGGTACGCGATTCCGAGACGAACGTTAAGAGCTGGGTCGTTAAGGGTATGGCTACCACCCCAGCGCAGATTCTCACGCTCTGAGACGTAGCGCCCGGTTTCCGGCATAATCTGCATTAATCCCTTGGCGCCACGGATTGAGACAACCCCGCTGCGAAACATGCTCTCTGAACGGATAACGGCAGCAACAAAGAGGGGATCGATAGAAGCTCGCAGGCTCTCCTCAACGATTAGTTTAGCGAGCACGTCGTTTGAGCGATTTAGTGGAAGGTTGGTTTTTATAATATTCGAGACGAACTCGACCTGATTTCGGAACGAGGCCGAGCCACTTCCTAGCTGCGAAGCAGCACTTGGGGCGTTAACTATAGGAGCCGCCATAAAGCCGTTGGTGCGGTGATACACGAGGGTTAAAACGGTTGCGTACGAGGAGAGAATAGCGGCACAAAAAAACACAGCAGTAGGCGTAGCCGCTGTGGCAGTGGCAGTGCCTGTATTGCTAATTCTAAAATTTCTTATCGAAGCCAGTATCTTTTTCATAACTACAACAGGGAACACTTGTAAAATATTCGTCAGGGCAATCAGTTAGCCTACTAGACGGGGAAAGCGGTTCTTACCTGCATTGATGAACGATACCCCCAATTCGGTGCTATAAACAAAGGCATCGGCTAGATAAAAAATGCTAAGTAGCTGAATGGACTAGTTGAGAAAGACTTAAACTCCTCGTAGAATAAGGCAGTTGAGAGTCTTTATTAAAATCTGATGAGTAGTGATATTTTAAAACAAGTAGTGGTTATCGGGGGTGGGCATGCCGGAGTTGAAGCTGCCTATGCCTCCGCACGCCTTGGGGTTCCAACCGTTCTGGTTTCACTGCGCCGTGAAGGGATCGGACAGATGTCGTGCAACCCTGCAATCGGTGGAGTCGGTAAGGGGCACCTCGTTAAGGAGGTAGATGCGCTCGGTGGACTGATGGGGCGCGCTATCGATGCCACCGGAATTCAGTTCCGTATATTAAACGTTAGTAAGGGTGCGGCAGCGCGCTCCTCGCGAGCTCAGGCCGATAGGGATCTTTATAAGGGCTGGATACAGCGCTACCTAGCTGGGGTGCCGAACCTCACTATCATTGAGGGCGAGGCCGCGGAGCTTATCGTTTCCAATCGACGCATCACCGGACTTAAATTGCGCGACGGCTCTCAAATTCCTGCGCGCTCGGTCGTGCTTACAACCGGCACCTTTTTACGGGGGCTGATGCACACCGGTGATAGCCAGACCGAGGGCGGGCGGCTAGGCGATCAGGCATCTAATAGTATGAGTGATTCGTTGCGCTCACTTGGCTTTACCCTTGGACGTTTAAAGACCGGAACTCCGCCGCGGCTGCGTCGTTCAAGTATAGATCTCTCGCAACTAACGGAGCAGCCTGGAGATACCCCACCGCAGCCGTTTTCATTTATGACGGACGCGATTAATCGTCCCCAGATTTCGTGCTGGATGACAGCAACGAACGAAGCCGTGCACGATCTAATTCGCGCCAATAAAGAGCGCAGCCCGATGTTTAACGGGCAGATTCAGTCGAGTGGACCCCGTTACTGTCCATCGATTGAGGATAAGGTATTTCGATTTGCGGATAAGACGAGCCACACCGTGTTTCTTGAGCCCGAGGGCTTTAGCTCCGATATCGTTTATCCCAACGGCATCTCAACCTCCCTGCCCCTCGATGTGCAGCACGCCTTTATTCGCAAGATTAAGGGACTCGAGAACGTTGAGTTTCTAGCGCCAGGTTACGCAGTTGAGTACGACTTCGTTGATCCGCGTGAGTTAAATCCAAGCTACGAGACGAAGGATATCGCAGGGCTTTATCTGGCCGGCCAGATAAACGGCACCAGCGGTTACGAGGAGGCGGCGGCGCAGGGGATTATTGCCGGCGCAAATGCCGCTCTTAGCATACTTGAGCGTGAGTCGCTTATTATTACCCGCGGCCAGGGTTATATCGGGGTGATGACAGACGATCTTACCGTTAGCGGCGTTGATGAGCCGTACCGCATGTTTACCTCGCGCGCTGAGTATCGGCTTATCCTGCGTGAGGATAACGCAGCGGCGCGCCTCGCTCCGCTAGCAATTGAGTACGGGCTCCTCTCATTCGAGCAGCAGGAGCGCTTTGAGGCTAGGCGCACGGCACATGCGAAGGCCGCGAATTGGCTTACAACGCAACGCATTAAGCCCACAGAACGGAACAACATCTGGCTGCAATCCCTGGGCACCGCAGCCTTAAAGGATAGTGTTACGATATCGCAGCTCCTTAAGCGACCGCAGCTCTCGTTAGATCATATCCTTGCGCAGTTTCCCTATGAGCACGAGCTTGCAAGCGATCTAAGAGCCGCACTTGAGATTGAAACCAAGTTTAGTGGTTACCTAGATCGACAGGAGGGTGACGTTCAGCGTCTAAAAAAGATGGAGTCAGAGCTGATTCCTAGCGACTTTCCCTACGATGCCATTAAGCAGCTACGGACCGAGGCGCGCGATAAATTAAAGAAACATAGGCCAGCCTCAATTGGGCAGGCGCTGCGCATCTCTGGTATGACCCCCAGCGCAATCTCGCTCCTTGCGGTGTATCTAAAGCGCTACCGTGCTGGGGAGCTTGTATCAGATACGGCTCCTATTTAACTTAGCCCGAGTTCACCGATCCCCATTTGCCAGGGCAGTATCCTTACCTTACCAACCCTTCTTGGCTGTGTTTCTCTGCACAGACAGAAGGCCTCAAAGTCATCGTATTCATCTACAAGTGTTTCTAAGTGACGGATGTGTTTATCTGTGACCAACTCGCTAGACTTGATCTCCACAAGCGCTGTTTTTTCACCGGGGCGTTCGATTACTAGATCGACCTCCAGTCCGCCCTGTGTTGCGAGATAGGAAAGCGCAAAGTCTTTTTTGTAGTAGTGATTAAGCCGATAGATCTCGGCGATCACGAGCTGCTCAAATAGGGGCCCGATCGCCTGGCTCGTAGATGGCTTAAGCGCAAGGGTACGGTCGAGAGCGCGCTTAATTCCCAGGTCAAATAGGTAAAATTTACTGGATTGTAGCTGCTGTTTTCTGACAGACCTACTGTAAGGAGGAAGATTAAATCCCAACAAAGTATCCTCTAGGATTTCAAAATAACTTCGTACGGTTGCCCAATCAACCTTTAAATCTGCGGCGATTGAATTGTAGTTGAGCATGCTGCCGCTTAGTTGAGACGCAATGGACAAAAACTTTCGAAAAGGCACTACGTTTCGAATAATCTGCTCCTGTAAGATCTCCTCTTTGAGGTACGTATCGACGTAAGATTGTAGATAGGCCCTGCGAGCCGCATCCTCTGTATTGTTTATGACAAAGGGGAGCGTGCCCCAAGAGAGGGCATCTAGGAATCTAAACTCACTACCAAGCTCAGTAAAGGTGAGGGGGTAGAGATGATTTACAAAAGCTCTGCCTGCAAGAAGGTTCGCGCCACCCTTTTTCAACTTTCGTGCGCTAGACCCCGTTAGGGCGAATTTTAATTTTCGCAGCTCTATTTCAGAATGAGCGACATCAAGAAGTTTTGGGACCTTTTGAACCTCATCTATTACGATCCAATCTGGAAGCACCCGCATCTCAGAGATTCTTTGAGAGAGCCCCTGAGGTGACTCGGCATAGAACTGCTCCTCTTCTGGCAAGAGGAGGTCGATCCAGAGTGTGTTTTTTTGAGGAATGATGCTCCGTAAGAGGGTGCTTTTGCCCGTCCCACGAGCCCCAAACAAGAAAAAGCTATGTGATAGCAGTATGTTAATTATTCTCTTGTCCATACTCAGATATTCTAATCGATATTCTGAGTACGTGCAAGATAATACCGAAGGGGCTAATGCAAAGGGGAACTTACGCGGTCAGCAGCGATAGCTGCCGCCACAGCCCGATGACCAGTAACGCTGAGGTGATGGTCCTCCTCGGTATAGTACTCCGGATGGTTACGAAAGGCTTGAGAGAGATCGATAGTAGAAATCCCAAGCTCATTGAGAATATGAACGGTCCTTAAGTTTAACTCATGCGTGACGGGTGCCTGAAGTTGCGCCTGCTCATAGGAGGGAATAACTACGGCGGAGAGCGCTACACCACTAGACTTAAGGCGAGTCTGCATACTCTTTAATATCTCATGCATCAGCCGAATGGTTTCTGTTGAAACCGGGCGAGGGCTTTCGTGATCAAGAAACAGCATGGGGTGCAGGGAGGCCTCCTCCTCAGGGGGTAGGAAGTGCCCGCTAAGGAGATAGCGTATCAGAAGGGGGGTATGAAGTAGGGGCATCTTTTGAGAGATCGGATTGGGGTTAGTTGCAACAAGCTCGCCCGACTCTAGATGTAGGAGGTTGTTTTTTATTAGATCGTTATAATCGTTACTGGGAAAGAGGGACCAGATAACCTCATCGGGTTGGAGCGAGGCCTCAATTTTAGAATAGAGCCTAAGCTCCTGATCGGGACCGTAGCCCTGAACGCCGAGATTCAGCACCTCATAGTTTGGTAAGAGCTGCTCTAGTTTTTTGGGGAATGTGTCTGAGGGGGTAACTATCAGCCCCATCGGAAATGAATCACCTAGAACGACTAGCCGTTTTTTATCGGGTGATTTTGCCGGAAACTCATGATCCCTAAACCCCTGAGTATTAATCGAGCGCGCAGGTTCTGGCAGAAATCTATAGAGCAGCTCCTCATCGAGCACAAAGGGCAGGGCATAATCGAGCCCCTTAGCCTTAAGGGAATAACGTGGAGAGAGTCCCCACAGGCGCACGGTGACCTCTGCAAAAACTATGCACAACGCCACTATAAAGAGCCAGTAGAGTAGTGACGCCAGAGGAATAAGCCGCCTTGAAAATAAGGTATGAGTCAGTAATGCTACCGCCATGATGCAAGCAGTTCCAGGCCAGCCCGGATGCTTAATGAGCGGAAAGATCTGATAGTAAATTGAGATCGCACACACTGCAGCACCAAGTAACATAACAAATGGCCACCGATCGCATTTGAGCAGAACCAAGATTGCGTAAGCCGGAGCACCCAACAAAGTGACCGGCCCAAACCCCACTAACGCGATTATGGGAAAGATATGCAGAGCAAAATAGAGCGCACCCTGCATCGATTCAATTGGTGCCAAATGAAATTCATCCTGGGCCGGAGCTGAAGGCCCGTACTGCCAATGACCGAGAGCTAAAACTATTGCAAAAATCGCAGAGACACAAAGCAACGAAATAATTGCCGATGCTTCAGCTCTGCGCAGATGATTCAAGAATTTCATAGAGTCTTAACATTGATATTCTCAGCTTTGCTATTACAACTCTCTCACCTCCCCATCCCGTAATCAATCTTCTTAATCATTGGTACGGGGTTACGGCTATTAAGTTAGGGACTCAAGCTGATACAAGAGGTGTTTAGATGCCCCGAAATTAAGCCTCTCCATAGTGCGTCTGTACTGCCCACGCTCCTTAACCTAATGGCCGTGACCCTGGGCCAGAGAGAGAAACTCGGATGTCTAGTCGCGGACACGCTTTGCAGCGGAGAACAACGCTCGTATCGAACGGTCGCGAGAAAGAGAGAAGACTCACAGAGCGCAGGCACCATGAAGGAGAGCGCTCCTCATGGTTTTCGTTGGGCTCTTTACTACCTGCATCCCGTTCGCAAATGGAATTTTGTATTCACAAAGAGGGGGGCAGAAGCAGGAAGAGTCCTTCCTGACGACAGCGTGATCGTAGCACGCTACGCGTTGCTATGCCCGCTTCTATTCAGCATCTTTATCCTAATCCTTCTCACCATCCTGCACCTTCACCGACTTCCTTGTTTTGCCATATCATAAAAATCAGCTATTCTTTCAGTGGAAGAGAATGAGTTTCGCCTGAAATCACCTCCCTGTTTTCATAAAGGCGACTCGCTATTACCTTTATTTTACGGAGAGCCTGCGGATTTACCCTCTTCTAAAAGACGCGGCACGATCTTACTGGCACCCTCAAGTGACAGATGATCTTCGTCAAAATACCAGGAAACGCCATCTTTTACCGCAGTGCAATTTATTTCATCGCAGAAAATATCGGTAGGATCTACAACACGAACTGACTGAGGTATATCTTTAAGCCTTTTCGTGACGTATGCGGAGCGAAGAGCCCACCACTCCCTCGAAACACCGGCAATATTACTAGGCGAAAGACGGCTCTGGAAAACGAGGTTGGGCAAGCTCTTGCGTACCTCGGGGGGTTGTAGCACCAATATTACCCTCTTACCGCTGCTATTTAAACGATTGAGAACTTCAACATAGTTGTTCCAGATCGCAGCTCGACTCTCTGTTGAGACCGAGTTCGGGAGATGGGGATAGGTGGGGACGTGTTCGCCAAAGAGGTGAAGATTAATTCGATAAATCACTACGATATTACGGATGTTAGGGTCGTCGACGATCTGATCTATGGCGTGCTCCGTCCAAGTCCTGCAGGTTTCTGCTCCCTTGCATAAATGATTAAACCAGGGCTTCCCCTTGGAGGAAAACTGTTTCAAAGCTTCGCCGCGTTCCTTGAGAGCAAGCCCTAGCATCATCGCGAGCTCGCTGGAATGACTATCTCCGAGAATCGCCCAGGAGGGGACTCCATCGTTATGGACGCAAGGTGTCTTGGGTCGAGAGTCCCTCTCTTCATACAAACACTTCGGCGAGAGAGGATTTCGTCGAATTCGGCCCAGGACCGCGCGCTGTTCGGCATTAACCCTCCACGCATCGAATCCATTGCTTACAACGCCATGTGAGCCAAAGGAACCCAAGCCAAAGATACCTCCGATAGAAAAGACGAGGATTCCGATTCGGCTTACTCGGTGGGGGTCTCTAAACGGACGCTCAACAAATCGCCAACTAAGATATGCGAGACCAAAAGTCACGAGCGAAAGGAGGGAAAAGGCCCACTGCCCAGGGGCGGAAACACTGATATGTCGGGCGAACGCGAAGATCGGATAGTGCCACAAGTAAGCGCTGTAGCTGATAAGGCCGAGTCCTACCAACAACCGCAGGGAGAGAAGAGAGGAGATGAAGGTACCGCGCACACAGAATAGCAGGAGAATACAGGTTCCAAGCGCTGGAGCTAATGTGTATACACTGGGGAACGGAGTCTGTTTGCTAAAGGAGTAAACGCTGTAGGTAATGAGCGCTAGACCGACTACGCTGGCAATATCATAGAGAGCGCGGATCCAGGGGTTATCCGGTAGGCGCACGGGACTAACTGAGTGATACAATGCGACCGCTGCTCCGAGAAGTAGCTCCCAACCCCTCGTTGGCAGAAGAAAGAACGCCCCATTCGGATAGTAAACTACTCCGATGTGCGCGGCCCCATAACTTGCGAACCCCAATACAACGACTACTGCCACCACCCACCTACGACCAAACGGCCATACAAGGGCAATTAGCATTGGGAAAAAGAGATAAAACTGCTCTTCAACAGCGAGGCTCCATGTGTGAAGAAGAGGCTTAAGCTCCGCAGATATATCGAAATAACCTGCTTCGGACCAAAACAGGAAATTCGAGCTGAAGAGAGAAAGAGTAAGCAGGCTTTTGCAAAACGAGACCATGTCTCTCGGGGGTAGCCAAAGCCAAGCCGGTATAAGACATGCCAACAACACAAGAAACAAAGCCGGCAAAATACGCCGCGCTCGTCGCTCATAAAAGCGCGCTATTGAGAAGCAGTTCGCCTCTTTGTCCGCAATAATTATGGAGGTAATTAGGTAGCCACTTATAACGAAGAATATATCGACGCCTACAAAACCGCCCCCAATTGCAGGAATTCCGGCATGGAAGAGAATAACGGCTACAACAGCGATGGCTCGCAAGCCATCGATCTCAGCACGATACTTCATATCCATACAGCTAGTGCCAAAACGTTGGTGATTCCTAGTAATTTACTTTCTAGCATAACCATCAATTGTTGTCTTGCAGTCACTTCTAGTGTTTGAGACTGCGGGGGATAGAGCTGAGTAAACCGAGCCAAGTAGTTAATGGCCGTGACCGTGGGGATGGTACTTCATGGGCTTTGCCATGGCGAGAGAATCGGAAGTGGGGGGGGGGGGGGAGTTTTTGGGGGGGGCTGGTGGCGGGGGGGGGGGGGGGTTGGGGGGGGTGGCGGGGCTCGGGGGAAAAAGGGGGGGAAGGGAAGGGGAAATTGAGCCCGGCCCCCGGGGGAAA
>Ga0114970_10000857_pt1 | contig 23029 bp, 20 predicted proteins | sample M_140205_XF_Meta_FD_87030 | JGI IMG/M metagenome (GOLD analysis project Ga0114970, IMG submission 87030) | Freshwater microbial communities from Lake Montjoie, Canada to study carbon cycling - M_140205_XF_MetaG | ecosystem: Environmental > Aquatic > Freshwater > Lake | place: Lake Montjoie...
ATCGGCAACGAAGACGCGCGCGCCTTCAGCGTCGGCGCCGATCTGTCGCTGGTGTCCTTCGCGGTATCGGCCGGCGCCTGGGATGACATTGCCCTCTCCTGCAAGACGTTCCAGGACAGCGTGATGTCGATCCGTCGCGCGCCCTTCCCGGTGGTCGTGGCACCGGCCGGCATGGCCCTCGGTGGCGGCTCGGAGTTCACGCTGCACGCCGATGCCGTGCAGGCGCACGCCGAGAGCTACATGGGGCTCGTGGAGGCCGGTGTCGGCCTGTTGCCCGGCGGTGGTGGCACGAAGGAGTTGCTCATGCGCTTCACCGCCGAACTGCAGAACTATGAAGAGGTCGATCTGTTCGCCGCCGTGAAGCGGGCGTTCAAGCTCATCGCCTTTGCGACCACCACAACCTCCGCGTACGAAGCGAAGGCTTTGGGGTTCCTGCGCGACAGCGATCGCATCAGCATGAATCGCGATCATCAGCTCGCCGATGCGAAAGCGCGCGTGCTCGATCTGGCGCGCGGCTATCTCCCTCCCCTCGAGCGCACCGTCCGCGCGCTGGGTCGTGATGGGCTCGGCAATCTCGAGTACGCCCTCTGGGCCGCGAAGGAAGCTGGTCAGGCATCGGCGCATGATGTCCGCGTGGGCCGTGCGATCGCCTACGTACTGTGCGGCGGCGACGGCACCCCGCGTGACGTCACCGAGCAGGACCTGCTCGACCTCGAGCGCGAACAGTTCCTCAGCCTCCTCGGCACCAAGGAGACGCAGGAGCGCATCGCGTACACCCTCAAGACCGGCAAGCCGCTGCGCAATTGAGCGCGCGGCAGGAGACATAGAGATGACCGAGGTCGTTATTGTCAGCGCCGTCCGCAGCGCGGTCGCGCGCGGTAAGGCGGATGGTGCGCTGGCCGGCATGCATCCGGTGGAGCTGTCGTCCGCCGTCATGAAAGCCGCCATCGATCGCGCGGGGATCGACCCCGCGATCATTGAAGACGTACAGTGGGGCTGTGCCATGCCCGAAGCATCACAGGGACTCAATCACGCGCGACTCGCCTGGCTCCGTGGCGGGTTCCCGGTGGAGACATCGGCCGCCACCGTCAACCGGTTTTGCTCGTCGGGATTGCAGTCGGTGGCCTACGCGTCGCAGGCGATCATCGCCGGTCAAGGCGACGCCGTGATGGCTGGCGGTATCGAGATGATGTCGCAGGTGCCGATGTCGGGCTACAACGCACGACTCTCGCCGGCAATCACCGAGAGCTACATCGGCATGGGCTTCACCGCCGAACGGGTGGCTAAGCGCTGGGAGATCTCACGTGCCGCGCAGGATCAGCATGCGTACGACAGTCAGCAGAACGCGGTATCGGCCATTCAGCGTGGCGCGTTCACCGAACAGATCGTGCCGATCCACACGCAACGCATCACGTGGAAGGGCGCCGAGAAAACGGTCACCGACGTGCTGTTCGACACCGACGAATGCCCGCGCGCCGAGACCACGCTGGAAGGTCTCGCGAAACTGCGTCCGGCGTTCTCACCCACGGGTACCGTCACGGCCGGCAATGCCAGCCCGTACTCCGACGGCGCAGCCGCCGTGCTCGTCATGAGCGCCGCGAAAGCGAAGGAGCTCGGTCTCACACCGCTGGCGCGCTTCGTGAGTTTTGCGGTGGCGGGCGTCGATCCCGACATCATGGGTGTCGGTCCGATCAAGGCCGTACCCAAGGCCCTCGCGCGCGCGGGGCTCACCCTCGCCGATCTCAAGCTCATCGAGTTCAACGAAGCGTTTTCGGCGCAGGCCCTGGCCGTGATCAAGGCACTCGGCATGGACACGAGCATCATCAACGTGAACGGCGGCGCCATCGCCTTGGGTCATCCCCTCGGCGCCACCGGCGCCAAGCTCACCACGCAGCTGGTGCATGAACTCCGGCAGCGCGGTGGCGGCTACGGCATGGTCACCATGTGCATCGGCGGCGGGATGGGTGCCGCCGGGATTTTCGAGGTGTACGCGTAGGAGAATCCATCGCCCCTGGCCATGCCGCGCGTAGATCGCCGATCGTCGCCATCTCCCACTCGAGAATCGCGCGGACTCGTGACGGATCGGGCGCGAGCACGAGATTGTCGAGCGGACTTCACACCAGCGTCTGCCGCAGAAACTCGAGGGTCCGTTCCCACGCCATCGCCGCAGCGTCCGGGTTATACACCGCGTCGCGCGTGTCGTTGAAAAATGCGTGACCGGCGTCGTAGAAGTACGTCTCGGCGCGCACCCCCGTGGCCGCGACCTCGGCCATCAATGCCTCGGCCCGCTCGCGCGGAATCGACTTGTCATGTTCGCCGAAGTGCGATTGCACCGGCGCCCGCAGCGCCGAGAGGTCGACCGGCACCTTCGGATTGAAAATGCCGTAAAAATCCACGACGGCATCGATCACGTCGGGATGCGCCGTGGCCGAGTACAACGCCAGTTGGCCCCCCATGCAGAACCCAATGGCACCGACCGTCTTGGGCGACACGGCGTCGAGCCCGCGCAGGTACTCCGCGCCGCCGCGCAACGCGCGGGCGGTCTGCGGCATGTCGAGCGCCATAAGCAGGCGGTTGGCGTCATCCGGCGTTGTCGCCTGCTCACCGCGGTACAGGTCGGGCGCGAGCGCCACGAAACCGGCCGCGGCAAACCGATCGGCGAGCTGCTTGATGTGGTCCACCAGGCCCCACCATTCCTGCAGCACCAGCAGGCCGGGACCGTGGCCAGACGGCGGCAGCGAGAGGTACCCGACGGCATGACCACCGTCCGTACCGCCAGTCGCGGAAAACTCTACCATCGTGCCGTTCATACGCCGAGATCTCCGAGAAGGTGAACTGTGCGACGCCGTCAGACGCTCGTGTCGACGTGCTCGCCGCGAATGGCGAAGACGCGCGCCACCGCCTGTCCGATCTTGTTGTTCGGAGTACTGGCGCCGGCCGTAATGCCGACCCGCAACGGCCCCGTGGTCGGCAGCCAGTTCGTCACTTCATCTTCGTGATGATGCGGGCCCACGCGTCGGATGCGCACCGCATTGCCCTCGACATCGATTTCGTCAGGATCAGCAATGTGGTACGTCGTCACTTGCTCGGCGCAGAGGGCCGCCAGCGAAATCGTGTTGCTGGAGTTGTAGCCGCCCACGACCACCATAAGGTCGAGCGGCTCCGCCAGGAGTTCAACCACCGCATCCTGCCGATCCTGCGTCGCACTGCAGATCGTATCGAAGGTGCGAAAATGCTCCGAGCGATGCGCCTCGCCGTGAGCGCGCACCATAGCATCACCCACGGCCGCACCGATCGCCAACGATTCACGCGCGAGCATCGTGGTTTGGTTGGCAACGCCGATGCGATCGAGATGCAGATCGGGATCGAAATGATCCGACGCGGCCTTCGCGAACGTCTCCAGAAACTCGGCCCGCGAGAGCGGCGGGCGCGCCGTCGGCTTGCCGGCCTTGGCTTCGATGTAGTCGATCACCAGATCCGCTTCCACCATGTCGCGCACCACGAGGTACTGCCCGCCCGGGTACTTCTCCACCTGCGACGCCGTCGCGCGCGTTTCTTCGTGGTAGAACTTGCCGTGGATCAGCGAGGTGAAGCCGTCCCGCGCGTACACCTCGACCCGCTTCCACACGTTCAGCACCGAGCCGCAGGTCGTGTCCACCACCACGCACCCGAGCTCGCGCAGCGTCTGGAAATCCTGAATCGTGACGCCGAACGCAGGGAGGATCACGACATCGGCCGGCGCCACCGGTGTGTAGTCGAATCCTTTGCCACTCGCCGCCAGAAACACCACACCCATTTCACGCAATTTCGCGTTGACGTGTGGATTGTGGATGATCTCGCCCGCGAGAAAAATGCGCTTGTCGGGAAACTTCAGGCGGGTCTGGTACGCGTAGTCGACGGCGCGCTCCACCCCGTAGCAGAACCCGAACTCCTTGGCGAGGCGCACGGTCGTCTGGCCCGCGTGCAGCGTGTACTCGCGCGCGCGAAGCATATCCACCAGCTGACCGGTGTAGTCGGCCGCGAGGGTGTCTTGCACCTCGGCCTTCAGGCCGAAGCCTTTGCGTACGTACGTCATGTCAGACATATCGAAAATCTAGCGGGTTTCGGGCGCGCCAGCCCGGGCCTCATCCACGGTCATCACGAACGGCGCCAGCGATTCACGGGCGCTCCGCGGCAACGGCCGTTTTGCGAATTCCGCCACCGTCACGCACACGACCACCATGGTCGCGGCCGCGACCAACGTGTTGCGCGTGGCGTGACGGATGTCCACCTGCAGCGTGAGCGACGTCTCACCCATCCGCGACACGTACGTGACGAGCGCCAGTTCATCGTCGAGACGGGCCGGTGCGAAATAGTCGATTTCCAGACGGCGGCGCGGCATCCAGATGGTCGGATTGTCGAACAGCGTGGCGTAGGGTAGGCCCGCCGCCCGCAGCAGCTCCTGCTCGGCGATCTCAATGAGGCGCGGAAACGCGCTGAAGCGCATGATCGACACGAGATCCACATCCGCCCAGCGGACGCGCTCGTGCGTGACAAAGGGACGCGATACCGTCATAAGATTCCCAGCAGAACGGTGACCATCTGTCGGGGGATTCCCTATGGCGGGAACGCCCCCGGGCGTGCAACGTCGTGCAATGTACAAGACCATTCTCGTGCCGTTTGACGGCTCGGCACTGAGCGCCCGTGCCCTCCCCGTCGCCGTGGCGCTGGCCCGCCGTTCCGGCGCCCGCCTGATCCTCGCGCTCGTGCATGATCCCAGCGCCTACATCCCCTTCGTGCCGGGTGAGGTGGCGATCCCCGTGTACGACGCGGAACTGATCAGCGAACACCGGCTGCAGGATCAGGCGGCGCTCGACGCCGCGCTGGCCGAACTCACGGCGCAGGGTATCCCGGCCACGGGGGTGTTGCTCGAGGGCACGATCATTGAGGCCTTGGTCGAGTACGCGCAGTCGGCAGGCGTCGACCTCACCGTGATGACGTCGCACGGTCGCAGCGGCTTCGAGCGGCTTCGCCTCGGGAGCGTCGCCACGGCATATCTCACCCGCACCACCGCGCCGGTCTACCTCGTGCGCGGGTCGGGCAGTGACGCGCCGCCGGAACTTCCCGTGGGCACGCTGCTCGTCACCCTCGATGGTTCGCCCTTTGCCGAGGCAATCCTTCCCCACGCCAAAACATTCGCCGACGCGGCCGGGCTCACGATGGCGCTACTGTCGGTGGCCGTCCCGCACGCCGTACCGATGGCCCCGTTCGGCGCCGAAGCTCTGCTCGCCGATGACAGTGCGATGGCGCTCGAAGAGACAGGGCGTCATGCGTATCTCGCGCGCATCGCGAGCGAGTGCCCGCCAGGGACGACCATCCACGCCGTCACCGACATGAGCGTATCGCGCGCCATCATCGACGAAGCCACCCGCACCTCCGCCGGGGCACTCGCCATGGCGACACATGGGCGCGGCGGACTCAAGCGGATGGTGTTGGGAAGCGTGGCGGATGAGGTGATTCGCCACACCCATACCCCGGTACTCGTTTACCGGCCGTCCTGAACGTCTTCGCGCTCGTCTGGCGCGAAGAACGCTGGCGCCAACCACGGCGCCAGCGCGTAGGCGACCATCGGTTCATAGGCCCCCTGCCGGTCGATCAGCCCGGCCGTCAAAATGCCGACGGCACCGCGGCCATGCTTCGTCCCCACCACGTTGGCGATCGCGTCCATGGCATGACCCAGCTCATCGCCGGCACGGATTCGTGCCGCGACGAGCTCCGGAAGCGGCATCGACATCGAACCGCCCATCCCCTCACGGCCATCGCGATCGACCACCACGGCCCAGGCGCAACTGCGCATGCGGCCATCGGCCAGCTCAACCACGCCGCCCTCGAGGCCCACCGCAAGCTCGGCACCGGTCAGCTGGAGTGCGGCGATGGCGCGATTCCGGGCGCCGCGCTGTGTCTGCTCATCGCCCATCGGCTGATCCGGCACGCCGCTCTGCACCTCGACGCCCTCGATCTGCAGCGCGGGCTGGACACGCTCGAGCACGGCACGGACGGCAGCGAGCTTGACGGGATTACGCGAACCGACGGCAACGCGCACGAAGGGAAAGCTCATGGTCAGTGGAATCGCTGCGAAAAAGCGCCGAGGTTGGTGCGTGGCGCTTGCTCGCAGCCACGTATGCAGGTAACCTAGCTCTTCTGACTCCACGATATGCCCGTCTCCCTCTTCGACGCGCGACGGGCCGACTCGCGCGATCGTCCACCTGGACCCGTGGCCCCTCGAACGAGACTCTGGCTCGACTTCGTCAACACCGATGCCGCCGCGCAAACGCCCGGGGGCGATTTGTTGCGCGACTTCGAGGCACTCCTCTCTTGGTTTCAGGAAGCGGGAGCGGTCGACGACGAGCGCGCCGCCGGCATTCGCCGACGTGCGGTGCTGCAGCCGGCCGCGGCCGCGGCCACGCTGGTCGACGCCCGACGGGTGCGCGCCGCGCTCCGCGTGCTGGCCGAAAAGGGGCACCTCACCGAGCGGGTCCGCGACGATGCCGTTGTGGAAATCAACCGGGTGCTCGGCCGGAGCGCGGGAACGCGCCGCCTCGATGCGCGTACGGAGGGCGGGTACGTGCGCACTTTCGTGCCCACGGGCGATGCGTTCGCCGGTTTGATGATCCCCATCGTCGAGTCGGCGGCCGACACACTGGTGGACGCGGAGCTCGCGCGCGTGCGCCGCTGTGCCGATCCACGCTGTCATCGCGTGTTTCTCGACGGCACCAAGAACGGACTGCGTCGCTGGTGCGACATGGGGACGTGTGGCAATCGCGCCAAGGCCGCCCGTCATCGGGCGCGCGCGGTGACGCGTCAGTGAACCGAACACCAGCTCGCGCGCGGTGCCGTCGATGACGACGCCGCGTACACCCGCCCGCGCCATCGACGCGATCCCGCGCCCGGAGTCCGATCACGACCTCACGCTGGAGCGCGGATTCGTCGCGTCCTTGCGATGGCTCGTGTCCGAAGGCGACGCACGTGGTGTCCGGCGCATCGCCGTGGAGTTGCGCGCATTGCGCGAAGCACTCGCCGCGCTCGACGAGACACGCGCCGCGCGCGATGAATTCGAGAAGCGCGCGCAGGAACTCGACAAGGAGCTGCAGGCCGCCTTGGCGGTCCTGGGCCCGGGCACGGCGATCAACGGCAATGGATCGCTGGTGCAGCGTCTGGCGCGACTCCGTGAACGGCTTGCCGAAGACACCGCGTCGCGCCGCCAGCTCACCATCGAGCGCGACGCGTGGCGAGCCATGTGTACCTTGCTGACACAAACGCGCGCGCGCGTGCATGAGCTTCTCGAAGACGCCGAACGCGAGCGCGATTCGCTCACCGGTGCGCTCGACGTTATGAAGGCCCGCGTGATGGAGCTGAGCGCCCTCCACGACGATGCCGCACGCGACGCGGCCGCCAGTCGTGCTGAGCTGGCGGCCGTTCGGGAAAAGCTGCGACGGTGGAGCGGCACCGTGGAGCGGGCCCTCCATGAACTCGCCGGCGCCGCCGGTTCACTCGCCCGCGACGCCTGATCGCGTGCGGCGCAACGCTTACGCGCCGACGACCGCCGTCACACTGGCCGGCACCACGGCACGCACGACGGACTCCTTCAGGTAGCCCATTTCGACCGCGTAGTTGGCCAGCTTGCGCTGCAGCAGACGACGTCCCCGGAACAGACGCGACTTCACCGTGCCTTCGGGGACGCCGAGCGCCGTGGCGATCTCGGCGTAGCGGAGGCCCTGCAGATCGCTCAACACCACGGCGGCCCGATACTCCTCGGGCAGCGAACGGATCGCACGTGTAATCTCGTCGTCCAGAAACGAATCGTAGAAGCGACTTTCGGGATCTGCCTCACCGACGGCCTCGAACAGCGCCCAGCCTTCGGTATCCTCCGGCTGCTGCACTTCGCGCGCGTCGATACGCCGCTTCCGACTCACGAACACGTGATACAGAATCGTGAACAGCCACGCGCGGATGTTCGTCCCGAGATGATACTGTTCCCACCGCTCGATCGCACGCAGCAGGGTATCCGACACCAGATCCTCGGCGTCGTCACGCGACCGTGCCAGTTTCAGCGCAAACGAGTACAACGCATCCAGATGCACGAGCGCCTCGCGCTCGAACTGCGCGCGACGGGCCACGCGATCGCCACTCCGATCCGCCGTGTCACTCGCGTCACTCGGAACCGTCGCCAGCAGCACTGCCTCGTCGTCCATGCTCACCATGATCCCGCTCTCCGTAGGTCTGCGCCGCGCGCAGCAGTCGCCGTCATCCTGCCATCGAAGGAACCGACATGCTCCTTGCAATGCCGTGCGGTGAGGAGCCTGCGTCCTCGAGATTGCGGTGCAGTTGCATCACCGTGCCGTCTCGGACATGCATCGCGATGAACCGTTTCAAATCGGCGGCAATGCCTTCGAGTACCGAGAGGTCGCGCTTGACGCGCGTCATCAACACAGCCCCTTCCAGCGAGGCGATGATGAAGCGGGACAACCGGACGGCGTCGACATCGTCATGCAGCTGCGGACGCGCTTCCCACAGCAGCGAGCGAATCTGGCTGGCCCAGCGCTCGAACACGGCTTCGATCCGAACCCGGAACCCTTCGTGGGCATCGGCCAGTTCCGCCGCCAAGTTGCCAAACGGCGAGCCACGACGCCCGCCGCTCTCGGATTGCAGAGCCACAACCGCGTCGATGAACAGGTTCAACCGTTCAAGCGGGTCGATCATCGGCTCTCGGAGAATGGCAAGACCACGCTCGGCGAATCGCTCGAACTGACGGTTCAACACTTCGTAGCCGAGCTCTTCTTTCGACTTGAAGTAGTGATAGAAGTGGCTTTTGCCACTCAGTTTCGCGCCCTTGATGACGTCGTCGACCGAGGTTGAGGTGAACCCTCGCTCGGAGATCAACGTCGCGGCTGCGTCCAGAATTTGCGTTCGGCGGTCTGACATCGTTCGGAGATATTAGGACCGTGCGGTCCTATGCGCAAGCCCAGCCCCGTAAGCTATTTTAAGTTCCCACTTGACAAGGACTTATGAAACCTGAGAATTTCAGCGATGAGCAAAGTTGATCCGCGCGAGCCGGAGAAATTAGGACCGATGAGTCCGAGTACAGAGCACACCCAAGCGGCCTCGAACGCATGCGAGGTGACGCGCACGTATCTCGAGATGCCATCCCTCCAGCAACTGGTACCAGGGCGGCCTCCCAGCGTTCCCGCAACGCTCGATCGGATCGCCCCCTGCACCGTCGACGCGTGGCGAGCGCTCTATCGGAAAATTGGCGCGCCATGGCATTGGCACGACCGCGATGCGTGGGACGAAAGCGCCATGTCGGCGCATCTCGCGCGCCCCGACGTTCGGATTTATCGTATGACGGCAACGCTGGATGCAGAATGGACCGACGAAGTCGGCTTTCTCGAACTCGAACGGCACGGCGATGGGTCGGTCGAGATCGGCTACCTCGGTCTTGATCAGCGCGTGCTCGGGCGACGTCTCGGCGGATGGCTCGTCACCGAGGCCGTGCAGACGGCCTTTGCGTGGGGCGCCGTGCGGCTGTGGCTGCACACCTGTACCCTCGACGCGCCGGCGGCGCTCCCGAACTATCTCGCGCGTGGGTTTTCGATCACACGCACCGAGACGTACCACACCACTGTTGCGTAGCATTCGCTGGCCAGGACGACGTCGCCACATTCCGAGGCGCACGACGCGGCTGTCGCCTCCGGAGTGCAACCATGCTCATACGCGCGTTGATCTGGACGCCGACCTCGAATTCGCCACGGCCGTGCGGCATCATCAAACGATGACCGTCACGACGACTTCGGAGCGCTAATGCTGCATCCCTACGTGCTACGTCAACTGCGACGACACGGCACCATCGACGTGCCGGATGCGCTGGAGCCGATCCTCAAGTCGGTCAGTGCGCTCCTGTACGACGTCGACCGCGAACGCGAGCTGGGCGCGGACGCGATGACCGAGCTGTCGCGTGAATTGGAGTTGCGCTACGAGCGCATGGAGCAAAGCGAGCAGCGCTATCGGTTGCTCTTCGAAGAGAGCCCCATGGCGATGTTTGCCGTGACCCGCGACGACCGCCGCATCATCGCCTGGAACCGCGCCGCCGAGACGACCTTCGGGCACGTCGCGAATGACGTGCTGCATCAACCCATCGAGAGCCTCCGGCTCACCGGCAACGAGGGATGCCTGCTCTCGCCGATGCTCGCGACGAACGTCCCGCTCCCCGGGGCGGGGGCGCCGATGGAGGCAACGATGCAAACGCGCGACGGACGCCTGCTCGATGCAGAGATCATGTTCCACACCGTCGTGCTGCAGGAGCAGGAAGCGGCGATCGTGCACGTACGTGATGTGACAATCGAGCGCGCCTCCGTCCGGGCCCGCGCCGAAAGCGAAGCACGTTTCCGTGCATTCTTCGAGTACGCCGGCATCGCGATTCACGTGCTGTCCTTCGACGGCATCATTCTCGAGGCCAACCCGGCGTCACAAGACCTGCTTGGCTACTCGCCGACCGAAGTCATTGGCCGAGCCGCGGTGTCGCTCTCGCCCGACGAGGACATCGAAGCCAGCCGCGAACTCGGCCGCGATCTCCGCACCGGCAAACGTGACTCGGTGACGATCGAGCGACGCTTCTTCCACAAAGAGGGGCACATCGTGTGGGGGCAGCTCACCGTGTCCCGCGTCACCCACGGGGGCGAAGCGCGCATGATCGGCATGATTCAGAACATCACGGAGCGGAAGCGGATGGAGGGCCAGCTGATGAAGCAGGCGTTCCAGGACGACCTCACCGGATTGGCCAATCGCGTACTGTTCCGCGACCGGCTGCACCACGCACTCGAACGACGCAGCCGAGGCGGCAGTCGCGTCGCCGTCATCCTGCTCGACCTGGATGGATTCAAGCGCGTGAACGACTCGCTTGGCCATGCCGTCGGCGACGAGCTGCTGCAAATTGTGGGACGCCGTATCGCCAGCGCCGTGCGGACCGGTGAAACCGTCGCGCGCCTTGGCGGCGACGAATTCTCCGTGGTCATCGAATCGATCGAACAGGGCGACGATCCCGAGCTCCTCGCCGAGCGTCTGCTCATGTTGCTGCGCATGCCCATGCGCATCGGTGGCCGGGAAGTGGTCGTCGGTGTCAGCATCGGCATTGCCATCGCCGACCCCAGCGATGACGAAGAAACCGTGCTTCGGAATGCCGACACCGCGATGTACGCCGCGAAATCGTCAGGGAAGGCCCGTGTGCGGCGCTTCGATCCCACGATGCACCACGACGCCATGGAGTGGCTCGAACTCGAATCCGACCTGCGCATCGGCGCGGACCGGAACGAGCTCTTTCTCGAGTTTCAGCCGCTCATGCACATCGAGAGCGGTCGCGTGAAAGGCTTCGAGGCCCTGATCCGCTGGCAGCACCCCAAGCGCGGCTATGTCGTGCCCGGCCTGTTCCTCCCGATCGCGGAAGAAACCAGCATGATTGTGTCGATCGGACGCTGGGTGCTGCGGGAAGCCTGCATGCAGGCGGCGCGGTGGACGTCGTACTCGAGCGAACCGCCCTCGGTAAGTGTGAACGTGGCCGCCAAGCAACTCGACAGTGAGACGCTGGTCGACGACGTCCGCTCCGCGCTCGAGGTCTCCGCGCTGGACCCGCGTCGCCTGATTCTCGAAATCACCGAGAGCGACGTAATGCGCTCACCAGAACTCGCGCGGGATAAGCTGAACGCCCTCAAGGCACTTGGCGTCAAGCTCGCGATCGACGACTTCGGCACCGGCTACTCGTCGCTCAGCCACCTGCAGTATTTCCCGGTGGACGAACTGAAGATCGACCGCTCCTTCGTCTCACGAATCGAAGAGGGCGAACGCGAGGCCGCGTTTGTCCGAACGATCATCTCACTCGCGAAGTCGATGCACATCGAGGTCGTGGCCGAGGGCATTGAACAGCCGGGTCAGCAGCAATTCCTTCATTCCGTCGGCTGCGAGTACGGGCAAGGGTATCTGTACAGCCGCCCGCTGCCCGCCAACGCGATCGAGGCCTTCGTGCAGCAGTCCAAGCAGGTGCGCCCCCTGCTGTCGCCGACGCCGAAAAAGTTCGCCTAGCGCACGCGTCAGCGCCGCCGTCGCCCCTTCCCGGGGTGACGGTGGCCCCCCGGGCCACGTGATCCACCACCGCGTTCACCGCCGCGTTCACCACCGCGTTCACCGCCCTTTCCGGACGGCCCGCCGCGATTCCCCCCCTTCTGGGACGGCCCGCTGCGATCACCACCCGGCCGCCGCTCGCTGGCGTCGGTGCTCCGCGCCCGCTCGTCCTCTGTGAACGGCAGGTCGAGCTTGTGCTGCAAATCGTCGAGCGTATCGGCCCGTACCGATCCGCGCTGACCGCGCGGCACGACGAAGCGCACCGGACGGTCAAGCGATGGCACCTCCTCCTGCACCATCGTTCGGGCCAGCTTCTCCGGCACACGCAAACGCACGACCGGCACGAGACGGCCGTCGTGCTCCTCCACGTCGTAGTCCATCGGCACCGTGCGATCACGGATCTCAACCGCCCCTGGCATCGCGCGGGCTTCTGCCACCTGATCGTGGCTCACGAAATCCCGCCGATCGAGCAGCATCGGGATGTTCCGGATCGTTTCCCAGTTCGTGGCGGTGCCCATCTGCGCTTCGTACCACGCGGTGAGCTCGGCCTGCCCGAGACGCGGCGTGATCCCGCCTAAGCGGCGCCACACCTCGCGGATCTCCTCGACGACGGGCTGATTACGACGCGCCGACGCATGCCGTAGCTCATTGCGGGCCGCCGCCTCAGCCAACAGATGCCGCGCCGCCTGCGCGTGCTCCGGCGGAAATTCGTCGAGGCCTTCGCTTTCGCGAGCGAGCTCGAACCCGAAGTACGTGAGTCGGCGACGTAACAGGACCGGCGACTGCTTTCGGTCGGGATCGAGTGCCAGCTCGGGAGGATGCCGCTGCGCATACTGCTTGATCAATTCGATCGACAGTTGCGTGCCTTCGATGCTGGCCCGTGGCACACCGAAGCGATCGGCGAAGTAGCGTAGCGGGCCCGCCACGGCCCCCCAGCTGCCGCATACGCTCGTTTTCGACACGCGCGCCTCGTGCCCCTCGGGCGTCTGCTCCTCGATCACCAGATCGAACGGCATGAAGCGCGCGAGCAGATCGCCGAAGCGTCGCTGTACCTCATGACGCACCAGCGGCAGGGTGATCGGCAACGGCATGCCCACCGAGCGATACACGCTGGCCATCGCGAGCGCGGCATCTTCGAGTGACTTCACCAGCACGCCGCGCTGCTCCGCCCAGTGCGCGATACGCTCGGCGTCGAACATGTGCCGCGGCAGCCCGTACACGTCCCCGATGTAGCCGGCAGCCCGAAAGCCATCAGCGTACACGTTGTACGCGGTGAGATGATCGCTGCCGCGCACCACTAACCCTTCCAGATCACGCCCTTCGCGCGTCATGCGATGCAACGAATCGATGCCGCTCATCACCGCCAGCATTGGCAGTAGTTCATCGTCAGCATTCACGATGAGCTCACCCCATGCGCGATCCACCGGCAACGCTTCCACGGCCTTGCCGTAGGTGGTCAGCCGTCCGTTCTCGATCAGTCCACGCGATTCGAGATGCGCGATCGCCTTGCGATACGCTACGCGATCGAGCGGCACCGGCAAGTCGAGCGCATCGGCCTGCACGCCAAGGTCGGCGCAGGTCAGGGCCACGCGCTCGGAGTCGCCGGCCAGTTGGAAGTCGGGCGCCGTGGGCTTGAGCGATTCGAAGCGGATGTCGCGGTCACTGAGGATGAATACCCGACCGTTCTCCACGCGGCCATGCACACGCCCCGCCATCTGCAGGATTTCGTTCGAACCCAAGTGCACGCGCGTGAGCACGTTCCGCCCGCGGTCGATCACGTTCGTGAAGCGCGTGTCGTCGATAATGACCGTATCGAGCCCCGGCACATTCAGTGCGCTCTGTCCGGCCGCGGTCATCGCGAGGAAGAACGGCTTCGGTACCACGCCCTCGAGGAAAGGACGGATCACGCGAATCGGCTCGCCGCCATGATAGTGAGCAGCCGTGATGCGCGGATAGCGCAGACGCACCCACTCCGCCGCTTCTTCGACCGACGCGCGCGTGGGCAGGAAAATCGCGACCCCGCGTTCCGAGCGTGACACCTTTTGCAGGAACTTGTCGTCGAGAAAATTCAGCGGCTGCTTGCGCTCCACTTCGACCTTCGCCGCCTTGGTCGCATCGAACGCCGACACCTGCAGGACATCGGCGCTTTCCAGATAGCGCGCATAAAACGTGGGATCAACGGTGGCCGACAACCAGATGAAGCGGCACCCCACACGCTTGCCGAGTGCAAGGCACAGTTCGAGTTCGGCGCTCGTCTGGTGGATCTCATCGACGACCAGCGTATCCGTGGCCTGGATGTCCCCGTCCTGAAACCAACGCCGCGCGATGCCGGTCGTAATCACGACGACGTTCCACGACGGCGTCTCCGGCGTCGCTTCACGTTCGCGGTTCACGACACCGGCCTTCAGCGCCGTGGTGCCGAGAATCGTTTCTGCGATGGGACGGATCGCCAGCGTTTTGCCGGTCCCCGTGCCGGCCACGATGCCAAAGCCCTGACCACTCGATGCCAGGCGGCGCAGATCGTCGCCGCGCGTTCGCTCGAGAAACGTGTCGAGGTGCAGGCCCACGGCGAGTTCAATTGTCTCGCAGGCCGCACGCGTCGGCGCAATGACGATGACGCGCCCGGTGGGCGGCTTGGCCGCGGCGAAAGCGGCGCGGTCGGGGGGTAGGTACCGATCTTGGGGAGTGCGCACCCGTCCAATCTAGTGGGCGCCGGGGCCGTACGGATTCCGCGTCGTGGGAGCCGGCGGCCTAGCGCTGAATGAGCTTGACGCGCTGACCGTTCTTGAAGATCTCGATGCGGTCGGCGCGTCCGTCGCGATTCACGTCGGTCCACAGCTGCAGCAACTCGTTGCTCTGATCGAGAAAAATGGCGCGCCACGGTACGCCGCCGCGCCCCTGATCAGGAACACGGACCGTGAACTCGTTGGTGCCGAGCCACTGCAGGATCTCGGTGCTGGGCCGCCCCTGCAGCACATCGAGCACCGAACGCATCGGCGGAAGCACCTGTGGGTAGGCGCGCGAGGCGTACTCGGGCAGATCATCGCAGCGACCGTCCTTATCCACGTCGTTGCACACCGGCGGACCATAGCGCTGGTCATCACACCAGCCGTCGCCATCACGGTCGAGACAGGTCGCCGACCCATAGCCTGGCGGCCGAACGCCCGGTGCTTGCGCGAAGTACCGCGGATCATTCACCGCGCCTGGCACCACCACGCCGCCCGGCGTCACGTACCCGCCAGATGACCCGGCGGGCCCCTGCGGTGACACCGCACCACCTGGATATGACGAAGCCGGCGAGGAACTCGCCGGCTGATCGCCATGCAACTGCGCGTCCGTGATCTTCTTGGCTTCCCAGGCGTCCCGGGCCCGCGGATCCGCCTGCGAGAGATCCGGCGGAATCAGCGGAGCGCCCTTCTTGTCCGTCGGCTTCGCGAACCCCTTGATCGGCAGCTCCGGCTTCTTGCCTCTCCCCGCATCCTCGCCGTAGATCACGCGTCCGTTGGCTGGCTTGTTGCGCACCGCGCTGGCGCAGTCGGTGGGAGCGGGCTGCTGCGCCGCGGGCACCCCATCCACCCACACACGGCACATGCCGGCTGGGGGGAGAAACCCCTTGGGGACGTCGCTCTTTTCGCTCTTCTCGCTTCGACCCTGCGCGTCGATGCGCCCCGCACTGAGCGAAAGGCTCAGCACGACCGTCGTCGCAAGGATTCGCCAATTCATGTGCAACATGCCTTCCTCCTGCAGGACCTCGCGCGCCATCCACCATGGAGAGCATACGGACGTCCCGATGACTCTCTAGGGCAGGGACCATGCCAAGACGGACCCGTCCGTCGGCCGACGCGCTGCTGCGGTGTAAGTATCGGCACCACGGTACCCTACGGACAGGGGGAGGGTTCACTGGGTAACAGACGGCGTCCGCACGAGGGGACACCACCTGTCTTAAAAACAGTAAGGGGTGGGGAGTATGGTGTACGGGGTACCTACTCCCTACTCCCTACTCCCTACTTCGCCGTTAATCCCCAAAAGAGATTCCCATCATCCGCGCGGCCTGCACCACGTCGTGCGCCGGATCGACGCGCTTTACCTCCTTGAGCACCTCGTCGATGGGAATGGTGACGATGTTCGGCGACTGCAGCGCCACCATGTGTCCCCATCGCTTGTCGGCAACGGCCTGCACAGCCGCCGCACCGAAACGCGTGGCCAGGAGTCGGTCGTAACCGGTGGGCGAGCCGCCGCGCTGCAGGTGTCCCAGCACCATGGAGCGGGTTTCCTTGCCGGTGATGCGCTGAATGTCGTAGCCCATCCGTTCGGCGATACCACCCAAGCGACGATCCTGTCCGGGCAACGACGCGCCGATGATCGACTCCATCCCGCCCTTCGGCTTCGATCCCTCGGCCACCACCACGATGCTGAAGCGACGGCCGGCCGCATCGCGATCCATGATCTTCTCACAGACCTTCTGCATGTCCCATTCGATTTCGGGAATCAGAATGACATCGGCCGTACCCGCGACACCGGCATGCAGCGCAATGAATCCGGAATCGCGCCCCATGACTTCCAGCACCATGACGCGATCGTGCGACTCGGCCGTCGTGTGCAGCTTGTCGATCGCTTCCATGGCCGTGTTGACGGCGGTATCGAAGCCGAACGTCGTCACGGTGCCGGGGACGTCGTTGTCGATCGTCTTGGGGACGCTGATCACGCGCATGCCTTTGGCGGCCAGCTGCGACGCGATCTTCAGCGAACCGTCGCCGCCGATCGAAATGATCGCCTCGATGCCGAGATTGCGGGCATTCTCCACGAGCTCGTCAGAGCGATCGATGTTCTTCCACGTGCCATCGGGCTGGAGAATAGGATACGCGAACGGGCTGCCACGATTGGTCGTCTTGATGATCGTGCCGCCTTGACTGGCGATACCCCGGACGCTGTCCTCGGTGAGCGGGACGATTTCGTCCTCACCAAGCAGCCCGGCATAGCCGCGCTTGATACCAAGCACGTCCCAGCCGCGGGTACGGGCGGACAGCACCGCAGCCCGGATAACGGCGTTGAGTCCCGGCGCGTCGCCGCCGCCGGTGGAAATCGCAATCCGCATATCGGAAGAGATAGATCGAGTGGTTGTGAGTGGTCGCGATAATCTATCGCGTCGTCACGAATTCAAGGTGCCGGGAACGCCGATACGCGCATCCGGCCCACGGCACGGGCGGTGCGAAGATGATGGTGGCGACGTGCCGATGACACCGTTCGACGCCCTCGGACTGATCGTGTGATCCAACGCGGCGAGCGACTCGATGTCGCACGAGATAGTGGCCGCGCCCCCTCCACGACTCCCTCCGCCATGCCCCTGCTTCCCCGTTTACGTTGTGCCACGCACCAGCGCCGTCGCCGATGCGGCGCCACCCTGATCGAGCAGCTGTGGCTGCTCGTGCTGATGGGCGGACTGACCGCGCTGGCGATGACGTCGGGCAGCGCGTTGTTCGCCGCCCTCGATGTCGCGATGGCGGCCCAAGCCACCGTCGACCTGCTCGCGCTCGCGCGCGATCATGCGATCGCAACCGGTGAACGAACCGCCGTGCGCTTCGATGTGGCGGGCACGCGCGTCGTGGTGCACGTGGGCCCTGACACGATGGCCGTGGGTGACTTCCACGGCAGCGGGCTCACCCTCGAGGCCACGCGCGATTCGCTGAGCTACGCGCCGTCGGGGCTCGGCGTGGGGGCGGCCAATCTGCGGCTCATCCTTACACGAAGCGCCCGAGCCGACACCATTACGGTGTCGCGTCTCGGGCGCGTGCAACGACGATAGCACCGACGAGCGCACCGACGATCAGGTGCCGAAATCGAACCCCGGCACGCTGACGCGCGGAATTTCCTGTCCGATGGTGCGTTCGATCGTGCGCACCATGCCGATGTCTTCAGCCGCCATGAACGTGTACGCATCGCCCGTGCTGGCGGCGCGGCCCGTCCGGCCAATGCGGTGCACGTAGTCTTCCGGTTGCTGCGGCACATCGTAATTGATCACGTGCGTGATCCCCGAGATGTCGAGACCGCGCTGCGCAATGTCCGTAGCCACCAGGACGCGCAGCTTTCCGGACTTGAAGTCTTCGAGCGCCGCCATGCGCTCGCGCTGTGACTTGTCAGCGTGCATGGCGCCCGCCTTCACCCCGGCCTTTTCGAGATCCTGCACTACGCGATCGGCGCCGCTCTTGGTGCGCGTGAACACGAGCACCGAGTCATGCGCTTTCTTCGTGAGCAGATGCACGAGCAGGTCGTTCTTGAGGTGACGCGGTACCGGATACACCGCGTGGGTGACTGTGGTCGCGGCCGACGAGCGCCGACCGACCTGCACCACGACGGGCTTGCGGAGATACTTACGCGCGAGCGCCTCGACCTCGGGCGGCATCGTGGCGCTGAACAGCAGCGTCTGCCGGTAGCGAGGCACTTGCTCGACGATGCGATTGAGCTGCGGCGCGAAGCCCATGTCGAGCATGCGGTCCGCTTCGTCGAGCACCAGCGTCTCGAGATACGAGAAGTCGACGTTCCGCTTCTCGAGATGATCGAGGAGACGTCCCGGCGTGGCGACGACCACGTCGACGCCGGCGCGCAGCGCGCGTTCTTGCGGCTCGTAACCAACACCGCCGAAGACGGGGATGACATCGACGGGCGCATACTTGGAATACTTGCGGACGCTCTCCTCCACCTGGAGACACAGCTCACGGGTGGGGGTGAGGACCAGTACGCGCGTCCGACGCGGACCGCCCAAAAGACGATGCACCATCGGCAGCGTGAAGCTGGCCGTCTTGCCGGTGCCTGTCTGGGCGAGACCAATCAGGTCGCGACCTTTCAGCGCGAGCGGAATCGCATCGCGTTGGATAGGCGTAGGACGCTCATAGCCGGCATCGGAGAGGGCGGCGAGCAAGGGTTGGGCGAGGCCCAGATCGGCGAACGTGGTATCGTCGATCAGCGTGTCGGGGTCGATTGCAGTCATGTGTTGACCGGAAAGCTAATCGGTCAGGCCCATCGGGAAGGCTAGACCAGCTCGATCTCTCGACCGCAGAGCTGGGCGACCAGGGCAAGCCGGAGGGTGACATCGGCCGAAAAGGCCGCGTCGACCGATTGTCCGAAGGTCGGATCGGAGAGCGGAAGGAGCGGCCACGACCAGACGGGCACGCGTTCCGGCATCACGACCGAGCGCGGCGGGGTCCACACGTGCTTGCGATCGCGGTCGTCCAGGAGCCGGTCGAGCAGCTTGCACCAGCCATCGTGCTTCTTCAGATAGCCGATCCGTGCCATCACCTCGAGCCAGCCCAGCGACGAGGCCATGTCGGCATCCATCGCGTTGCGGGTCGGCAGCAGATCCCCCAGCACCAGATGCGGCTGCTCGATGAGATGGGGCCCGACCTGCTGCACGGGCTGCTGGCGCGGCCACGGCTGCGTCAGATAGGGGAAGAGCCGGTCCATGAACTCATAGTGCTCGCTGCGGAAATGCGGCATGTAGCCCAGCATGACCAGCAGGTGAAACGACGGCGCCGTCACGTCGGCCGGGAGCACATGCTGGTTCCCCAGTCGAATCCATGGCTTTTGCGCCAAGGGCGACTTGAGGAACGTCATCACCCGATCGACCATGCGACGGGCGGCCCCGCGGAGCCGCGGATCACTCTCGTAGCCCGCCTGCGCCAGCGCGGCGGCGGCCGCTTCACGCAGTAACAGTCGCCCGCGCTTGATCAGGTCTTCGTCCCACTCCGCGGGCATCATCTCGGCCAAAAACGACGGGTCGTCGTCTTCCGCCAGCAACCGGAAGAGCAACCGCTTGGTCGAGCTGAGCGCGGGGCTTTCCGGGTCCCACCCAAGCTCCAGCAACCGACGGTAGGCCGGAATCGTGCCGATCCCCTCGAGCGACAGCCCAGCCGGTACCGTAAGCATCCCCCCAGGCCACTGGCCGTCTCCGTCCTGCATCAACAGCAGGTGCCATCCCTGCCGGCTGGCATAGGGAACCCCGTCCCAGCCCGGCTCAGCGGCGGCCTTCGGCCAAAAGGCCTTCATGGCGCGGAACTGTACCGACGGTGACGCGGTGCGTAGCAGCCAACTCATCGGTACCGCGACCGGTCCCGGTGCCGGCGGCGGCACCGGCATCAGCGGGTACAGCGAGAGGCGCACGTCCGGAGGGACCGGCTGCGAGTCAGGCACTGGTAGCGGCGATATCGAGGGCGGAAGCGTCACAATTCTGCAATTGTACCCCTCCACAGACGTTCCGCCAGAGGGTTGGGGACGAACGGCGCCGATTTGAAGACGGACTCATCCATTCACTGGTTCCCTCTTAACATTTCTGGACGCTGCCGCGTCTACAGTAGGAGGTACGTCAGCGGCGCGACTGCGCCGTGGACCGTGCTGAACGACCCACCGAGACCCCTTCTCATGAAGAACACGATCCGCATGTTCGTTGCTGCGGCTGCCCTCGCGATCGCGGTGCCTGCTTACGCCCAGGGCGGCGGTGGCGGCGGCGGTGGTGGCATGCAGATGTCGCCCGCCGAGCGCATGGCTCGCCAGAAGGAACAGCTGTTCAAGGACATCACGCTCACGACCGCGCAGTCCGCGAAGGTCGACACGATCATGACGCAGGCCGCCGCCAAGCAGCAGGAAGCGATGGGCGCCGCCCGCAGCGGTGGTGGCGACATGGCCGCCATGCGCGAGTCGATGCAGAAGATGAACACGGAACGCAACGACGCGCTGAAGGCCGCGCTGACCGACGAACAGAAGAAAAAGTTCGACGAGAACGTCGCGGCGATGCCGCAGGGTCGTCGCGGCGGCCTCTAACCGTCGCCAAAGGCTGTGGGACCAAGCGGGGGGTGCCAGTCGGCACCCCCCGCTTTCGTCGTCGCGCCGCAGCATCGCTTGTTCCGCGAGGCCGTGCCGTCGAAATTGACGGCGGATAATGACTGCTCTCTCCGCTTCCCCTAGCCAGCGCTGATGCGCGGCGAGTTCGTCGATCTGGGGGGCGTGCGCCTCTACTGCTACGCGTTCGGAGAGCGGGGCGTCGGCGAGCCAATCGTCCTCATCCACGGCGCCTTCACCTCGTCGCACCTGTGGCAGGCCGTCCTGCCGCGATTGCCCAAGGGACATCGGGTGCTGGTGCTCGATCTGCTTGGGCACGGCCGCAGCGACCCGCCAGGTACCCACCCCATGACCGTCGCGGGCCACGCCGCGCGAGTCACCGCCCTGCTCGACGTGCTCGGCGTCCGCCGGGCGTCACTGGTGGGACACGGCATGGGTGCCGCCATCGCGGCGGTGGTGGCGCAGGAGCACCCCAATCGGGTGACGCACCTCATGCTCGTGAATCCCACCGTGATCGGCGCACGGCCAAGCGACGCGGTGTTGAGTCGGCGCGTTGCTCGGCTGGTACCGCTCCTGCCACTCTGGCGCCGCCTCTCTCCCGACTGGCTCGCCTCGGCGCTCCATGCGGCCCTACTACCCTGCTACGCCCATCGCGACGTGGGCGCGCGGTCGCTCGATCTCTACTTGAAAAGTTTCCGGTCCCGCGACGGACGCGGCGCGGCTTGCGCTCAGCTGTCCGCCCTCGCCGCCTCGCGCCGCGATACGGTCACCGCACTCGCGCCCGGAGCGATCGCCTGCCCCGTGCTGCTCGCCACCGCGAGCGACGATCCCTTCGTGCCCACCGCCCGCGCCGTGCGGCTGGGCGAAACCCTCCGCCTCGCCGCACCGAAGGGTATGGAGCGGCGCGAACTCCTCGGCGTCGCGCATGTTGCGCCTGAAGAGGCACCCGACCGACTCGGTGCCCTCGTGGCGGAACTCCTGACCCGCTGAATGGTCAGAGCACCCGTTTCGCGTCACGCCACCTCTCCCCCGCCCGTTTTCCATCATGATCGATCGCCTCACCACGATGCGCACCATGGCTGCCAAGCAGCCGACGAATCCGCTCGCCCGCTTCGGTCTCGCCAACGAGCTGCTCAAAGCGGGCCTGCTGGACGAAGCCGAGGTGGAGCTGGCCGCCTATCTCGCGTTGCACGATGACGAAGGCAACGGCTGGCTGCGCTACGCCGATACGCTGCACGCCCTCGGCAAGCAGGACGCCGCGCGTGCCGCCTGCAACAAAGGCGTCGAGGCGGCGACGCGCCACGGACACGCGACGCTGGTGTCGGAGTTTGAGGAAAGAGAGTACTGACGCGGCACGGAGGTCGGCGGATTCAGTAGAGAGTGTTCAGAATTCTGGCGTCAGACTTTGTATAGCGGTCGGAATTCAGCAACAGCAGTCCACAGTACCGAGGCGTTTGGTTCAGTGTTGAGCGCGCGCGATGCCTCCGACGGCACGCCATCAAACGCCTCGCGACTGTGGACTATCGTTGCTCGACTCTGAACACTATATGAAGTCTGACGCCAGAACTCTGACCACTGAGTACTGGGCTGTTGCTGTTGCTGTTGCTGTTGCTGTTGCAGTTACAGCTTCCGCATCTCGTCCGCCGCGCTGATCACGTAGCCTAGGTCTTTCGACAACGCGCGCGCTTCCTGCGTCGCATTCGCCACGTCGCTGATCGCCGCGCCCACGCCAATCGTGCGGAGCTTCACGATATCGAGACGCAGCGACCGCAGCGCCATCGACGCACTATCGAGCTGACGCTGCATCGTTTCTCGGCGCGACACGAGCTCCTGCAACGACGACAACTGCCGTGTGAGCAACGTGAGACGGCGCTCGCGGTCGGGCGCCTCCTCCGGCTCGGCCTGCACCGCTGCCACGCGTAACTCCAGGTGCGTCAACGCATCGGTCGGCAGATCGCGCTGCAGCCGCTCGAGGTCATTGGCGAGGGCACTGATGCGCTCCAGCAGCGCGTCGGCGGTGGGCTCAACGTCGGGCACCAGCGTCTTGTCGGCG
>Ga0114970_10000859_pt1 | contig 22995 bp, 15 predicted proteins | sample M_140205_XF_Meta_FD_87030 | JGI IMG/M metagenome (GOLD analysis project Ga0114970, IMG submission 87030) | Freshwater microbial communities from Lake Montjoie, Canada to study carbon cycling - M_140205_XF_MetaG | ecosystem: Environmental > Aquatic > Freshwater > Lake | place: Lake Montjoie...
AAATCAGCTGCACCACCTGCACCTCTCGCGGCGTGAGGTGTCCGTTACCGGCGCGTTCGGCCAACAGCGCCTCGACGTCAGGCATGAGGGGGCGGCGCCCCTGGAAGACGTCACGAATGACGCCGATCAGGTGATCGGATAGCGAGTCCTTCAGCAGGTAGGAGGAGGCGCCGGCTTCGAGCGCGCGGTGGATGTACTCCTCACCGTTGTGCATCGTCAACACGACGATGCGCGCCTGACCATCCTGGCGGCGGATGGCCTTGATCGCGTCGAGGCCGCCGAGGCCGCGCAGGTTCAGGTCCATCAACGTGACATCCGGACGGCACTTGCCGTAGAGGTCGATGGCTTCCTCGCCCGAGGAGGCCGTTGCCACCACCTCCATGTCGGACTGACGGCCGATGATGAGCGACAGCCCTTCACGAACGATGCGGTGATCGTCGACGCACAGAACCTTAATGGAGCGCGTCTTCGGCATGGCCCCTCCCCCGCGGCACGTCGGGCAGCGGAATCGTCGCCTCGACGCGCGTACCTTTCCCGGACATGCTCTCGATCGTGAGCTGACCACCGAGGTCTTCGGCACGCTCGCGCATGCTGGTCAGGCCGTAGTGTGAGTCGCTGTCGGCAGAGCCCGGCGTCCGAGAAGCGAAGCCGGTGCCGTTGTCGGTCACTCGAAGCGTCACGGCAGCGGCATCGACGTCGAGCTCGATCGAAATCAGGTCGGCACGCGAGTGCCTCGCGGCATTGACGATGGCCTCACGGCCGATCTTCAGCAGTTGATCTTCGAAGGCCGCCGGATAGGCACGAGCGACGCCGTGCTGTGCGAAGCGCAGTTCGATGTCGCGGCCGCTGGTCTCGCGCTCGCCCGCTTCGCGCAGCGCCGTGGCGAGGTCGTGGGTGTCGAGCCGGGGCGATCGGAGGTCGGAGATGGACTGCCTCGCCTCGCGGATGTACTCCTCCACCCTGCGACGCATGCGGACGAACTCGCTTCGCTGGCGCTCGGACGAGGTGAACTCGGGGTCGTTCGCCAGCGCGTCGAACTGCAGCGCGATGCCGACGAGGCTCTGGAGCAGCGTGTCGTGCAGCTCACGGCTCAGCCGCGCGCGCTCGCCAATCAGCAGCGCGAACTGCAGCCTCACGCGCCGCACGTGCAGGCGCCATGACGCCCCGACCACCAGCGCCACGGCGCCAACGCAGACCACCAGGAACCAGGTGGTCTGGTAGAACATCGGCCGGATCGTGAAGTCGAGCGCAGCGCCCTGCTCCGACCAGAGGCCCTCTGCATCGGTCGTCATCACGTGGAAGCGGTAGTCGCGAGGCGGCAGGTTGGTGTAGAACGCCTGACGTCGAGAACCGGCGTCAATCCACTCGCCGTCGAACCCCTCGAGGCGGAAGCGAAAGTGCTGCCGGAGTGGCGCCGTGAGGTTGATGGCCGTGTACTCCACCTCGAGCCTGGTCGTCCCGGCGGGCAGTTCGACGCCGGCCGCGAAGGGGATGCGCGTGCCGTTGGCGAGGATGCCCTCGACCCGAACCGGGTGCACCCCTTCGGTGGTGCGCAGCGTGGCCGGGTCGAGCACCGTCAGGCCGCGGCCCGTCACGAACCAGAGACGGCCGTCGTCGGACCGTATGGCGCGGCGGTTGCGGCTGTAGACGTAAGGCAACCCGGCGAGACCGTCGGCTCGGTCGTAGAGACGGAACTGGGCCTGGCGACGCGGGTTGGCGAGCAGCCGTTGCCACTCGTCGCGCCGAATCTGCAGGATGCCCGCGCCCGAACCCACCCACAGCGTCCCGCGGCCATCGTCGACGATGGCGGTGACGTTGGCGACCGGGAAGCCGTGGTCGCTGCGCGTGGTCGCGAAGCGGCCATCGTAGCGCGTGAGCCCGTTGGTGGCGCCGAGCCAGACCACGTGCTCGGCATCCTCGAAGATGGCCTGATACACCCCGCCGTCGAGACCGTCCGCCTTGCCGTAGAGGCGAAACTCATGGCCGACGATCGTGGCGACATCCCCAGTCGAGAACGCAATCCAGACGCGCCCGGTGCTGTCGGTGAGCGTCGCCTCCACGCGAGCGCGCGCGAGGCTGTCCGGTAATTCCGGCCGATCGAACTGCCCCTCGCTCCAGTGCAGCAGGCCGCGTTCGCCGTCGAATACCCAGATGCCGCCCTTCGCATCGGAGGCAATGGTGTCGACCAGGCGCGGCATCTCGTCGCCACGCGGAATGGCCAAGGGCACCAACTGGTCTCGCACCAGGCGAGACAGTCCGCGGTCGGTCGCCACCCAGAGCGTGCCCTGCGGGTCGGCATGCAGTGCACGCAGCCGTGCTCCGCCCAGATGGAAGCGCTGGGTGTCGAGGCGAACGGACGTGGTCGACAGGCGCAGCAGTGCATCGACCGTCCCGACCCAGAGCGAGCCGGCGCCAGCGTCCTCGACTCCGGCCACAAGGCCGATGTCCGTCACCTGCGCCACCTTGTGCGGCGTGAGGCGATTGATCCCCTCTGGGGTTGCCCCCCAGATGTTGCCTTCACGGTCTTCGGCAACCGCGACGACGCCATCGGCGAGCAGCCCCGTGAGGGCCGTGGCCCGTTCGGCAAACAGGACGGTGCCGCCCTCGTCGAACTTGACGCGCCAGAGGCCTTGCCCGGCGGTGCCGATCCACAGGTTGTTGCGGCGATCGCGCAGGATGGCACGGCCCCTGCCACGTTCGAGGAGCCCGAGTGGCGGCGCCGCGGGGTCGGCCCGGCGGACGCCGTCGAGCTGATCGGACACGACGATGGCGCCGAACGGGTCCTCGCCGATCGCGCGCGGCTCTTCGCGCAGCAATGCCACCGCGACGAACCGCTGCCCGGCCGCGTCGAGCTCCAGCAGGCTGCGCCCCGCACCGGCATAGAACCGGTGCCCCGCGCTCAGGAAGGCGGTGGTCACCGGACCGTCAACGACGCCGCGGTCCTGGCCCCAGCGGCTCCAGCGCTCTCCGTCGAGCCGAAAGAGCCCGGCGGCGGTGCCGGCCCACAAGCTGCCGCTCGCGTCCTCGGCTATCGTTGCGACCGCAACGGCCGGGAGTCCATCAGCAGGTCCGTATGTGCGGACACGGCCGCGGGTGAACACCGCCACGCCACCGGGCGCGCCGAAGCCGATCCACATGCTGCCGTCGGCGGTCGCGTGCAGCGTACGCGCCGCGGCGACGGGCGCTGAGGTGTTGGTGAGGGCGCTCCAGGAGGTGAAGCGGGCACCATCGAACCGGTAGGGTCCGGCCTCGGTCCCGACCCACATGTATCCGTCACCGTCCTGCGCGAGCGCGAAGGTGCTCCCTTCCGGCAGGCCGTCCTTCTGGCTCCACGAGGCGAGGGTGTACTCCGTCAGCACACTGCGCAGGTCGGTGGCGTACACCGGCTGTGCGAGCAGCGCAACGCCGAGGGCGAGGCGTGCGAAGCGACCGAGCCAGCCGGAGCACGCGTGCACAGCGCTACTCTACTGCCCCGGATACCAGTTGGCTTCGCGAACCTCTGCCACGCCCCGGAGCGCAGCGGCCAGCGTGCGAACGGATGCGGCGGCGACCGACGCACCGGCCGGGTCGCCCCGGCCAGCGAGCCTGGCGATGTAGCCCTGGTCGTAGTGGTAGGGATAGACGATCTTCGGCGAGAAACTGCGCACGCAGTCAGCCACCGCCAAAGGCGTCATGCGTCCGTTGGGCAGGTTCATCGGCAGGAACGCGACGTCGATGTCGCGCAGCGCCTTGATTTCTGGCACGCATTCGGTGACGCCGGCGAACAGCACGCGGCGGCCGCCAAGAGTGAGCACGTAGCCGTTGGCGATGCCCTTGGCGTGGAACGGCTCGCCGGGCAGGAGGTCGTAGGCGGCAATCGCCTCTACCGTGACGTCGCCGAAACGGCGGGTGGCGCCGTTCTCGAGCACCACGCCGTCGGGCACCTTCGTGCGGCCCGACGCCGGCATGACGACCGTGCCGCCACGACGTCGCAGGCGCTGCAGCGCCGCGGGATCGAGGTGGTGCGCGCCCGCATCGGCATCGGTCACGAGAATGAGGTCGGAGGCCGGCGCGGTGGCGAGGCTGGCGCCGCTCCAGGGGTCGACGTAGATCGTGCGTCCGCCGAATTCGATCTGCACGCTGGCGTGCGCGAGCGGACGCAGCACGATGTCGCCGGCATTCGAACGCAACCGCTCCTCGGCGAGGAGCAGGGCTGGCAGGGCGACAGCCGCGCACAACGCGGCAACGAATCGAGTACGGCGCATCGCGTCCGATCTTCCTGGTCTACTTCTTCAGTGTGAATTTTTGGATGCGGCCCGCGGCGGCGGCTTCCCCCGTGTAGAGGTTGCCGTGCGAGTCGACCATGATGTCGTGCAGCGACGTGGCGAACAGTCCGGGCGCACGGCCCGGTCCGCCGAACGACCCGACGACCTCGTAGGTGTCGCGGCGCAGGATCCACACCTTCGCGTTCGTGCCGTCCGCCACGTACATGAACGCACCGTCGCCCGAGAACGCCACGTCCCACACCGAGCCGGCGCCGGCTGTGTCTCGTGCGACGAACACCTCGCGCACGAAGGTGCCGTCCTTGCGGAAGACCTGGAAACGGTTGTTCGATCGGTCGCAGGCGTAGACGAGGTTGTCGGGACCGAGCCGCAGACAGTGCACCGCGCTGCCGAACTGCTTCGGCGCCGGTCCCGTCGGGTCGACGCGCGCCACCACGGCGCTGTCGTCCGGCCGCGCGCCGTAGGCGCCCCAGTGCCGCTTGTAGGCACCGGTCTCGGCGTCGAGCACGATGACCCGGTGGTTGCGGTTCTGCTCGCCGTCGGACACGAACACGTCGCCGGCCGGCGGATCGACGCGCATCTGCGTGGCGGCACCGAGGTTCTGGGTATCGTTGCTGCCGTTCCGGTTGCCAGGCGTGCCGATCTGGCGAATCAGTTGCCCGGTGCGCGTGAACACCAGCAGGTGCGCATCGCGGTCGCCGTTGCCGCTGATCCAGACCCGGTCTTTGTAGTCGATGGTCAGGCCGTGCACCTGCTCCATCCAGGTGTAGCCAGCGCCGGGACCACCCCAGGCGCGCACCACCTTCCCGGCCGGGTCGAATTCGACGACATGCGGCGCCGGCACACCGCCGGCTTTTTTCACCGAGTCCGACTCGTTGCGCTGCACGAGCACGATGTGGTCGCTGGCATCGACGCCGATACCGCTGACGGGGCCGAGTACCCAGTTGTTCGGCAGCGGCTGGGGCCAGTTCGGATCGACCTCGAACTGCGGCACGCCGGCAGCCACCTGGACAGGCGCTTCTGCATGCCCGGACGCGCCGACGCACACCGCGACGACACAGGCGCACAGGAATGCGCCGAATGGCATGGGACGCGGGCGAAGTGGAGGGCTGACGACCATGGGCACAGGCTGCTTCGTGGCGCCACTGGCACGTGGCGCTCAGAAAGTGTGACTGCGGCCGTCGAGCGGCGCAAGGGGAAGAGGCCGTCCTACCTGTGTCTAGGTAGCCGCGAACAGCGGGCTATCTCGGCGGCACGGACGAGGACTCGCACGGCGCCTGACGGCGTCCGTGCGTGCGACGGCGGCCTGTCAGGCCGCTGGTTCCTGCTGGCTGGCGACGTCTTCGGCCGCCTTGCGCGCCCGGCGCATCTCGACACTGCGCAGGCCCGCGGCTCGCGCTTCCTCGCGCGTCCATTTGTGCGCGAGGCCCATCGCGTGGGCCTTGCGGCCGCCGGTCCCCGACAGTTCCTTCAGTCGCGTCCGGTCCATTGATGCGAATCCACGCTTCTCGATACCCATGTGCTGAACTCCTTGGAATGCCAATATATTCCCCCCCTGATACGGATGGGTAGCCACCCAAGGTGGTAGCACTTAGGTGGTAGTTGCCGCGACGGCGCTGGCGATGGTGGAGGACCGGCCGTCACGCATGGCAGAATGAGCACCCTATGGGCCAGCTATTCCGCTGCGTGGTCGCGAGCCTGGTGATGGCCACGGCGGCCGACGCCGGCGCACAGGACGTGGCCTCGCTTGCGCCGGTCGTCGGCATCGGCAGTGCCTACCGCACCACCGTAAACCTGACCTACCTGAAGCTCGGTTCGTTCGAATCGACACTCGACGTCTACCAGAACCGCACCGCCACCGCACCGTCGCCGACCCTTATCTGGATTCATGGCGGCAACTGGATTGGCGGCAGCAAGGAGGCGAGCCTGCTGACGCTGCTGCCGTTCTTCCAGATGGGGTGGAACGTCGTGAACGTCGACTACCGGCTGCTGCAGCAGGCGCCGGCGCCGGCCGCGGCCGAGGATTGCCACTGTGCGCTGCGGTGGGTGTACGAGCACGCGAAGGACTACAACATCGACGCGTCGCGGGTGGTGGTGTCGGGGAATTCGGCGGGTGGGCACCTGGCGCTGCTGGCGGCGATGGCGCCGCTCAGTGCCGGGCTCGATACTCAGTGTCCGGGACCGGCCGACCTGAAGGTGGCCGCGGTCATCAACTGGTACGGGTTCCCGAACCTGCTCGACGTGCTGACCGGGCAGACCGCGAACACTGCGGTGAACAACTGGATTGGGACACGGGCCGACCGGCAGGACCTGGCGCTGAAGCTGTCGCCGTCGTCATACGTGCGCGCCTCGTCGCCGCCGGTGCTGACCATTCACGGCAACCAGGACCCGACGTCGCCGTACGAGTACGCCGTGGCATTCCACGCGCAGCTGACGCGGGCCGGCGTCGTGAACGAACTGCTGACCGTGGCGAACGGCAAGCACGGCGGGTTCAGCGACGTGGAGACGCTGCGCATCTACGAGACCATCCGCGCGTTCCTGACGCGCACCGTGCCGCCGCGCGAGTCGCAGTAGGCGGGCTCTGGGCGAATGTAGTGTCCGGCTTTAGCCGGACCTCGTCCGCTCATTCCACGAACGCGCCCTCGATCTTCCAATAGACCGCCCACGTGTCGCCGTGCGGGTTGTTGTAGTTCACGTCGAGTCCTTCCGCGATCGCCCGCTTGCGATCGCGCAGGCGCTCGAGTCGCGCCAACGTCAGTTCGCGGTAGACACCGATGACTGAGGTGTCGATGTACCCGTCGTGATTGCGATCTTCTCGAATGAGGAGATAGACATCCATGGTTCCTACCCCGCTGCCACTTTCGAGGTGCGATAGAAGTCGGCCGGCATGGGCCGACGCAACTGCCAGACGAAGTTGATCGGTCGCTCGCCGTGGTGCGACACGTAGTCGGCCGGCCCGAGGAACGTGTAGGGCGTCGTGCGCCCATCAGACTTCCGGCGCTCACGAACAAACAGGAAGACATGACTGCCACGCGAGCGGTGCTCGATGTACCGACTCGCCGTCTCGGTACCCTGTCGCAGCCGCGATTGCGATTGCCAGTGGAAGCGGTCTGCCGAAATCGCGTAGTCGTTGTAGAGCGTCGACGGCGAGTAGTCTTTTTCGTTCTTCTCGAGCGTCACGAAGAACAGATCGCTATTGGTGTCCGGGTGCCTGAATGGACCTTCGCGATGCTGATAGAAGTGCCCGGGAGTAATCCGACCGAACGCCGCGAGGATTTCAACGAGAGAATGCCTCGCGTGAACCGACAGCGGTACGGTGTGCGGCCACTCCATCTCGTCGTCGAGTTCGTAGGTGAGGTGGCCGGCGCGCGCCTCGAGAAGGTCCATCACCTCCAGCCATTCCTGACACACCTCCGGGCTCTGTCGCAGGAGGCTCTCGGCTGCCGCACAAGAGGCTGGGCCATCGGCCTGCCAGACAGTCGCGACCCAGCCGGCCACGATCGGCTCGTCTGTGGCCAGCAGTTCACCAGTCACCCACCGGCGGTAGGCTGCCAGTCGCAACGGGTCATCGATGTGCAGCATCCTGGACAATGCCTTGCCAAGCCTCTCCTCAGCCGGTCCGACCGCCGCGCAAGGAAGTCCGGCGGCTCGCTTGAGAGACGACCACCAACTACTGCCATCGAATACGTCCTCGAGATCAAGACCTGACGCCTTCAGATACTCGGCGAGTGTCGGCACTCTGGAGCGCTGACACGCGTCGCTCTCCCAGAGTGCCCGCAGTTCCCGAATGCGGGCCGGCCGATTGGATGGGATTGCGGTCCGAAGATTGTCCAGGATGATTCGCGTTGCCACGCGATCGAGTTGCATCGAGCAACCAGCAGGCAGCAGCGGAAAGCCCTCCTCGATCTGCTGCTCCACTTCTGGCCGTGTCGCCCCGGTGATGGCGCGATAGCGGAGGTCAAATCGGAACTTCCGGTGCGCGTTCCCGATGAAGTCGAGGACTGTGACGCAGTCTTTCCCGTCATACCGCCGAAGCCCGCGACCAAGTTGCTGCAGGAACACCAGCGCGCTCTCTGTGGGCCGCAGCATCAAGATCGTGTCGACCTCTGGAATGTCGACGCCTTCATTGAAGACGTCGACCGAGAACAACGCACGCAACTCCCCGCAGGCGAGCTTCTTGAGGGCCGCCGATCGAGCGGCAGACTCCGTCTCGGCGGATACGGCCTCCGCGGGCAAGCCCGCCTCGCTGAATCGGCGAGCCATGAACTTCGCGTGCTCGACACTGACGCAGAAGCCCAACGCGCGCATGGTTGAGATGTCGCGGTGCTTCTGCACCAGTTGGTCGATGACCAGTTTCAGGCGCGCATCATTGCCGGTATAGATCCGCTCAAGATCGCCTGCGTCGTAGCCGTGCCTCGACCACGTCACGTTCGAGAGATCGGTATTGTCGTGGACACCGAAGTAGTGGAATGGGCACAGCAGGCCACGCTCCATGGCATGCCACAGCCGCAGTTCCACAGCAATCCGGTTGTCGAAGTATCCGAGGATGTCTTCGCCGTCGGTCCGTTCGGGTGTTGCCGTCAAACCGAGCAGCACCCGCGGCTTCAACTTGCTGAGCAGGCTTCTGTAGGTCGACGCACCAGCCCGATGAAATTCATCAACGATGACGACGTCGAACGCGTCCGCCTTGATGGCATCCAGCTGTGATCGGCGCAGCGACTGGATGGACGCGAAGACATGTTGCCATTCGTCCGGTCGATGACCATCAACGTAGAGTTCGCCAAACGTCGAGTCGCGCAGGACCTGGCGAAACGCCACCAGGCTTTGCTTGAGAATCTCCTGCCGATGCGCCACGAACAGCAAGCGCGGGTTTTTCAGTTCGGTCCTCAGTCGCTTGAAGTCGAGTGCCGCGACGATCGTCTTGCCGGTTCCGGTGGCGGCAACCACCAGATTTCGATATCGATGATGCCGCTCGCGTTCGACCGCCAGCTTCTCCAACATCTCTTCCTGGTGCGGCCAGGGCCGCACGTCGAGGAATGCGATATCGAAGCTGTCGTCGCCGGCGCGCCCTGGCGCTACGGCCCGGTCAAACCGCTCGGCGTCCCGGCTTGGCTCGTACTGTTCGTACTCTGGACTGGCCCAGTAGGTTTCAAACGTCGCATCGAACTTGTTCAGCACGTCTGGAGAGGTGACCTCCGACAGGCGCACGTTCCACTCGACGCCATCAATGAGCGCCGATTTCGAGAGGTTCGACGATCCGATATAGGCGGTGGAATAGCCGGTACTCCGTCGGAACAGCCACGCCTTTGCGTGGAGTCGCGTCGACTGGGTGTCATACGAGACCTTCACCTGCGCCCCGTGTTGCACGAGCCAGTCGAGTGCCCGTCGTTCCGTCGACCCGGTGTACACCGTCGTGATGACGCGAAGGGGTCGACCGGCCTCGAGATGGGCCCGTAGCGGGCCGTCCAGCAACCGTAGGCCGTGCCAGCGAACAAACGCACAGAGCAAGTCGATCGAGTCGGCAGACGGAATCTCACCAGCCAGCGTGGCGGCCAGCGCCGGCTCGCGTCGTGCGTTGACCATCAGGTCTGTCGCAGACAATGGCACCCGTGGTCGCTGAACATTCCTGTCGGCGGATGCGATGTCTCCGACACGGCGAATCTCTCGCAACTCGGTAGGCGGCAAGGCAACGACCTCGTCCGCCTGATCTGGATCATCTGCGTTCTGAGCCAGCAATCGGAGAAGGGCGTTCGTCACGTCCGTGGCACGACTCGTACGCTCTTCTGCCGGGAGGCCCCGGAGCGCGGAAGTGACGACGTCCTGAAGATGCCGACCCAGCGTCGCGTGAATGTCTGCAGCCTGAACCGGCTCGGTGACGACGCGTGTCGTTGCGGAGTCAAACCGCAGCAGACGCGCCTTGACTCGCTCAGTGATCAGCCGCTCGTAGAGGCCGAAAGGGAAGTCGTTCTCCGCCATGTGGGCCGAGTCTACCTCGAGCGAAGTGCTGAGACGGGTGGCCCCCAGGTCACGGTCCGCCTGAAGGCGGACACGACGCGTCGCAGCATCTCCGCCCAGAGCCCATCGAGTAAACTGCCCTGTCGTGTCGCTCTTGTTCCTGCTCGCCTACACCTGCTCGGGACTCGCCGGTCTCGTCTACGAAGTCAGCTGGACCCGCCTCCTCACGCTCTACATCGGCCACACCACCGCCGCGGCCAGCGCCGTGGTGGCGGCGTTCCTCGGCGGGCTCGCGCTTGGCGCCTGGGGCGGCGGCGTCATCGCCGCGCGGTTGAAGCCGCTGCAGGCGCTGCGCGCCTACGTCGCGCTGGAACTGGTGGTGGCGCTGTTCGCCCTGCTGCTCCCCTGGGAACTGCGCGCGCTCACGCCACTGCTCCGCTGGGCCTACGCCGACGGCGCACCCGGCACGCTCTTCCCTGTCGTTCGCCTCGGCGCGTCGCTGGCGCTCGTGTTCCTGCCGGCCGCCGCGCTCGGCGCGACCTTCCCGATGGCGGTCCGCTGGTTCGCCCACCGCTCGTCCAACCCGGCTCGCGTCAGCAGCGCGCTCTACGCCATGAACACAGTGGGCGCCGCCGTCGGCTCGCTGCTCGCCGGCTTCACGCTCATCCCGTCCATCGGCATCTCGGGCACCACGAAGATCGGCATGCTCGCCAGCGTCGTGGCGGCCGCGCTGGTAAGCGTGGTAGCGATGCGCGAGAAGAAGCGCGAAGAGCTGGTCCGGCTAAAGCCGGACACTACGAACACACAGGCTGGCGCTGCGACCGCACAGGTCCGGCTAAAGCCGGACACTACGAACACACAGGCCACCACTACGAACACACAGGCCGGCGCTGCGACCGCACAGGTCCGGCTAAAGCCGGACACTACAACGACGGCGGCGTGGAAGCCTGAAGCGCTGGCGGCCATCGTCGTGCTCGGGCTGTCTGGCTTCGCCTCGCTCGTGCACGAAATCGCCTGGACGCGCATCCTCGCGCTCGTCCTCGGCCCGACGACCTACGCGTTCGCCGCCACGCTCGCCGCGGTCGTCGCCGGTGTAGCCATCGGCTCGGGCACCGGCACCTGGCTGTTCGGCCGCGTGAAGGCCGGCGCACACGCCGGCTGGCTGGCGCTCATTCTCGCCGTCGGTGCCGTCACCATCGTCGCCACCTCATCGCTCGCCGGCGGCTACGTGCCGCGCGCGGTCGCCCGCGAGATGGCCGCCTCGCCCGACTCGTTCAGCGCGCTCATCAGCCGCGGCATGCTGCTCACCGCGCTGCTCGTGGTCCCCACGGCCGTCTGCCTCGGCGCCGCGTTCCCGCTGGCGCTCGCCATGGTCGGCGACCCCGACCACTCGCCAGCACGACGCTTCGGTGTGGTCTACGCGGTGAACACCATTGGTTCGGTCGCCGGCACGTTGGCGGCCGGCTTCGTGCTCATCCCGTGGCTCGGCCTGCCGACCACGCTGGCGGTCGCAGCCTTCGTCCTCGTGGTCGCGTCGGTGGTCGTGATCGCGGTGGCCCCCGTGAACGCCACGCTCAGAAACATCGGTTACGCCGCCAGCGCCGTGGCGCTGCTGGCCATCGTCGCCGCGCCGCAGTGGGACCGTGCCCTGCTCGCCAGCGGCGTCTACCTCTACGCGCCGTTCGTGCCGAACGGGCTCGACCTCGAGACACAACTGAAAGCCGGCACACTGCTCTACTACAAGGACGGCGCGCCAGCCACGGTGTCAGTGAAGCGGCTGACCGGCACGACCACGCTCGCCGTGGACGGCAAGACCGACGCCTCCAACCGCAGCGACATGCTGACGCAGAAGCTGGTGGCGCACCTGCCGCTGCTGCTGCATCCCAACCCGAAGCGCATCGCCATCATCGGACTCGGCAGCGGCGTCACGCTCGGCGCGGCGCTCAGCCATCCGGTGGAGCGGGCCGAGGTCGTGGAGATTTCGCAAGAGGTGGTGGAGGCGTCGCACTTCTTCGACGTGGAGAACCACAAGGCGCTCGACGACCCGCGCACCAGGCTCATCGTCGGCGACGGCCGCTCGCACCTGATGCTGTCGCGCCAACAGTACGACGTGATCATCAGCGAGCCGTCGAACCCGTGGATTGCCGGCGTCGCCGCGCTGTTCACGAAAGAGTTCTTCGAGGGCGCAAAGACACGGCTCGCGCCGGGCGGCATCATTTGCCAGTGGGCGCACACCTACACGATCAGCGAACGCGACCTGAAGTCGATCGTCGCCACCTTCACGTCGGTGTTCCCGAACGGCACGGCGTGGATGGTGAACGACAACGACGTACTGATGGTGGCGTCGGTCGACCCGGTGCTGCCGCTGCTCAGCAACATCGAGCGGAATTGGTCGCGCGGCACGGCCGCCGCGAACCTCGCGGAGGTGGGTGCGATGGAGCCGTTCGCGCTGCTCTCGCTCTACGCCGCGGGTCCGGCGGAACTGGCCGCCTACTCGGCCGGTGCCGACCTCCTCGACGACGACCGGATGCGGCTCGAGTTTTCGGCGCCGCGCGAATTGCACAACGCGAGCGCCAGCGACAACGACGCGTCGCTCGCAGCCGCCGGGGCCGCCGGCACGCCGCCCGCGATCATTCGCACGCTGCGCGAGCAGGCCACCGCCGCCCAGTGGCGCGGACGCGGCGACATGCTGGCCAAGTCGGATGCGTACGCACTTGCCTACGACGACTACACCAACGCGCTGAAGCTCGCCCCGAACGACGACGCGGCGCTGAAGGCGTTCACGCGCACCGCGGTGCTCACCAACCGCGCCACCGATGCCATGGGCTGGATCAAAGCGGTTGGCGGCGATACTCCTGGCATTGCGGGACAGGTCGCGTTGTCGAAGCTGATGGCTGCGGCCTCGCTCAGACCTGATGCGATCGCCACGGCCACACAGGCGTGCGACGTGCGGCCGGTGGTCGCCAGTGCGTGCGAGCAACTGGCGTCGCTCTACGCCGAGGCCGGCGACCGCGCGCAGCTCGAGCCGGTGGTGCAGCTGCTGAGGGTGTCGGCCCCGAACTCGGCACCGACGCACTACTACTCCGCGGTGCTCGCCTTCCTGGGTGGTGACGCGACCAGGGCGTTGAACGAGGCGCAGCAGGCGATTGCGGTGGATGCGTCGTACGCCGCGGCCTACGACCTGGCCGGCGCCGCGCACACCAAGCTTGGACAGGCGGCGCTCGCCGCGCAGGCCTTCCAGACATCGCTACGGTTCGACCCGCACGACAGCACGGCCTATACGAACCTCGGTCTGCTGGCGCTTGCCGCCGGCAACACCGGCGCAGCGCGCAACTACTTTGCGGAAGCGCTGTGGCTGACGCCAGGCGATGCCTCGGCGCGTGAAGGGCTGTCGCGCGCGCACTGACGACCCGAGGTCAGCGCCCTGCCGAGTCGTCCATCACGATGCGCATCACGAAGCGGACCGGCTGACCGTTGCGCGTGGCCGGGCTGAAGCGCCACGCCTTCGCCGCGGATATCCACCACGTGTTGCGGAAGCTGGGGCGGTTCATCACGAACTTGGCGGAGTCGACCGTGCCCGAGGTGTTGATGCGCACTTCGAGTACCTGCAGCCGTTCGGCCGGTGTGGCCGGATCGGGCTTCGGCGGCAGGAAGCCGAGCGCGACCGGGTCGATCACGCCTTCATCGCCGACGCGGTACTCGCGTGTGGCCGCTGCCACCTGCTCCGCGATCGCCGCGCGCGACACCTCCGCCATGCTCCGCGCCACCTGCCGCAGCTCTTCGAGTTGTGGGCCAGGCTCACGCGCAAGAATCTGCAGCACCCGATCGAACGCTGCGGCCGCGGCCGCGTAATCCTGGCGTGCGAACAGCTGACGGCCGCGTGCGAGTTCGGCCTCGGCACTCGCCACGACGGCGGACGGCTGGACCGCTGACTCCTGCGGTCGCGCCGCCCGACGCGCCGCCGGCGATGAGCCGCTGCTCCCCGCCGTAGTCGTTGAACTGCTGTCGATCGGCGCCGTCTCGCTGGCGGCGGCGCTGCCTGCGGGTGGCGGGGCGGGGCGCCTGCCGTTGAGCACGAACCACGCGCCTCCGGCCGCTGCCAGCATCACGACGCCGATGATGACAGCGGTGACGGTGCCGGCCTGTGCGTTCTGGACTGCCGGCGTCGTCGCCGCGACCGGCTTGGTCTTCGCAGCCGCAGCCGGCGCGGCAGCGCCGCCGCTGGTCACCGGACCACGGATCGCAGCCTCGGCTCGCGCCTCGCGCAGCTTCGCTTCGTCGGTCAGCGCCGCCGGACCGATCTGTGCGAACGCACGCTGGTAGAGCGCACCGAGCTTCGCCAGGCGATTGGGGCGCTCCCACTTCTCGAGTTCCTCGGCAAACAGTGCCAGCGACATCGGCGGTTCCGCCGTCGCTGCCTGCATCGCGAACAGGCGCAACGGCGTCGGCTGCTCCTTGCCGCTCAGCAGTTGTTGCAGCAGCTGCGCCGCGCCGGGCATGGCCGGCATCGAATGTTCGGGGTGGGCCGAGAGCGCGAGCGCCCCGGTCCCTTCGAGCGTCACGCCGCGCAGGTCGGGAATGCGCTCTTCGGCGTGCGGGATGTCGGCGCGCACCTGGGCCACGAGCTGCGCCGCCAGCGCGACGCCGTCGTGCCACTCGTACGCCACATCTTTCGTGAGGAGCATGGCGATGGGAACGGATGGCTGCATCGAGCCCCCAGTCTAGAGCGTTTTCCGCTTCGCTGTGGCGGAGCTGAGAGCGGTTTCGAGATCGGTGTAGTGTCCGCCTTTAGGCGGACCCCAGAAAGTCCGGCTGAAGCCGGACACTACGTACTCCACCGACACCGAAACGGCTCTACGAGGTCGTCGTCTGGGTTACGCCGCCTGGATCTGGAGGCTGATCTTCACCTCGTCGCCGACGAGGAAGCCGCCGGTCTCGAGCACAGCATTCCAGTTGAGGCCGAACTCCTTGCGGTTGATGGTCGTCTCGGTCTCGAACGCCAGCTTCTCATTGCCCCACGGATCCTTTGCGCTGCCCAGGTGGGTCACCGGCAGGACGATGCGCCTGGTGACGTCGCGGATGGTGAGGTCACCTTCCACGTCGTAGTCCTCGCCGCTCTTCGGGGTGATCGTCACGCTGGTGAAGCTCAGGGTCGGGTACGTCTCGGCGGCGAAGAAGTCGTCACCCTTCAGGTGCCCGTCGCGCTTCGGCTCGTTCGTGTCGATGCTGGCCGCCTGAATGGTGAAGCTCACCGTCGAGTTCACCGGGTTGGCGGCGTCGAACGCGATCGTGCCGCTGAAGTCCGAGAAGCGGCCGCGCACCTTCGTGATGAGGTGACGCACCTGGAAGGTGACCTCGGAGTGCGACTTGTCGATGCTGAAGGTGCGGATGGCGTCGGCGGTAGCAGTGCTCATGATGAAAACTCCTTTAGGAATCGTGAATCTGGAATCGTGAACGTAAGAGCGTGAATCGTTGACGTCAGGCGATATCGAAGACCAGGATCTCGGCCTGGTCGCCGTTGGTGAGCGTGAGCATCTCGCTGCTCACCTCGGCGGCGTCCCCAACGCTGAGCACGCGGCCGTTGACGACGGCGGAACCACGAGCCACATGCACCCAGGCCGAGCGCCCGGCGCGCAGGTCGAAGGTGCGTGCGGCGGCACCGTCGAGACGGGTAACCCAGAGGTCGAGCTCCTGCTGCAGCGCCACGCTCTGGTCGCGTCCGTCACGCGAGGCGAGTAGCACGAAGTCGGCCGCGGCCTTCTCCCGGTCGAACCGGTACTGGCCGTAGGCCGGCGTCAGGCCCCGCTGACCGGGCACGATCCAGATCTGCAGGAAGTGCGTCGCCTCGGTCGCCGACGGGTTGTACTCGCTGTGCACGACGCCCGATCCGGCCCGCATGTGCTGAATCTCACCGGGGCGGATGGTCGAGCCATTGCCCAGGCTGTCCTTGTGCTCCAATGCCCCGTCGAGGACGTACGACAGGATCTCCATGTCGTGATGCGGGTGCGCGCCGAACCCGGCGCCCGGCGCCACGCGGTCGTCGTTGATGACGCGCAGCGTGCGGTGCCCCATGTTCGACGGGTCGAAGTACTCGCCGAACGAGAAGCTGTGCCGGCTGTCCAGCCACGGCCAGTTCGTCCGCCCGCGTTCGTCTGCCCGCCTGATGCTCACCATGACCCTCTCCCCTGCCGTTCTGGACGGCGGCGTTCGCCGTCCGTCATGCCCTGGTAAACGCAACGGGAGGGCCAAGAGCACGAGACCATCTAAGTTGTTGACCTGTATAGATAGGCGCTGGAACTGTGCCTCTGGCGACCCCGCCCGATGAAATCACAATGATGGCGCTCGACATCATATCGATAGACACTTGCACATGCGCGCCAGCGACCTCGACCTGCGTGAATTGCTCGACTTCGACCCAAAGGGCGGCATCATCCGCTTCGCGGGCGACCGGGCGCTGCTCTTCAACACCGTGGCGCTCGGGCTGCTGCGCCGCGAGCTGGTCGAGACGCTCGGGCTGGTACCGGCCCGCGGCATCCTGACGCGCTTCGGCTACGCGCACGGCTGGCGCACGGCCGAGGCCCTGCGCACCCAGTTCGAGTGGGACTCGGAGCACGAGTGGCAGCTGGCCGGCGGCCGGGTGCATCAACTGCAAGGGTTTCTGCTCTACGAGCCGGTGCCGCGCACGCCGGGCGACACACCGACGGCCTTCGCGCAGGCGATCTGGCGCGAGTCGTACGAGGCGCAGGAGCACCTGGCGCAGCTCGGACCGTCGACTGAGCCGGTGTGCTGGACGCTGGCCGGCTACGCGAGCGGCTACCTGAGTCGTGTCGCGGGACGCCGCATCCTCTGTTTCGAGGAGAAGTGCGTCGCGAAGGGCGACGCCTACTGCCTGATGGTCGGCCGGCCCGAGGAGGAGTGGGAGAACGGCCAGACCTCCGATCGGCGCTTCTTCGACCGCATGTGTCTGGACGACGCGCTGAACGTCGTCACCGAGCGCCTGAAGCACACCGAGCAGCAGCTGGCGGTACGCAAGCACCAGTTGGCGCGCGTGAAGGTGGAAGAGCAGGTGACGGGCATCGTCGCGAAGAGCGAGCGGATGCTGCGCGTCATCGACGAAGCGCGGCGTGTGGCGCGGGTCGACTCATCGGTGCTCATCACCGGTGAGAGCGGCTCGGGCAAGGAGGCGCTGGCGACATTCATCCACGAAGAGTCGGCGCGTGCCGCGCGGCCGTTCGTGGCGATCAACTGCGCGGCGGTGCCGGAGGCGCTGATCGAGAGCGAGCTCTTCGGGCACGTACGCGGCTCGTTCACGGGCGCCACGCAGGACCGCGTCGGGCTGTTCGAGTCGGCGAACGGCGGCACGCTGCTGCTCGACGAAGTCGGCGACCTGCCGCTGGCCGTGCAGGTGAAGCTACTGCGCGTGCTGCAGGAGCGCGAGTTCCGCCGCGTCGGCGAGAACCGCACCAGACATGTGGACGTGCGGCTGCTGGCCGCGACGCACCGCGACCTGGCTGGCGAAGTGGCGGCCGGCCGCTTTCGCCAGGATCTGTACTACCGGCTCCGCGTCATCGAGATCCGCATTCCGCCGCTGCGCGAGCGCCGCGACGACATCTTGCCGATCGCCAGACAGGTGCTCGCCGAGACGGCATTGCGCATGAAGCTGCCGGTGAGCGGTTTCACGCCGGCCGCCGCCGATCAGTTGCTGCGCTGGGGATGGCCGGGCAACGTCCGCGAACTGCAGAACGTGGTGGAGCGCGCGCTGGTGCTGGCGCGAGGGACACGGGTGGAACTCGAGGATCTGCCCGATGAAGTGCGGAACGCCACGCCCGGCATCGGCGCCCCTGGCATCGCGCCAGCCGCGCGGACGCTCGCCGACGTGGAGCGCGCGCACATCCTCAGCGTGCTCGAATCGGTCGACGGCAACCGCACGAAGGCTGCCGCCATTCTCGACATCGGATCGGCAACGCTGTTCAGGAAGCTGAAGGACTATCGCGCCTGACCTTCGGTCAGCCTCGATACTCGGCGGTAGGCCAACCGCTCAGGCGAGCGCTTATACTGAGACCGTGCAGACCCGGAACGCCAGCCTGGCCGGCGCCACAGACCCGTCGCTGGCGCTGCTGACAGCGATCTCACGGGCGGTGCGCGGCCTGCTGCCGCCGAGGCACGGTGCGGTGCTGTTCGGCTCGCGCGCAACGGGCGCAGCCGGGCCTCGCTCGGACTGGGACATCGGCATCACCGGCCCATCGCCGCTCGACGGTGCCATCGTCGAACGCATTCGCGAAGCACTCGAGAGCCTGCCGACTCTCTCAACGTTTGACGTCGTGGACCTTGCCGTTGTACCTGAGGGGTTTCGCGCGCGCGCCCTGCGCGAGGGAGTGGCGCTCTGATGGACGAGCAACTTCGAACCGCTCGCCTCGGGACCTATGCGGCGGCCCTGGCTATCCTCCGACAGCGCCTGTCAACGACCGCGTAGGCGACGCCATCAGTCCCCCGCCCCGCGACGCGCTACTCGCGCTTCCGCGCCACCAACTCCGCGGCTCCAGGCACGGTGCGCAAGGTGATGGTCCGGCGCGGTGCCAGGCCCGCGTCGCGCTGCCAGGCGGCGATCTCCTCGATCGACCAGGTGCCCGACTGGCTGGTCAGCGCGAAGTACAGATCGAGCAGCGCCCCGACCTGCCCTGCATCGCCCGGTGCGGCGGGACGCACCAGCTCCACCACCGCCACGTAGCCGCCGGGCTTGAGGGCTCGTGCCACACGCTGCATGAGCGCGCGGCTTGTCGCCTCGTCGAAGTGATGCAGCAGTTGCGAGATGTAGATGAGGTCCCACTCGGCGGTGCCGAAGTCGTCCACCCGCGCATCCCCTTCGCGGTGAACGACGCGCGCGCCGAGCCCCTCGGCGGCGAGCAGCGGCGCGGCGTGCCGTACGGCAGCCGGCAGATCGAGCACGACGGCACTCAGTGCCGGGTGACGCCGGCACATCGCCGCCGGAATGCAGCCGTGCGAACCGCCGATGTCGAGCATGCGCGTGGCGCCGCGCGGCAGCGGCGTGCGCCGCACGATCTCGGGCGCGGCCAGTCGTGACAGCACACGCATCGCCCGCTGATATGCCCCCCACCGTTCTTCATCGTCGGACAGGTGCAGGTCGTGCGCACGCCCGGTGCGCACGAACGCTTCCGTCCCCGCCACGATGGTCCACTCGAAGAACTCGAAGAGCACCTTGTCGCGCACCGATTGCGGCGAGTCGGCCAGCAGCCACGTGCGGGCGCGCGCGGTGAGGGCGTAGTCGCCTTTCACAGCACGCAGATAGCCGCAGGCCACGAGCGCGTTGAGCAGCTTCGGCGTGGCCACTGGTGAGGTGCCGCACCGGTCGGCGACGGCATCAGACGACAGCGGACCAGCGGCCAGCGCCTCGAACACCCCGAGCTTCGTCGCCACCATGATGGCGCGCGCACGGAGAAAGGCCATGTGCGTGTCGACGAGCGGGACCGGCGCCACCCCCAGTGCGATCGCGAGCCGTTCGGCAGCGTTCTCTCCGGATACCGACAGCTTCATGGCAAGGGGATAGTGCGCGTCAGCCGGGGCGTCTCCTGGCGCGACAGCCCGTGGTTGAGGGCGAACATCGCGAGCTCGAGCCGACTCGAGACACCGGCCTTGTCGAAGATGTGGGTCAGGTGACGCTTGACGGTCTCTTCGCTGATGCCGAGCTTCGAGCCGAAGTCCTTGTTCGTGCCGCCTTCGACGACGAGCGCCACGACTTCAAGCTCGCGCGGGGACAACCCGAAGGTCTTCGGCGCCACGGGCGCGGCTTCGGCCATCAGCTCCATCAGCGCCTGCACCAGTTCCGTGACCACCCGGCCACCGAGCCAGTGCTGGCCGCCGACGACGGTGCGGATGGCATTCACCAGGTCGTCGGTCACGGCGTCCTTCCGCACCACGCCCCGTGCGCCGAGCTGCAGCGCCTCGAGCACCTGGCGGCTCTTGATGGCGCTCGTGAGCAGGATCGTCTTCACGGACGCGGTACCGGCAGTCACTTCCCGAAGGGCATCAAGGCCCGGCAGCCGCGGCATCGCCAGATCGAGCACGAGCACGTCGGGCTTCAGTTGCTGGGCGAGGTGAATGGCCTCGTCTCCGTCGGTGGCTTCGCCAACGACGCGGAAGTCCGGCTGCGCCGTCAGCAGCGTCCGTACGCCGAGGCGCACGAAGGGATGGTCGTCGGCAATGAGAACGTCAACGGTTCGCTCGCTCATCCAGCATGCTCCGTCCGCAATAGGACGACCACGGCCTCGAGTTCGAGCCTGATCGCGTCAACCAGTTCACGACAGTCTGATACTGGGCTTGCCGTCACCGCCTGCTCGAGCGCCGCCGCGGCTCCGGCGAGGCGCGTCGCCCCGAGAATCCCGGCGCTGCCCTGGAGATCGTGGGCCAGTCGCGTCACCGCCGCGTCGTCGCTGGCGGCCACGGCTGTCCCAAGACTGGCGACCGCACGCATTCCCTGGTCAACGAAGGCGTCGACGACGCCCGGCCACGCGCCGGGCACGACCTGCATCCGCTCGCGCGTCCTGGCTATCTGCGGGGCATCGTCGTGTGACCCGGCCGGCAGCCACGTGAGCAGCACGGCCATCAATGACTCATCGAGCAGCGGCTTGCTGATGTGATCGTTCATGCCGGCGGCGAGCGAGCGTTCCCGGTCCGAGGCCAGGGCTCCGGCGGTCATCGCGACGATCGGCAGCTGCTCGGGTGTACGGCCGCGCGCCCGCAGCGTGCGCGTCGCGTCGTAGCCGTCCATCTCCGGCATCTGGCAATCCATGAGCACCAGGTCGTAGCGCGCCCGCTCGACGGCCGCCAGCGCTTCAAGCCCGTTGTTGGCCAGGTCGACCGTGCAGCCGACATGCCGCAGCATCGCCGCGGCGATCTCGCGGTTGACGCGATTGTCGTCCACCACCAGCACATGTCCCGAGACTGTCCGCGGTGACGCGAGCGGTGACGCGTCGGCCTCGACGAGACGCATCGGCAGCGCGAGTTCGAAGACCGACCCCTCGGACGTCGAGCGCACCAGCCGCAGCGTGCCGCTCATCAACCGCGACAGGCGGGAAGCGATTTGCAGGCCCAGCCCGGTGCCGCCGAACTGGCGCGTCGTCGAGCGGTCGGCCTGCGTGAAGGCCGCGAAGATGCGCTCGTGCTGGTCGGGGGCGATGCCGATGCCGGTGTCTTCGACGGTGAAAACGAAGTGGGCCGAGCCGGCGACGGCGACTGACGCGCCCACCCGCAGGTCGACGTGCCCGCGCGACGTGAACTTGACGGCGTTCCCGACGAGGTTCACGAGGATCTGGCGGAGTCGGACCATGTCGCCCAGCACGAACGGCGGCAGCCCGCGTTCGACCGCGGCGGAAAGCCGCACGCCCTCGCGGACCTGCGGTCGCAGGGTTCGAATCACGTCGTCGAGTACCTGGCCGAGCTCGAAGGATGTCTCTTCGAGGACCAGGCGACCCGCTTCGATCTTCGAGAAGTCGAGCACGTCGTCGGTCACGGCCAGCAACAGGTCCGCTGACCGCCGTGCCGTGCTGAGTTGCTCGAACTGCTGCGGCGTCATGTCCGTCTTGAGGGCGAGGTTGAGCATGCCGATGACGCCGTTCAGCGGCGTGCGTATTTCATGGCTCATCATGGCGACGAACTCGGACCGCGCCTCGGCGTCTGCCTCCGCGTCTTCCTTCGCCGTTCGCAGGGCCGCCTCCGTCCGGCGGCGTTCGCTGATGTCGCGGACGAAGGCGCTGAACATCGCGACCCTCTCGGCGCCAGCCCCTCGCGTCACCCATCCGCTCGACGGGTCTTGCTCCTGTCGTGGCCGAATCACCGCGATGCTCATCTCGATGGGGAAGATGTGGCCGCGACGATGCAGCGCGTCGCGTTCGACGCGGGTGTTGAGGATGGGGCCTTCCCCGGTGGCGTGATAGTGGGACATGCCGCGGCGGTGTTGGTCGCGCATCGCTTCCGGGATGATGACCTCTTCGATCGGGCGGCCAACGACTTCGTCGTGCGCCCAGCCGAATATCTGCGCCGCCTGAGGGTTCCAGTCGACGACCCGGCCCGCCGCATCGATCGAGATGACGCCGTCGAGTGAGGTGTCGACCACCTGGCGCAGTTGCCGCTCGGAGGTCCGGAGCGCGTCGCTCATCTGGACGCGCTCGAGGAACTCCCCGAACTGAGTGCCAAGGGAGCCGAACATGTTCAGGATTTCCTGATCGGGCTCGCGCGCCTCACGGCTGAAGAACTCGATCACCCCGACCACCGCGCCCTGCTGCACCACCGGAAGCGCAAATACTGCGCGCAGGCCGTCGGCAATGGCGGGCTCTCGCCGGGTGAAGTTCGACTCGACGGTGACGTCCGGAACCCAGACACTCCAGCGGGTGTCCCATACGCGACCCGGTAGGCCAACGCCTCGCACATACGTGGTCGCTCGCGTGGCCGCGCCAAAGCGGTTGACGCCGGCCGACGGCGGTTGCCAGACCGCCGCGCAGCGCAGCACATCTGCGTGCGGGTCGACGAGCCACAGCGCGCCGAAGTCCCAGCCGAGCAGGTCGCAGAACGACTGCAGGACGGGGACCGCGGCCATATCAAGCGTGGATGCGCTGGCCAGAATGAGTGTCACGGCCTGCTGCGCCTCGCTCCGGCGCTCGGCGCGCGCACGAGTCTCGCGGACCTCGTTTTCGGCGCCGCGGCGTGCGGTCACGTCCATGTAGATGCCGGTCACCCGCAGCGGCGCGCCGCTGGCGTCGCGGAC
>Ga0114970_10000860_pt1 | contig 22988 bp, 25 predicted proteins | sample M_140205_XF_Meta_FD_87030 | JGI IMG/M metagenome (GOLD analysis project Ga0114970, IMG submission 87030) | Freshwater microbial communities from Lake Montjoie, Canada to study carbon cycling - M_140205_XF_MetaG | ecosystem: Environmental > Aquatic > Freshwater > Lake | place: Lake Montjoie...
AAAATGCCAGATAGATCGCAGTTGCCAATTCCCCTCCCTATTTCTCCGGCATTGCTTGGATTGCTAAAGGCAAAAAAAGTGATGATGCCGCATATGAGAAAGATAGATGTACGATGCATGTGTGCGCCCCCATCCAAAGTTGCTGGTGCCGGCAGAGAGGATTGAACTCCCGACCTTCGGTTTACAAAACCGCTGCTCTACCGCTGAGCTATGCCGGCCACATATCCTGTGAAATACTGGCCTTCGGCAGGATAGGCAACCGGCATGGCCTGAACATTCTTGCCAGCATGGTGAAAAACTTCGATCCCGGCGCATGAAAACGGCGAAGGCCATTGCTCTCGTTTCCGTCGCATGTCTCTGGGCGCAGTTGGCCGTCGCCCAGGGCACCGTTGACCACCTGCGCACCGACCTGCTCGCCAGCACCAGTGCGACGCAGGTTTTGACCAGCTATTGCAGCACCCTGCATCTGGCGTCGCCGCCGATCATCCGCGCCCTGCGCGATGATCTTGTGCTGCCTGCGCCGCCCGAAGTGCGCGCCTTGCTGGGTGCCGGGCCGAACGATGCCGTCCGCCATCGCCGCGTGCGGCTGGCCTGCGGCGCGCATGTGCTGTCCAACGCGGACAATTGGTATCTGCCCGCCCGCCTGACCCCCGAGATGAACCGGCTGCTGGACGAAACCCAGACGCCGTTCGGCACGGCGGTGCGCGATCTGGATTTCCATCGCAGGACGCTGGAAGCGGCCGCGCCCGATGGCGACGCGATCCTGCGCATCAAGGCCGTCCTGCTGACAAAAGATGAGAAGCCCTTCAGCGTCGTGATCTAGAATTACAGCCCCGAGCTGATCGCTCGCTAACGCGGTGGCGTGAACGTATAGGCATACGACCAGCGTTGCTCTGCCTCCGGCGCGACAGTGACGGCGGTATAGGGCTCCAGCGCCATCACCGTGCGGATCGACCAGAGATTAACGCGGCTGGCCGGGGCTTCGCTGGTGACGCGGAAGCCCGCGCCGGTCTTTTCATTGCGCACCGTGAAATCGAATGGCTGGGGCGGCTTGCTCTCGTCATGCAGCAGCACTTGCGCATTCTCCCGCTCCACCAGCGCGTTCGGCCAGCGCACCATGTTGCCCGCCAGCGTCAGGCGCGGGGATGGCCGCGCCGCCACGGCAGCGAAAGGCAGTGTCACCGCCATGTCGGCATTGCCCGGATTGAGCGTCAGGAAATTGTGGTTGTACATGCTGGAGACAATCGGCTTCGTCCCCGTGTTGCGCAGGCGATGCGCGATGGTCATGCGCGGCTGGCCCGGCGTCAGCGTGATGATCTTCTCATAGACGTAAGCGTAATCACCCTGGCGCGCCGTCTGCTCCATCGTGACGCTGTTGCCGGTGTTGCGGATGCGCCAGCTTCCGGCATCGGCGATGTCATAACGGTGGAAGCGGTCGAACGGCTTGTCGTCTGGCCGCGTCAGCACGCCGACGCCGATCTGCAGGAAGCGTCCGCCCGGCGCGGCCTCGTCATAGCCGATGGGGGTATATTCCTCCGCCGGTCCCATCGTGCCGCTGTTGAAACTGACCAGCACGCCTTCCGGCCCGAAAGCGACATCGCGCGCGGCCGGATCCAGCGCCGCGAACCAGGGGCCATAATATTCCTGCGCGCCATATTTCAGGCTGCCGATCACGCCGGACTGGTCGAAACGGGTGCCGCCGTAAAAGGCGTTGGCCCCCGGCGGATGGATCACGGCATCCAGCACGCCATTGCCGATGGTCAGCTTTTCCGACGCCGCCATGCGCGTGGCGGCAGCAATGGGGGCGGGAGCCTGCGCCATCAGCAAAAGGCTTGCCGCGGCCACGGAAATTCCCGGCAGAATCCGGCGCATTATGGCCCCCCGATCATTGTTTCAGCCGCCCGGCTTCTGTAGGACTGGCAGGCGTTTAACGATAGTCTAGCCCCAGTCATGCCCGCAAAAAAGCGAATCCTCATCACCTCCGCACTGCCATACGTGGCGGGGGTCAAGCACCTGGGCAATCTGGTGGGCTCGATGCTGCCCGCCGATATCTTCGCCCGCTTCTGCCGTGCGCGCGGTCACGAAACGGTGGCGATCTGCGCCACCGACGAACATGGCGCCCCCATCGAACTGGCGGCGCTGGAAGAAGGCATCGGCCCGCGCGAATTCTGCGACAAGTGGCATGCGGTGCAGAAGAAGCTGGGCGATGATTTCGGCCTGGCATGGGACAATTTCGGCCGCTCGTCCTCGCCCGCCAATCACGAATTGACGCTGCACTTCGCGCGCCAGCTCTGGAAGAATGGTTTCCTCGAGCTCAAGACCACCAAGCAGGCCTATTCACCGACCGATGGCCGCTTCCTGCCCGACCGCTATGTCATCGGCACCTGTCCGCATTGCGGCTATGAGCGGGCGCGCGGCGACCAGTGCGAGAACTGCACCCGCGTGCTCGATCCGGTTGACCTGATCCATCCGCGTTCGGCGGTGTCGGGGGCGCAGGATGTCGAGATCCGCGATTCCACGCACCTGTTCCTCAAGCAGTCGCAATTCGCCGGCAAGCTGCGTAGCTGGATCGAAAGCCATAAACAGGACTGGTCGCCGGTCGTCACCTCCATCGCCTTCAAGTGGCTGGACGAGGGCCTGCGCGATCGCGGCATCACCCGCGACCTGGAATGGGGTATTCCCGTGCCGGACGACATCGCGGATGGCGCGCTCAAGGGCAAGGTCTTCTATGTCTGGTTCGACGCGCCCATCGAATACATCGCCGCGACCAAGGAATGGGCCGACCGCAATGGCAAGGATTACCGAGACTGGTGGCAGGGCCCGGCCTCAAGTAGCGAAGTGGTAGGCCAAACAAAAAAAGACGTGACGTACTGGGAGTTCATGGGCAAGGACAATGTGCCCTTCCACACGGTGGGCTTTCCCGTGACCATCATGGGCTCGGGCGAACCCTGGAAGCTGGTGGACCGGCTGAAGGGCTTCAACTGGCTCAACTATGACGGCGGCAAATTCTCCACCTCCGGCAAGCGCGGCATCTTCATGGACAAGGCGCTGGAAATCGCACCCGCCGATGTCTGGCGCTATTATCTGATCGCCAACGCGCCGGAGAGCAGCGACAGCAACTTCACCTGGGAACATTTCGCCGGCGTGGTGAACAAGGACCTGGCCGATGTGCTGGGCAATTTCGTGCTGCGCGTCACCAAGTTCTGCGTCGCCCGCTTCGACGGCAAGTTGCCGGGCGAGGGCGTCTATGGCGACGAGGAAAAAGCGCTGATCGCAGAACTGGATCGCCGCATAAAGACGTACACGGATTATCTCGAGGCCGCCGATTTCCGCAAGGCGATGGGTGAATTGCGCGCCATCTGGGTGGCGGGCAACGAATACCTCACCCGTGCCGCGCCCTGGACCCACATCAAGACCGACCGCGACCGTGCCGCTATCGGCGTGCGCATGGGCCTGAACCTGGTGCATGTCTTTGCGCACCTGACCTGGCCGGTGATGCCGGAACTGGCCAAGACCATCCACCTCGCGATCCAGCCCGTCGGCTATGCCAATGGCGTGGTGCCGTGGGTGGATGACGACACCGCCGCCGCGCTCGACTCGCTGATCCCGGGCCAGCCGATCACGCCGCCCGAAGTGTTGGTCACCAAGATCACCGACGAGCAGGTCGAGGAGCTCAAGGCGAGGTTCGGAGGCGCTGCGTGACGCGGGAGTGCGGAACGTGCACCCTGTGCTGCAAAGTCATGTGCATCTATGCCCTGGAAAAGCCGCGCAACCATTGGTGCGACCACGCCATGCCGGGCCGTGGCGGCTGCGCCATCTATGAGACGCGGCCACAGGAGTGCCGGACCTTCGCCTGTAGTTGGCTGCTGGATGATGGCCTGGGACCGGAGTGGAAGCCGGAAAAGTGCAAGCTGGTGCTGGTGTCCGAAGAATCCAGGAAGCGCACGATGGTTTATGTCGATGCCTCCCAGCCTGCCGCCTGGAAGCGCGAGCCCTATTTGTCGCGTCTCACGGCGCTGATGCGCGCGGGCCTGCCGCAGGGGCGGCTGGTCTTCATCGATGTCGCGGGGCGCGTTTCGATGATGCTGCCGGACCGCATGTAAGACCTTGGCGTGCTGGGGCCGCAGGACGAAGTGGCTCTGCAGATGATCACCTATCCGCACATTGTCGAATACAAGGTGATCGTGACGCGCGGCTAGGCCCGAAAATCAGGCCAGCGGCTCCCAGCCATTGGGGGTCAGCGCTTCCAGCGGCGCGAAGCGGATCTTGTAGTCCATCTTCTCGCTGCCATGCACCCAGTAGCCGAGATAGACGTAAGGCAGGCCGATTTCCTGCGCGCGCCGGATGTGATCCAGGATCATGAAGGTGCCCAGCGACCTTGTTTCCTCGCCCGGGTGATAGAAGGAATAGACCATCGACAGACCGTCGCGCAGCTTGTCGGTCAGGGCGGCGGCCATCAGCACGCCATCGGCGTTGCGATATTCGACAATGTGGGTCTCGACCGGCGTTTCCTCGACCATGGCGACATAGTCGAACAGGCCCATGTCGCTCATGCCGCCGCCGGGATGGCGGGAATCCAGATAGGTGCGCAAGAGCGCGAACTGCTCGCGGGTCGCCTCGGCGGCGACTTCGGCGCGCACCAGGTCGTCATTGCGCTTGAAGTTGCGCTTGAGGTTGCGGCCGGCGTTGAATTCACTCGCCTGCACCCGCACCGAGACGCAGGCATTGCAGCCTTCGCAGGCCGGGCGATAGGCGATGGATTGGCTGCGGCGAAAACCGGAATGGGTGAGCGCCTCCGACAAAGGCTGCGCCAGGTTTCCGGCCAGGCGCGCGAAGACCTTGCGCTCCACCCGGCCCGGCAGATAGGGGCAAGGCCCCCCCGGGGTCAGGAAGAATTGCGGTATCCGGGTCGAGCGCTGGTCGGTCACGGACTCAGTATGACAGCGAATCTGCCTATTGCGCCAGCGGCTTGGCTCAAAACTGGTGAATATCGTTTCGGCTGAAACGCTTGGGTCGCGGTGCTACTTGCCCAGTAAGCCGCCGGATGGCGCGGGCGGCGCCTCGCGCAGCAGCATAATGGAAAGACGGCGGTTGGCCGACGCGCCGGGATTTTCCGGCAGCAACGGTTCCGACGCGGCCTTGCCCGCCGCTTTGTAGATGCGATCCTGGCCCAGCCCGCCCGCCTGCAGCGTGGCGCGCGCCGCGTTGGCGCGGTCGAAGGACAGTTTCCACGCATCGCCTTACGAATCCGCGTCGCTGGTGTGACCGGCGATAGAGACGTGGTTGGGCAGCGTGGCGATGATGCCGCCCACCGCGACCAGCAGCTTTTTCGCCTAGGGCGTCAGATCGTTGGAGCCCTGGCTGAACATGGGGCGGCCATCCTGGTCGACCAGCTGGATGCGCAGGCCCTGTGGCGTCTTCTCGGTGATGACCTGCTTGGAAAGATTGGCGGGGTCGGGATTCTCCTGCATCGCCTGGTGGATCGCCTCGGCGGCCTTGTTGAATTCGCCGTCCTGCGTCGAATTGGCGCCGCCTTCGGTGCCACCAGCCGACAGGCCCTTGGCGGCGTCGGCGGGGGAGGGCGGCGACTGCTTCTGCATCACCGACTGGGCGCCGCCGGCATGGGTGGAATCGGCGCCCATCACCTGGCCGCCAAGCACGCCGCCGGAACCGGAGGTGGTCTGGGCGATGGACTGGGGCGCGAAATAGTCGGCGATGCCGCGTTTCTGTTCTCGGGTGGTGGTGTTGATCAGCCACATCAGCAGGAAGAAGGCCATCATCGCCGCGACGAAGTCGGCATAGGCGACTTTCCAGGCGCCGCCATGATTGCCGCCATGCCCGCCCTTCTTTATGCGCTTGATGACGATCGCGTTGTTATTGCCGGCCATGATTCCTGCCACCCATGTTACCCGGCTCGCCGCCCCGGTCTTTGCGCCGGAGCTGGTCTCGCCTTAACTTAGGAGATAATGCACATCCCCGCTTAACCGAGTGTGAAACGTGATCGACTTCGACAATCAGCCCTTTGATACCCGCGCCTTCCGCGACGCTCTGGGCTGCTATCCCACCGGGGTTGTGGTGGTGACCGCTGCCGGGCAAGGCAAATCGTCCCATATCGGGATTACGGTCAATTCCTTCACCTCGGTATCGCTGGATCCGCCGCTGGTGCTGTGGGCCATTGATCGCCGCTCGCGCCGCCACGATACTTTCGTTGGGGCGCCTGCTTTCACCATCTCGATCCTGTCCGCCGATCACCGTGCCGTATCTTCGCGCCTGGCGGGCGCGGGCGAGCACAGCCTGGATGGGCTGACGCTGCTGCCGACCGTGCTGGGACCACCGGCGCTGTCCGATTCCCTGGCAGTGTTCGAATGTGCCCGCGCACAGGTGGTTGACGCCGGCGATCATTCGGTATTGATCGGGCGCGTGCTGCGATTCTTCCGTCCGCAGACCGGTGCGCCGTTGATCTACTTCCAGGGGCGTTACAGCGGGCTGGCGCAGGACTGAGTCTTTTTTCCGGACTACCTGCCGCGTAGCGGCTATGCCACAATAGCAAATTACTAAAAGCCCTAAAAGCTGCGCCTTCCCCGGAATCCGGCCTTCCGGAAGCTTTCTCATGTAAACACCATGGAAATTTCACGCATATTTTTCACGGCCGGGGGGGTGATAGAAGTGCTGCACGAATTTTGGGAGATGAACAATGAATGTGTTTTCCGTGAAACTTTTTGGCAAGAAGGGTTTGATGGCTGGCGCTGCCTCCCTCGTTTTGATGGCGACACCGGCCGTGGCGCAGACGAACGCGGAACTGCTGCAGAGGCTCAATGACCTCGAAAGCCGTCTGGAGACGATTTCGGATCGCGTCACAACCGATCGCACCCGTCTTTCCACCGTGGAACAGTCCTACAATTCAGCAGTTTGGACCTTCGACAATGGACGTCCCACCTTCGCGTCGGGCGATGGACGTTTCACCATGTCCATCCGTACCCGCATCCAGGCGGACTACGCCAACTTCTTTCAGGATGACACCCATCCCGCCGGCTTCGCCGGTCCGGCCGACCTTTCCACCGGCATGGTGTTCCGCCGCGCCTATTTCGGCATCGAAGGCCGCGCCTATCGTGACTTCGCTTACTATGTCCGTCTGAACTTCGGCGGCTCCAACGGCGGTTTCAACGGCACCGGCGTTCCCGGCACCGAAGGCGACGGCATCCTGAACCAGGCCATCCTTTCCTACACCGGCATCCCGAACTGGCACTTCTCCGTCGGTGCGCTCGAGACGAGCATGATGTTCGAAGGCACGACCTCGTCAGCCAACCTGATGTTCATCGAGCGTCCTGAGATTGACAATATTTCCACCGAGCTCTTCGGCGGCAGCGACTCCCGCCGCGGCATCGACATTGGCTACGCCAAGACTGACACCTTCTGGCCCGGCGACAACGTCACCGTCACCGCCGTCTTCTCTGGCGCCAAGACGGCCAACGCAGCAGGTCACGGCAATGGCGGCGACGAACAGAGCCAGGCCTTTGTGCGCGTCACGGACCGCCTGTGGAGCGACGGCCCCTCCAACTTCCAGATCGGCGCCACCATCGGCACTGTGATCTATAGCGGCAACGCCGCCGGTGGCGGTGCACAGGCCCTGAACTTCCAGGACCGTCCCCAGGTTCGCGTCGATGGCACCCGCCTGATCTCTACCGGCAACATAGCGGCCAAGACTGGCGACCTTTACGCCTTCGACATGGGCCTCAACTGGCAGAACTTCTTCATCGGCGGCGAATGGGCACAGTTCTCTGCCGACCGCCAGTGCGGCACCCTGTCCGTGACCAACAATCCGGTCTGTATCAATTCTGCGGCCGTGATCGACCGTCCCACCTTCGGTGGCTGGTATTTGGAAGGTTCGTGGATCCTGACCGGCGAGACGCGCAGCTATACGGCTACGTCTCTGACCAATGAGACCGCCGGCTGGGGTATGCCCGTGCCGTCGCGTCCCTTCGCGCTCGACACCGACAGCTGGGGAGCCTGGGAACTGGTCGCCCGCTACAGCAGTACAGACCTGAACTGGAACCCGACCCAGACCGCCCTGACCAACGCTGTTGGCACCTCCCGCCTGGCCGGTGTGTTGGGTGGCAAGGAAGACATCTTCGAAGTGGGCTTGAACTGGTACCTTAACCGCAACGTCAAGCTGCAGCCCCACTTCAGCTTCATCTCGGTCGAGAAGGGTGTCGCCGCCATCCTCAACCGCGACGGCCAGGACCTCTACGTCCTGATGACCCGTCTTCAGTTCGCCACATAAGAGATTTAGGATAAAACCCGGACTGCGGCTGCTCTTCGAAAGGATACACCATGAAAAAGACCTACAAGGCCCTGCTGGGCGCGACGCTGGGCCTGGCGATCGCCAGCAGCGCCGCTATGGCGGCGGTTATCACTGGCGCCGGCGCCAGCTTCCCCTTCCCGATCTATGCCAAGTGGGCGGCGGTCTATAAGGGCGCTTCGGGCGACAGCCTGAACTACCAGTCGATCGGTTCCGGCGGCGGCATCGCGCAGATCAAGGCCAAGACGGTCATCTTCGGTGCCACCGACAAGCCCCTTACGACCAAGGAGCTGAATGCTTCCGGCCTGGCCCAGTTCCCCACCGTGATCGGCGGCGTCGTGCCGGTGATCAACGTTCCGGGCATTCGCGCTGGCCAGCTGACGCTGGACGGCGCGACGCTGGCGGCGATCTTCGAAGGCAAGATCGGCCGTTGGGACGATGCGGCGATCAAGAAGCTGAACCCGGGCGTTAACCTGCCGGGCCGCGCCATCACCGTCGTCCATCGTTCAGACGGTTCGGGTACCACTTTTATCTTCGCAACCTATCTCGGCCAGATGAGCGCGTCGTGGAAGAGCGATGTCGGCGCGGACACGGCCATCGACTGGCCCGTCGGCATCGGCGCCAAGGGCAACGAAGGCGTTGCCGGCAACGTCGCCCAGATCGGCGGTTCGATCGGTTATGTTGAATATGCCTATGCCAAGCAGAACAAGCTCAGCCACGTGAAGCTGATCAACCGCGAAGGCAAGACGGTTGAGCCCACGGTTGAAGCCTTCCGCACGGCGGCGCAGACCGCCAACTGGGACGCTGCGGCCAAGGACAATTTCTACATCATCCTGACCAACCAGGCCGGTGCTGGTGCGTGGCCGATCACCGCCACGACCTACATCCTGCTCTACAAGAACCCGAACGATCAGGCCGCCACTGCCGCTGCCCTGAAGTTCTTCAAGTGGAGCTTTGCCGAGGGTGACAACCTGGCGCTCGGCCTCGACTATGTCCCGCTGCCCGACAACGCCGTCACGGCGATCCAGGCCAGCTGGAAGGCCATCCAGGGTGGTGGTCAGTAAATCCCTGCGAGCTTTATCCAGTCCGCACAAAGCTGACGGACTGGAGAATTGCGCATTTCAAGGGCGGCCCGTGTGGCCGCCCTTCTTTTTTTTCGTACACTGTCAAAACCCCATTATTCCGGCCAAATCCATGATGATGACAGGGCTTATTTTATTTGGCTGACTGTCTTGTCCGTTATTATAACGTGGCTTACTTATTCCGGGCATGAACCTTGACCGCGACCTTCTTGTCGTCCTCCATGACGTTGCCCGCATGCAGCGCACCCGCTTCGACCAATGGGCGCGCCGCTACGGCATGACACGGGCCCAGGGCGTCATCCTGGTGCGCCTGTCGCGCCAGCCCGGTATTTCCCAGAACCAGATGGCGTCGCTGTGCGAGGTGGAACCCATCACCGTGGGCCGCCTGGTAGAACGGTTGGAAGCGCGCGGGCTGATCGAGCGTCGTCCCGATCCGTCCGACCGTCGCGTTCGCCGCCTGCACCTGCTGGCGGCGGCCGCACCGATCCTGGACTCGATCGAGGCCTACAAGAACGAACTCACCGGCCTTCTGACCGGCGAACTCGATCTCAAGGCGGTCGAGACGATGCTGGAAGTGCTGCTGCACATGAAGAACAAGCTGATCTTGGAAGCCACAGCCGAAAAGGCCGCTGCTGCGGGAGAATAGAATGTCTGCCATTTCCTCCGGATATGTCCCCAATATTGCTCGCGACGAGGCCCGCGCCGAGGCCCGCCGCAAGCTGCTGCGCCGTGTCCTCATGCTGGGCGGGGTGACGCTGATGCTCGGCGTCTCTGCCTTCTTCTATCTCATTGGCGGGCGCTATGTCGGCACCGACGACGCCTATATCCATACCAACAAGCTGATGGTCTCGACCGATGTGTCGGGCCTGGTGCAGACGGTCAACGTCAAGGAAGGCCAGGCGGTGAAGGCGGGTGACGTCCTCTTCACCCTCGATGCCAAGCCGTTCGAGATCGCGCTGGAGAACGCCCAGGCGAACCTGGCCGGCACGATGCAGGATGTGGAAAGTACCCGCGCCCAGTATCGCGCCGCGCTGGCGCAGATCGCCGCGCAGCAGGCGCAGGTCAATGTCAGCCGTGTCACGCTGGCCCGCTACGAGGCGCTGGTAAAGGATAACGCCATCGCCCCGATCCAGCTCGATACCGCCCGCGCCGGGTTGCTGTCGTCGCAGGCGACGCTGGCCGCGCTGCAGCAGACCGCTGCCACCACCCTGGCCAAGTTGGGTGGCCGCGCCGACATGCCTGCCGCGCAGACGCCCGCCTATCGCAAGGCCCAGGCCGCAGTGGACGAGGCGCAGCGCCAGATCGATCACACCGTGGTGCGCGCGCCCTTCACCGGCATCGTCAGCGAAGTGGATTCGCTGCAGCCCGGCACGCTGGTGATCTCGGCCATGAGCGCCTTTACAACCACCAGCGCCGTCGGCCTGATCGGCGACAGGCACTGGATCGACGCCAACATGAAGGAAACCGACCTGCGCTACCTGCAGGAAGGTGCGCCGGTCGACATCACCATCGACACTTATCCCGGCTGCCATTGGCAGGGCCACCTGCAATCGCTCAGCGCGGGCAGTGATTCCGCCTTCTCGGCGCTGCCGGCTGAGAATGGCAGCGGCAACTGGGTGAAGGTAGTGCAGCGCATTCCCGCCCGTATCGCGATCGGCAAATCAGACTGCCAGGTGCCGCTGCGTTCGGGCATGAGCACGGTGGTGAGCATGGATACAGGCAAGCGCCGCTGGCAGCGGCTGTTGAACGAATAGGAACCGGGCAGGGGATGAGTTCCGCCACGCATCAGTCGCACGCCGCGCACGCCTATGACAGCAGGCTCGCGGAATGGGCGGTGCTTTTCGGCTCGATGGCCGGCGTGCTGATGCAGGCGCTCGACACCACCATCGTCAATGTCGCGCTGCCCTACATGATGGGCGAGTTGTCGGCCAGCCGCGACCAGATCACCTGGGTTCTCACCTCTTACATCATCGCCGCCGCCATCATGACCGCGCCGGTGGGCTGGATGGCGGCGCGCTTCGGCAAGAAGAACCTCATCATCACCTGCATCGGGGGGTTCACGCTGGCCTCGATCCTCTGCGGCGCCTCGCAGACGCTAGAGCAGATGGTGATCTTCCGCATCGTGCAGGGCATTTTCGGCGCCGCGCTAGGGCCGCTGTCCCAGGCCGTGATGCTCGACATGTATCCGCCGCAGAAGCGTGGCAACGTCATGGCGATCTGGGGCATGGGCATCATGCTGGGCCCGATCCTGGGCCCCACCGTCGGTGGCGTACTGACCGACGCCTATAACTGGCGCTGGATCTTCTACATCAACGTGCCGATCGGCATCGCCTCCTGCGTCGCGCTGTGGTTCTTCTTCAAGGACACGGCGCGGGACTCCACGCTGCGCTTCGACTGGTTCGGCTTCGGCGCGCTGGCCGTGGGGCTGGGCGCGCTGCAGCTGATGCTGGATCGCGGCACCTCCAAGGACTGGTTCGCCTCCAGCGAGATCGTGGTCGAGGCCATCGTGGCGGGCATCGCGCTCTATCTGTTCGTGGTGCACATATTCACGGCGAAGAAGCCGTTCCTGCCGCGCGAGATTTTCCGCGACCGCAATTTCATCAGCGGCCTGGTGCTGATGGCGGTGATGGGGCTGGTGCTGCTGGCGTCCTCGGCGCTGCTGTCGCCCTATCTGCAGAACCTGGCGGGCCGCAGCGTCACCCAGACCGGCTTCCTGATGGTGCCGCGCGGCGTCGGCGTCATGTTCGCCATGATGTTCGCCGGGCGCCTGGCGATGAAGATCGACCCCCGCTACCTGATGACCATCGGCGCTGCGCTGCTGTGCTGGTCGATGTGGGACATGACGGCCTGGACCCCGCAGGTGGGCGTGCTGGGCATTGCCATCATCACCTTCGTGCAGGGCGTCGGCATGGGTCTGATCTTTGTGCCGATGAACATCGTGGCCTTTGCCACCCTGGCGCCGCATTTGCGCACCGACGGCGCTTCGATGAGCAACCTGATGCGCAACATCGGCAGCGCCGTCGGCGTCTCCATCACCACCACGGTGCTGAGCAACAGCATGCAATCGCTGCACAGCCAGTATGCCGCCTACGCCACGCCGTTCAACCGGGCGCTGGGCGTCAACAGCGAATCCATGTTCTTCAACCCGCAGATTCCCTTCGGATTATCCGGATTCAATAGACTTATCGAATACCGTGCCGCCGTTCAGGCCTATGCCAATGATTTCCTTTTCATGTTCTACATCAGCCTGCCGGTTTTTGTTGTGATCTGGCTGATGAAGCGCCCCAAACTTTCCGCCGCAACCGAAGCCAAGATTGAAGAGATGGAATAACAAGATGAAAACAGCTTTTCTCGGAATGGGCGTCATGGGCTATCCCATGGCTGGGCACCTCAAGAAGGCCGGTCACGAAGTGACGGTCTATAATCGCAGCCCGGCCAAGGCCAAGCAGTGGGTCGATGAGTATGGCGGCACGTCCGCCGCCACGCCCGCCGAAGCGGCGAAGGGTGCGCAGATCGTCTTCGCCTGTGTCGGCCGCGACGCTGACCTGCGGCAGGTGACGCTGGAAAAGGATGGCTGCTTCGACGCGATGGCCAAGGGCAGCATCTTCGTCGATCACACCACGGCGTCGGCCACCATCGCACGCGAGCTTGAAGCCGCCGCCAAGGCGCGGGGCTTCGGTTTCATCGATGCGCCGGTGTCGGGCGGGCAGGCGGGTGCGGTCAATGGCAAGCTGGGCATCATGTGCGGCGGCGATGCGGATAACTATGCGCGCGTCGAACCGGTGATTTCCGTTTACGCAAAGCTCGCCAAGCTGCTGGGCCCGGCCGGTTCGGGCCAGATCACCAAGATGATCAACCAGATCTGCTTCGGCGCGACGCTGCAGGGCCTGGCCGAAGGCTTCAGCTTCGCCCGCGCCTCCGGTCTCGACATTGCGGGGGTGGTGGACGTGATCAGCCAGGGCGCGGCCCAGAGCTGGCAGATGGACAATCGCCACAAGACGATGGCGGCGGGCCAGTATGACCACGGCTTCGCGGTGGAATGGATGCGCAAGGACCTGTCCATCGTGCTGGACGAGGCGCGCAACAACGGCGTCAGCCTGCCAGTGACGGCAATGGTCGACCAGTTCTATGCCGAGGTCGAAAACCTGGGCGGCAAGCGCTGGGATACCTCCAGCCTGTTCGCGCGCCAGGAAAATGCCTGGACCAAAAAAACAGATAAGGGGAACAAGTGATGGACAAGCCCGTCAATGATGCGCCCTCCAAGGCGCGCCCCTATCATCATGGCGATCTGCGCAACGGCCTGCTCGATGCCGCGCGCATCATCCTGGAAGAAGAAGACCTGTCGCAGCTCACCCTGCGCGCCCTGGCGCGCAAGGCTGGCGTCAGCCATGCCGCGCCCTATCGCCACTTTCCCAACCATGAGGCGCTGCTGGTCGAGCTGTCGCTAGAAGGCTTCCGCGAACTGCGCCAGATGGTGGCCGATGCCGCCAAGGCGCCGGGCGCGGATTCCGACCGCACCGCCCATATCGGCGCTGCCTATATGCGCTTTGTCGCCAAGCGGCCCGCCGTGGCGCGGCTGATGTTCGGCGGCCAGTTGCCCAACCGCGAGAAATTCCCGGAGCTGGGCGATGCGGCAGATGCCGTCGGCACCGAGATCAGCAACGCGCTGCCCGATCCGGCCCTGGGCCTGGCGGTGTGGTCGGCGGTGCATGGCCTGGCCATGCTGGTGCTGGAAAACGTGATCGATTTGGGCCAGCGCAAGTCTGGCCTGACCGTGCTGCCGAGCCGTGCGGAAATACTTCTCAGGAGTCTTTTCGCCGCTCCGCGTGATTGATGCCGCCATCTGTCGGCCACGCGGGCAAGCCCGCTAGCCGACATCTTCCCCCGCATCAGGCGCTTCGCGCTGCGGGGGAAGAAGGCCGGTTTTCGCATTCAGCGTCGAAGCAGCTTCGCCGCCTCGACGGCGAAATAGGTCAGGATGCCGCTGCAGCCCGCGCGCTTGAAGGCCACCAGGCTTTCGAGCATGGCGCGGTCGCGTTCCAGCCAGCCATTCTGCATCGCCGCGGACAGCATCGCGTATTCGCCCGACACCTGGTAGGCGAAGGTGGGAACGCCGAAGCGTTCCTTCACCCGCCGCACGATGTCGAGATAGGGCATGCCCGGCTTGACCATCACCATGTCGGCGCCTTCGGCGATGTCGAGCGCCACTTCGCGCAAGGCCTCGTCGCCGTTGGCCGGGTCCATCTGGTAGGTGCGCTTGTCCCCCGTTAGCGCCTTGGCCGAACCTAGCGCCTCGCGGAACGGGCCATAGAAGGCGCTCGCATACTTGGCGGCATAGGCCATGATGAGGATGTCGGGATGGCCCGCCTGTTCCAGCGCGGCGCGGATGGCGCCAACCCGGCCATCCATCATGTCTGACGGTGCGATGATATCGCAGCCCGCTTCGACCTGCACCAGCGTCTGCTGCACCAGCATGGCGATGGTGTCGTCATTGTGGACATAACCATCCTTCAGCACGCCGTCATGGCCGTGGGAGGTGAAGGGGTCCAGCGCCACATCGCAGAGAATGCCGATCTCCGGCACGGCCTGCTTCACGGCGCGCACGGCGCGGCAGACCAGGTTGTCCTTGTTGGTGGCCTCGCGCCCGTCCTCGCTCTTCAGCGACGGGTCGATGCGCGGGAAAAGCGCGATGGCCGGGATGCCCAGCGCGGCGGCTTCGCGCGCCGCCTCCACCAGCAGGTCCAGTGTCAGCCGTTCCACCCCGGGCATCGAGGCGATGGGCTCGCGCGTCTTCTCGCCCTCGATGATGAAGACCGGCCAGATCAGGTCGGCGGGCGCAAGGCTGTTCTCCGCCACCATGCGGCGGGTCCAGTCATGCCGCCTGAGGCGCCGCATGCGGGTATTCGGGTAAGTCATAAGAGTTTCTTGCCAATTCGCCTGTTGCCACGCAAGGGTGCGGGCCAATGACCATTGCCGATCCGCATGTTTCCGCCGAAAAGCGCGGTGTTCTGGGCCTGCTGACCCTGAAGCGGCCCGCCGCCCTCAACGCCCTTAACACCAGCATGGTGCAGGCGCTGGACGCCGCCTTGGCCGCCTGGGCCGCCGACGCTGCCGTGACGCTGGTGGCGATCCGGGGCGAGGGGCCGCGCGCCTTCTGCGCCGGGGGCGACATCCGCGCCTGGGTGACGGAAGGGCCGCAGGCGGGTCTGGAATTCCTCGCCGCCGAATACCGGCTCAACCATCGCATCGCCACCTATGCCAAGCCGGTGGTGGCGCTGATGCATGGCGTCACGATGGGCGGCGGCGCGGGGCTGTCGGTGCATGCCCGTCATCGCCTGGCCGATCCGGGGCTTGTCTTCGCCATGCCGGAAGCCAATATCGGTTTTATCCCCGATATCGGCAGCACCCATTTCTTGGCCCGCGCGCCCGGCCAGCTCGGTCTTTATCTGGCGCTGACGGCGGGGCGCATCGGCTGTGGCGATGTCATCGCCGCCGGTCTGGCCGACGCCTGCGTCGCCGCGAGCGATTTCGACGCGCTGCTGGAGACGCTGGCGGCGGGCGAAAATATCGACGCGGCGATCCGCGCCTTTCGCGCTAAGCCGCCCGCTGCCGCGCTGGATCGCCAGCGGATCGCGTCGCTTTTCGCGGCATCTTCCGTCGAAGTGGTGCTGGAACGGCTGGCCCGCGACGGCAGCGACTTCGCACGCACGGCAGCGGACGCGATCCGCGCCAATGCCCCCACCTCGCTCAAGCTGGCCTTCCAGCTGCTGCGCCGGGGCGCGGGACTGACATTGCCGCAATGCCTGCAGCAGGAATATGAGGCGGCGGTGCAGCTCTTTGCGCGGCCCGACCTGGCGGAAGGCGTGCGCGCGGCAGTGATCGACAAGGATCGCAACCCGCAATGGCAACCTGCGGCGCTGGCCGCTGTTACCGACGCAGACATTGCCGCGCTTTGTGCCGCTTCGGGAACCAAGTTGGCATTCGCGTAAAAGTTTTTACGATTTGTTTTCCATATCCGTTGTTGAATAGGGAACTCCCCCACAACAGGCTCGCAAAGGCGCGTATTTTACGAATCCTTAAGACATCGCGCCTAGTTTTACCGAAACTATAAACGGTGGGCACGCAAAAAGCGGGAAATGGTGGGTAGAATGACTGCACTGGCCAGGCCGCAGGCCGGCGATGCGCTTGATGGCGCGTCGGTACTGCGCAAATCCTATCTTGAAACGCTCAATCTCGTGGAGCGATTGCATCAACAATTTCTCGATGTGATCAAGGACGAGCTTGATCGCCGCGATGAAGGCGAGATCAATTCGGTCCAGGCGCTGTTGCTGTTCAATGTCGGCGACCAGGAACTGACGGCGGGCGAGCTGCGCACGCGCGGGCATTACCTGGGTTCCAACGTCTCCTACAATCTCAAGAAGCTGGTGGAATCCGGTTACATCCACCATGAACGCTCGGAAGCCGACCGCCGCTCGGTGCTGGTGCGCCTGACCCGCAAGGGTGAATCGGTGCGCGACATGCTCAAGGAACTGTTCGACCGCCATCTCGGTTCGCTGGAAGCGGTGGGCAATGTCGGCGGCGCGGACATGGATGGCCTGAACGTGACTCTCAAGCGTCTCGAACGCTTCTGGATCGACCAGGTCCGTTTCAGGCTTTAGGCGGCCACGGCACGAAGGCGCTGACCCGCTTCTTGTAGGCGGCATAGGCGGGGCGTCGTTCCGCGATCCCGTCCTCCATCAGCGTCACGCCCGACACTTTCAGCAGCAGCAGGGTGATGATCGCGGGCGACACGGCGGTCCACCACGCACCGCTGCCGGCCAAGCCGATCACGAAGAAGCCCCACCACAGCAACGCCTCACCGAAATAGTTTGGATGCCGCGACAGACCCCACAAGCCACGATCCATCACCTGGCCTTTATTCGCGGGATCGCGGTGAAAGCGGGCCAGTTGCCAATCGGCTGCGCTTTCGATCGCCAGGCCCGCAACGGCCAGCATGGCCCCGGCGCCATCCAGCCAGGTCAGGGGCAGGGCGCCGCTGCGCAGCGCCGCCACCAGCGGCACGGGCAGGAACCAGATGAGAATGATTTGCAATAAAAAGACCTGGAAAAAACTCCACCACCACCAGCGCGGCCCGAACGTCTTTCGCATCGCACCGTAGCGGTGATCCTCGCCGCGATGCCGCGCCCAGATGTGCAGCGCCAGCCGCAACGCCCAGCCATTCACCAGAAAAAGCACCAGAAAACTGCGCATCCCCGGGGCCGGACCCAGCAGGGCGCTGATATCGACCACGGCCGCGATGCCCGGTCCCCAGAAGATGTCGATGATGCTGACATCCTTCAGGCGCAGGCTCAGCAGCCACAAAAGCACGCCGCAAGACAGGGCAAAAAGCAGCGTGGCGAGCGGGGCAATCATGTGACAAATTGCATGGAATCAGGGGTTTGATATCGGTTATGGTCCCAACGAGCAGGGGCCGCAGGGTCAAGAAGAACAGGCATGGCGTTTTCCTACACTTCCAAGTTCCAGGCCGCGCTGTCCGCCCTGAAGCGTGAAGGCCGCTACCGGGTCTTCGCAAATATCCTGCGCGAGCGCGGTGCCTATCCCAAGGCGGGCCTGTTCGCGCCCGGCCAGACCTATACGGACAACAAGGGCCGCCCGATCACCGTCTGGTGCTCGAACGACTATCTCAACATGGGCCAGCATCCCAAGGTGCTCGCCGCCATGCACGAGGCGCTGGACAGCGTCGGCGCCGGTTCCGGCGGCACCCGCAACATCTCCGGCACGACGCATTATCATGTCGAGCTGGAGCGCGAGCTGGCCGACCTGCACGGCAAGGAAGCCGCGCTGCTCTTCACTTCGGGTTTCGTCTCCAACGATGCCACGCTGGCGACGCTGGCCAAGCTGCTGCCCGGCCTGATCGTTTTCTCCGACGCGCTCAACCATGCCTCGATGATCGAAGGCATCCGTCATGGCGGCGTCGCCAAGTATGTCTATCGCCACAACGACATGGCGCATCTCGAAGAGCTGCTGGCTGCCGCCAATCCGCTGGCGCCCAAGCTGATCGCCTTCGAAGGCGTCTATTCGATGGAAGGCAGCTTTTCGCATACCGAACAGATCTGCGACCTGGCCGAGAAATACGGCGCGCTCACCTATATCGACGAAGTTCACGGCGTCGGCCTTTACGGCGCGCGCGGCGCGGGCGTCGCTGCGCGTGATGGCACGATGGCGCGCATCGACATCGTCGAAGGCACGCTGGCCAAGGCCTTTGGCGTGATGGGCGGCTATATCGCCGCCAGCCAGGAACTGGTGGACTGCATCCGCAGCTTCGCGCCGGGCTTCATCTTCACCACCTCCATCGCGCCGGTGATCGCGGCAGGGGCGCTGGCCTCGATCCGCCATCTCAAGGGCAGCGATGCCGAGCGCAGCCAGATCGCCGAGCGCGCCAGCACGCTGCGCCGCATGATGACGGAAACCAACCTGCCGGTGATGGACAGTGTCAGCCATATCCTGCCGTTGCTGGTGGGCAATGCCGCGCTGTGCAAGTCGGTGTCGGACACGCTGCTCACCGACCACGGCATCTATGTCCAGCCGATCAACTATCCCACCGTGCCGCGTGGCACCGAGCGGCTGCGCTTCACGCCATCGCCGGCGCACAGCGATGTGATGATGCAGCAGCTTGTCGGGGCGCTGAACCTGGTGTGGGACGCACACAAGATCGCCCGGGCCGCCTGAGTTGGCCGCTGGCCGGCCCATCTATGTCGAATTCGTCGTTCAGGGGAACGTGGTGAAAGTCACCGCGATCGATTCCGTCACGGGCGTGGAGGCCAGCATCGTCGGTCCCGCCAATGCGGCGCAGAGCGCGCTGGCCGACGCGGCACGGCGCAAGCTGGAATATGTGCTGAAGAAGCGGACCTGAATTACTTTTTCTTCTTGCCCGGCTTGCCCAGCCCGAACTTCTTGGCGAACTCGCTGCGCTTGGCGGCATAGTTGGGCGCGGTCATCGGGTAATCGGCGGGCAGGCCCCACTTGGCGCGATACTGGTCGGGCGACATGTCGTAGCGCGCCCGCAAGTAACGCTTGAGCATCTTCAGTTTCTTGCCGTCTTCCAGGCAGACAATATAGTCGGGCTTGACCGATTTCTTGACCGGCACCGCCGGCTCGCGGGTTTCGCGCACCGGCGCTTCCATGCCGGCGATGCCGCCCAGCGTGGCATGCACGCTGCGGATCAGGCCCGGCACCTCTTCGGGCGGCAGCACGTTCTTCGACAGATAGGCGGTGACGATCTCGGTCACCTGCTTGAGGATCGCGTCCTCGCCCCGTTCCGTGTCGCCAGCCATGCTCATGCCTGTATTGCCGCGAGGATGTTTTTCATTGGCCAATTACTGGCGCTCCCGTCCCCGAGGGCGACTCCCCAAGTAAAGGATCGCGGCTTTACTGGATACTGTCCAGCGGCGGCGATTTTAAGGGGTATTTCCGGGACTTAAGGCAGGCGCAGGCATGACGCTAGATTTGGTGGGCCGGACCGGGTAAATCCGCTGCTCTTGCGCGGGCCCCCAGATCAGGGGGCCACTTGGGAAAGGGATTGCGATGCCGGCCGCCGTTACGAATTCTGCTTTTTTTACCAAGGGTTTGGCGGATGCCGACCCCGCCCTCAACGCCAGCATTCAGGATGAACTGGGCCGCCAGCGCGAGAAGATCGAGCTGATCGCGTCCGAGAACATCGTCTCCAGAGCGGTGCTGGAAGCGCAAGGCAGCGTCCTGACCAACAAGTATGCCGAAGGCTATCCCGGCAAGCGCTATTACGGCGGCTGCGAATATGTCGACGTCACCGAGCAGCTTGCCATCGACCGCGCCTGCCAGTTGTTCGGCGCGACCTATGCGAACGTGCAGCCGCATTCGGGCGCCAACGCCAACCAGGCGGTGTTCTATGCCCTGCTGCAGCCGGGCGATGCCTTCATGGGCCTGGACCTGGCGGCGGGCGGCCATCTCACCCACGGCCATCCGGCCAACTTCTCCGGCAAGTGGTTCAAGCCGGTGCCCTATACCGTGCGCCGCGACGACCAGCGCATCGACATGGAGCAGGTCGAGAAGCTGGCGCATGAACACAAGCCCAAGCTGATCATCGCGGGCGGCAGCGCCTATCCGCGCCAGATCGACTTCGCCGCCTTCCGCAAGATCGCGGACGCGGTGGGCGCGACCTTCATGGTCGACATGGCGCACTTCGCCGGCCTGGTGGCGGGCGGGGCGCATCCCAATCCCATCGAACATGCCCATGTGGTGACCACCACCACCCACAAGACCCTGCGCGGCCCACGCGGCGGCATGATCCTGTCGCGCGACGAGGGCCTGGGAAAAAAGATCAACTCCGCGATCTTCCCCGGCCTGCAGGGCGGCCCGCTGATGCATGTCATCGCCGCCAAGGCGGTGGCGTTCGGCGAGGCGCTGCAGCCCGAATTCAAGACCTATGCGAAGACCGTGGTCGAGAATGCCCAGGCGCTGGCCGAGACCCTCAAGCAAAGCGGCCTGGACATCACCACCGGCGGCACCGACACCCACCTGATGCTGGTGGACCTGCGGCCCAAGGGCGCCAAGGGCAAGCCGGCCGAGCATGCGCTGGACCGCGCCGCCATCACCTGCAACAAGAATGCCGTGCCCTTCGACACCGAGAAGGCCACCATCACCTCCGGCGTCCGTCTGGGCACGCCCGCCGGCACCACGCGCGGCTTCGGCCCCGATGAATTCCGTCAGATCGGCAAGCTGATCGTGGAAGTGGTGGACGCGGTGGCCAAGAAGGAAGACGGTGACGCCCAGGTAGAACAGAGCGTGGCGCGCCGCGTCGGCGAGCTCTGCGAACGCTTCCCGATCTATTCGTAAGGCCAGAAAAAAGGATGACTTGCATGCGTTGCCCCTTTTGCGGACATGACGACAGCCAGGTGAAGGACTCGCGTCCCTCCGAGGACAATTCCGCCATCCGCCGCCGCCGCCATTGCCCGGAATGCGGCGGGCGCTTCACCACCTTCGAGCGGGTGCAGTTGCGCGAGCTGATCGTGGTCAAGAAGAATGGCCGCCGCGAGGCGTTCGATCGCGACAAGCTGGAGCGTTCCATCACCCATGCCCTGCGCAAGCGCCCGGTGGAGCGCGAGCGGGTTGACCGCATGATCACCGGCATCGTGCGCCGTCTGGAAAGCATGGGCGAGAACGAGATCGCCGCCAATGTCATCGGTGAACTGGTGATGCAGGCGCTGGCCTCGCTCGACAAGGTCGCCTATGTCCGCTTCGCTTCGGTCTATCGCAATTTCCGCGAGACGCGGGATTTCGAGGCGCTGATCGGCGAGCTCGAAGGCGACGAGAAAGATCCTGTTTGATGATCCCCTCCGCCCTTCGCATCGCAAGCGCTGCTATGGGCACCTCCCCCTCTTGCGCGCTGACGCGCGCGAAGGGGAGGCGGACCTGAGCTTGCGATGCGAATCTTGATTATTGAATCCCGTTATCATGCCCAAGTCGCCGACCGGCTGGCGGACGGCGCGGCGGCGGCGCTGGACCAGGGCCTGGCCGCGTTCACCCGCGTCGCCGTGCCCGGCGTGCTGGAGCTGCCGGGCGCAATCGCGCTGGCGGCCAAGGGGCATAATTTCGACGCCTATGTCGCGCTGGGCTGTGTCATCGGCGGCGACGCCGTGTCCGACACGCTCTATCGCGAAAGCACCCGGGGCCTGATGCAGCTTTCCACCCAAGGGCTGGCCATCGGCAACGGCGTGCTGCTGGCGGGCGACGAGCGCGCGGCGCTGCTTCTGGCGGGCGATGGCGATGCTGGCGGCGATGCCGCCCGCGCCGCGCTGGCGCTGGCGACCCTGCGCGAAAGGCTGGCGATCCTGTGAGTGGCAATCCCGACGCCCGCCACGCCGCGCGCATTGCCGCAGTGCAGGCGCTCTACCAGATGGAACTCGCGGAAAGCGGGGCCGAAGAAACGCTGGCCGAATTCGTCGATCACCGTTTCGAGGCGTTTGACGTCGCCCCCGACGCGGATTTCTTCGCCGCCATCCTGCGCGGTGTGCCCCAGCACCAGGAAGAGATCGACCGTTCCATCGCCAGCGCCCTGGCGGCGAACTGGTCGCTGGCCCGCATCGACTCCATCCTGCGCGCCATCCTGCGCAGCGGCCTGTTCGAACTGGTGGCGCGGCGCGATGTGCCGGCCAAGTCGGTGATCGACGAATATGTGGCGGTGAGCCGGGTGTTTTTCGGCGCCGATGAGCCGGGCTTCGTCAATGGCGTGCTGGACACGCTGGCGAAGCGGAAACGGGCCGCTGAATTCGGCTTGCCAATTCCCGAAGGGGAATTGGATTTCTAACGCTCCGCAAACGGCCTAGGCTCTCGTCATGGACGAGTTCGAGATCATCGCCAGCATCTTCGCGCCGCTTGCAGGCGAAGGTGCATTCGGCCTGCAGGACGATGCCGCGATCATCCCCGCGCGTCCCGGCTTTGATCTTGTCGTCACCACCGACGCCATTGCCGAAGGCACCGACTTCTTCGCCTTTGATCCGGCGGCCAGCGTGGCGCGCAAGGCGCTGCGGGTGAACCTGTCGGATCTCGCGGCCAAGGGCGCCGCGCCGCAT
>Ga0114970_10000861_pt1 | contig 22975 bp, 19 predicted proteins | sample M_140205_XF_Meta_FD_87030 | JGI IMG/M metagenome (GOLD analysis project Ga0114970, IMG submission 87030) | Freshwater microbial communities from Lake Montjoie, Canada to study carbon cycling - M_140205_XF_MetaG | ecosystem: Environmental > Aquatic > Freshwater > Lake | place: Lake Montjoie...
AGAATTTGATCCGCTGTTGATCGCCGCGCTCGCGGCTGGTGAGGGCAATATCGAGTAAGGGAGCGACCTGTTCCGCGTCGGTACCGAAGATTTCGAAAAAATCTCCCATGCGAAAAAACAAAATTGCGTCGGGACAATAGGCTTTTAGGTCAAAATATTGACGCATCATGGGGGTCATGGCTGCGATGTCAGAAGTAGAGGGGGTCACAGGGATGCCTTTCGTGCAGAGGACTACAGAGAGGCACTACCAAAAAACAAGGACGCTGGCTAGTGGGTACGCGCTGGCACAGGGGGGAGGTTGCAAGGAGGGGGGAACGCCCTCCTTGCATTAATGGACGTAAGAAACACCGATAATCAAATCTAATCCCACCGCACTTTTTTTATGCGCCAAGGCGTTGAAGGCATCGGTACTTGGGTCGCTCACCTTCCCTCCATTGAGGCTATCCGATTGGCTTACAGTATGGCTCTCCATGGAGAAGAGAGGCACCAGCAAGTCAGCGCCGAGGTTGATCGCAATTTTGGAAAATAAGGGCTGCTGGAAGCGGACAGGGATATGGAGGGAGACTACGGTGAGGGTGGATTTAACCGTGAAAAGGGTCTTGTTGAGGGTCCCTGCGTTGTTATGCTCCACTGTCGTGCTTGTGACGCTGTTTTGGGTAATGTCGAGCCCTGTGCCCAGGGAAAGGCGTGGACCTTGCATCCAAAGATAGTCCCCATAGAAACCCATAGCAGAGTCGGAGAAACTTCGTTCGGCGTAGAGGGTGAGGTCGGACGCCGTATAATCTGTTTGCACAGGATTCGCTCCCAGTTGGAGGTAGCGCGCGCCCATCAATAGATGGAAGGGGTTGTAGGTGCCCTCCAAGGCAAGGGTCATGGCATAGGCGGAGGTTAGGGTGTGATCCGCAGTCCATAGGGAAGTTGCCTGCTGGCTACCACTGGGTGGCGCGGCATAATTAGGGACGGTGACGGAAAATGGGAGCAAAAGAAAGGGCTGGTAGGCGGCGGTGAGGGAAAAAAGAGATGCCTTGGTCGAGTGCCCCAGTGCGGAGGTTTCGGCTTGGGGGTCTTCTTCGTGGTCTTTTTTATCTCCCTTTAGTTGGGCGATCATGCCTTTTTGGAGCTTAAGGATGTCGGTTTCGCTGACCTCCACAAAGGCATGGTTTGGGGCGCTTTGGGAGATGGGCCCGCAGAGGACCGGGGCATCGTCTCCGCGGACGAAGAAACAGAGGATTTTCCCCTCGCTAAATCCCATTTGGGCACCTGCGTCGATGCGAACCGCGCGTTTCTTTTGGCTAACTGCAGTAATTGTCGCGCCGTAGAGGGACGAGGTGCTCATCAGCAGAATGGCGAAGCGAAACATGGTTTTTCGGTACATATAAGCCCCTTTCGGCAGTGAGAAACCGCTTTTTTACTATTATCGCACCAAACTTGCCTTGACGCTTTTTCTTAGCTGGTATATTGAACAAGCCCATTGGATTTTTCTCCAATGTGGATGCGCTGGCTTAGCTCAGTTGGTAGAGCAGCTGATTTGTAATCAGCAGGTCGTAGGTTCAACTCCTATAGCCAGCTCCAGTGTTTGTCTTACCGTGGAGGGGTGCCCGAGCGGCCAATGGGGGCGGGCTGTAAACCCGTTGACTTCGGTCTACATAGGTTCGAATCCTATTCCCTCCACCAGGTAAACGCTGAAGTTTCGTGTCGGAAGCATGCGGGAGTAGCTCAGCTGGCTAGAGCATTAGCCTTCCAAGCTAAGGGTCGCGGGTTCGAATCCCGTCTCCCGCTCCACTATCACCTCCGGTGGTGGCGGTTGCGTCCTCCGAAAAATTCGTAAAGAATCAACAGGATATATCGGTATACGGTAGCTTCTGTAGATGTTCATGGAACGTCTGGCCCGGGTAGCTCAGGGGTAGAGCGCGTCCTTGGTAAGGACGAGGCCGCGGGTTCAATTCCCGCCTCGGGCTCCATGAAAGTACATAAAAAAGTTCGTAACACAGGATCGAAGGGTGTAGAGCCCAAGATCGGTTTGGGAGGAGAGATACATGTCCAAAGAGAAGTTCCAGCGGAAGAAACCGCACGTTAACATCGGTACCATCGGTCACGTTGACCACGGCAAGACAACCTTGACAGCCGCCATTACGAAAGTAATGTCGTTGAAATCAGGGGGAAAGGCCATGTCTTTCGACGAGATTGACAAGGCTCCAGAAGAAAAAGCCCGTGGGATTACCATCTCTACGTCTCACGTAGAATACGAATCCGACAACCGTCACTATGCCCACGTGGACTGCCCAGGTCACGCCGACTATGTGAAGAACATGATCACTGGGGCCGCCCAAATGGACGGAGCCATCCTTGTGGTAAGCGCCTCCGACGGCCCGATGCCTCAAACTCGGGAGCACATCATTTTGGCTCGCCAGGTCGGGGTGCCCAACATCGTTGTATTCATGAACAAGTGCGACATGGTGGACGATCCAGAATTGCTCGACTTGGTTGAGATGGAAGTTCGCGAATTGCTAAGCGCTAACAACTTCCCAGGAGATACCATTCCGGTGATCCGCGGGTCTGCTTTGGCTGCTTTGAACGCTGCTAGCTTGGCAGATGCTGGCGCTCAGCCTGTGATCGATTTGATCGCGGCTTGCGATGAGAGCATCCCCATTCCTGTACGGGAATTGGACAAGAAGTTCTTGATGCCAATCGAAGACGTATTCTCTATCTCCGGTCGTGGAACCGTAGTTACCGGTCGTATCGAAAGAGGCCGTGTAAAGGTTGGGGAAGAAGTCGAAATCGTTGGGATTAAAGCAACGCAGAAGACAATCTGTACTGGCGTTGAGATGTTCCGTAAGTTGCTCGATGAAGGGCAAGCCGGGGACAACGTAGGTCTCTTGCTTCGTGGAACGAAGCGGGAAGATGTACTTCGCGGTCAAGTATTGTGTGCGCCAGGTAGCATCATGCCGCACACCAAATTCAAGGCGAAAATCTACGTCTTGACGAAGGAAGAAGGGGGCCGTCACACGCCGTTCTTCAAAGGCTACCGTCCTCAGTTCTACTTCCGAACCACAGACATCACCGGTGCGGTGACCTTGCCTGCGGACGTAGAGATGGTGATGCCAGGGGATAGCGTCGACGTAGATGTCGAGTTGATCAACCCAATCGCCATGGACAAAGAGCTTCGTTTCGCCGTGCGCGAAGGGGGCCGTACGGTTGGTTCTGGTATTGTGTCTGAGATTATTGCATAATCGAGCTTGTTTTTCCGGGCGGGCTTTTTAACCATGGCTCGCTCGGAAAGTAGCTGAATATAGGCGGGTAGCTCCAACGGTAGAGCGGCGGATTCCAAATCCGCATGCTGGGGGTTCGAGTCCCTCCCCGCCTGCTCTCTCTTGAAAGAGGATCTACAATGGGGAAAGACGACGCTACCTGGATGCGAATCTGCTATGTAGCTTTCGCCTTGATTGTTGCCTACGTGGCACACAAGTTAATTGATGCCCTCGGGGTGCAATTTGGCTGGGGTGAGCGGTACGAGTGGTTTTCCCCTGTACATAATATTTTGGCTCTGGTGGTGGGAGGTTCTACCGCTGTTTGGATGTACGCGAAACCGTCTCGACGGGAGTATCATCTGGCTGCGGTTGGAGAAGTCCGAAAGGTCATTTGGCCGAAACTACCGGATGTTAAAAAGATGACGGTGATCGTTGCGGTGGTGGTGATGGTTTTCTCCGTTATCTTGACGATCTTTGATGTGGCTTGGTCCAAAGTGTTGCAGTTTGTATTGCCTGCATAGGGGCGTAATGAAATGGGAGACGATAAATTGATCGATCACGAGGATGAAAAAGGCGAACAAGAGTCATCTGCTGAAAAAGCAAGTGAGGCTGCGCCATTGGAATTTCAACCAGTTCTCGATCATCCCCATTTCAAATGGTACATCGTCAACACGTACTCTGGCTCTGAAGAGACTGTCAAAATTGCTTTGGAAGAACGAATCCAAAAGGCCAAGTTTGAAAAGTTCTTTGGTAGCATTCTCATTCCTAAAATTCAGATTGAAAAAGTACTGAAGAGTGGCAAGAAGAAGATCATCAACAAAACTTCTTTCCCTGGGTACTTGATTGTGCAGATGGAATTGAACGAGCAGTCCATGGGCTGTATCAGTTCTACTCCGAAGGTCACAGGCTTCTTGGGGGATAAGCATTCCCCGCGTGCCATGAGCCAACGAGATGTGCTCAAGATTCTGCGTCCGCCTGAAAAAGAAGAAAAATTCGACCTCGCTGCCTCTTTCAAGAAGGGAGACGCCGTTCGGGTTACCGATGGACCGTTTACCAACTTTGATGGGGTTGTGGATGAGGTTCGTTCCGATAAGATGAAACTCAAGGTCTTGGTTAGTATCTTTGGTCGAGAGACTCCTGTCGAGCTTACTTACAAGCAAGTCGACAAGATTTCCTAATCTGGAGGGCGTTCCCCCCTCCAGACCTCCTCCCCCTTTTTTTTACTCTGGTTCTGCTGTAAGGATATCTAAGTATCCTTGGTATCGATATTGTTGATTTCTTTTCTTTCCCGTGGCTTCCACTAAAATAGTACATGCTACCAAAACTTGAATGGCTTTGCTGATGGCTGGTTTCGTGAGCTTGAGTTGTGCAGCTGCTTGCGCTACGGTGAGAATCGGTTTCTTCGGTAGAATTTCCAATAATTTAATCCCCTAAAGGGTAGAAGCTCCTTCCCTTTAGGGGTGTGATACTTCCTTGCGGATGCGCCAAAACAAGCTCTCGATCTCTTGCCACCAAGCTTTGTAGTTATCGCCTCTTATCGATCAATAATAAAATTTGATCGTTTGTTAATGCCCGCTTTGGATCCCAGAACTCGGGGCGTCCGAGAGATATCCCCACATTTTCCAAAGAACGAAAGTACTTGCGGTAAACATCCCCGCCAGGAGAAGCGCTACAGGAAGGAAAGGCCCCGTGTACGTGAATCCCAAAATCATGGTTCCCATGGAGGCTAACGCCAGCCGGAGTCCTTGAATGAGGGATTGTCCGCTGCCCTGGAGTTCTTGGGGCAGTCCATTTAGGGCGCTAGGGAATAGCAAGCTATTCGCAGGCACCATACCCGCCACGAAGAACATCATAAAGATCGTGGTGAGCACCGCACTCTCTATTCCAAACAAAGCCAATAGCAGCAAGCTGACTACCCCAAAACAGGTGGACATCATCCCCAATCGCAAGCATCGGTATACACCGAGTCGTCGGTGAATACCGCTGATAGCAATGGACATGGTAGCGAAAGCCCCTACGATGGGTCCTTGGTAGCGTCCGAAGAGGGATGCATCGAGATGGAGGTAATCCACCATGTAGAGCGCACTCACCCCGGTGTACACCCAGTAGGAGGCGGCAAGTGCCGACATGACAAAGGAAAATCCCATAAAGCGACGGTCTTGAAGCAAGCGCAGGTAGCTTTTCCCTAGGGCTTTCAGCTGCATGGAGCTGCGCTTTTCCGCGGCGAGGGTTTCCGGTACGAAGAGGAGCATGGGAATAATGCCGAGAACACCCACGATAAAAATGCTCCACAGGTTGCCCCGAAAGCCATAGGCCGTATTGATCCAGGCTCCCAATAAGGGGGCCATGGCCATGCAGATGGTGATGCTAGCGCTAGAGATGGACATCCAGAAGATTTGCGCAGGGCCCGAGGTGCATTCCAGCAACATAGCGCCGCCTCCGATAATGGGGGCCGTCATGGCCAAACCTTGGATGAAGCGAGCGAGCATGAGGAGGGAAAAGCTATGGGCCATAATGGTGCCTAAGGAGGCTATGAGATAGAAGAGCATGCCCCAAGCGGCCACTTTTTTGCGACCAAAACTATCGCAAAGGGGGCCTGCGAATAAGACTCCGCACAAAAATCCCATAAAATTGGCGGTTAGTAGTTGTTGGATCTCTCCATCGGTTACCCCAAAAGCTACCTTCATGGCAGGCAGGCTGGGGACCAATAGCTCCATTTCGGGCCATAGGCTGGCGCCCAATAGAATTAAAAGTACGGGGGCAACGGGAACGGAACGTCCCAATACGCGAATCGTTTTCATAAAAATACCTGTTTAGCTAATAAGAAATACATACATGCAAGTATAGGGAAATCCCTATACCAAGAAGAGGCGCGACTCTGCGCCCCTGCTGCTTGAGTCATCGGTGCAATTGCAGCAGGGCTTAGTCGGCCGTGGGGATTTTATTTTCGAGGAAACGGGAAATCATGTGATCTTTACTTTCGTAACGTGAGGCGTCGACTTTACTCAGAGTGGGGGGTAGGTGTCAATATTTTTCGAAATCTCTCGGATCCCTTGGCCCTTTTTCAGGACCAAAGTATAGACTGCCACGTGGCATGACACGATGTGGTACCTTTTTCTATATATCAATCGTGGGTAACGAGGAGAAGGGGTGATGCAAAAAAAGGATCTTTTTTGGATGTTTTTTTTACTATGTTTTTCTGTGAGTTGTAGGAATGCAGGAAAAGACATGATGGAAAACCCAGTAACGCCTGTGGCAAAGCCTGTGGCAAAGCCTACGGAAACCCCGATGGCGCAACCAGACCCTGTGGCGGAAGCCTCACCTCCAGCGAATGCCAGTGGATCATTGGGGGAGCCGGAGGGGAGCGGGGGGCATGCGGAGGTGCAAGATACGGGATCCCAGGATCATACTACTTCAAAGGAGGAAGCTCACATGACCTCCGATGCGCCGCATGTAGAACCAGTGGTGCACGTAGAGCCGGTAGCACAGCCTACTCCTCAGGAAAGTCAACATGAAGCTATGCTTGATCCCAGTGATCCATCTCTTCAGGCGGCAATTAAAAGCTTACGATTCAGTGTAGAGGAGTCGGGGGAACTTCTCACGCTACAGGAAGTAAAGGCGAAAAAAGAGTTAACTCAAAAGAAGATAGAGATTGTTGAGCAGCGGGCAGCTGCAGCACATTCGTTTATGGTACGAACAGAAGATGTTGCCAAGGAGCCTGAGTTTCAAGAGGCATTTTTACAAGCGCATCAACTAGGAGAAGCCATAGCAAAAAAGTTGCATGCCATCCTGAGTCTGCATCCAGATATATTCCATACGGTGATAGCTAATGCCATGCGAGCCTTAGGGCTAGATCCTGCTACTTTTGAGCAAGCGAAAAGATCTCACCCTTCGTTCGAGGAAAAAATTCTTCAAGCCATGATTGCTCGTGCCGTGTTGGAAGGATTCGACTCTCCTCTCGATTTTCTTGCCACAGGTTCCTATGAGGCATTACAGCCTATCGAGAAATTACCTGTGTCAGAAAAAAATCTCCCGGATGGTAGAGAGGCCAAAATATTTTCCCATCAGGTGGCTTACAAGATACTGGATGGCTTGCACAAAGATCATCCTTTGCTTGTATGGGATCAGCATGCAGGCCCCCGTAGTGAGGATTTGCAATTACTTGGGTCCTTCCATCTTCATTACAAAAAATTGTTGTATCTTCTCTCTAGTGGAATAAGCGATCTTCAAAACGTTCGTATGGCAATGTCAGAGCCTGCTCTGAGGAATCGGGAGTCCTTAAAAGGCTTTTTTTCTAATGATGAAATCCAATCTCAGCTAATGAAGCTTTTTTCCCTTAGTTATGCGTTACATTTTCTCCACTATGCATATCACTATTCTTGCAAGCTAATTCAAATCGATCCCAATACAAAGATATCAGAGGTGCAAGTGAAGGCACGGTATGTGAATTCATTTACTAGTCCTCATGATGAGGTTCTCTTTATGATTTGGCCTGGATATGTGTTGAAAGAAATACATCATCCCGCTTCTGTTATTTACAAAAACTGATAGGAGTCGTTTATTATGATCTACGTATATATCCGCAGAATTTTTCTCCTGCTGGCCCTGTTTCCCTCTGTACTCTTTGCTATGACGCCCCCTGAGTATATAGCGGAAGTTGACCGCCTTTTGGCCAGTATTCAAGAAAAGATAGGAAAACATAGCCACAATATTGTAACGCGTACTCCAGCTGAGGGGAAAATGGCCCTTTGCGTCCGTGGTGCAAAGCTTGCTTTTTCTCTCAAAACCCCTCTGTCGAGCCTAGATATGGCAGTAGAAGAGGTAGATCGAAAATGCAATGTTGTGTTGAAGGCTGTTTTCTATCGCTTTCTTTTAGAAGAGGTGCCAGCCAATGCAAATGAACCTGGGGCATTTACCGAATATGCTCGAGATAAAAAAAACTTACGAGAGTGGGATTTTCATATGGAACCTTACACCGAGCCTCGCCATAAGTGGTATTTTCCTCTTGTAAAAAAAATAAGTATGGCAATGGGTGAGGATGATAACTGGGGGGGGCTTTACAACAATGAGGGTTTCCTTTCCTTAGCGCGAGACGTTTGGATGCTTCATCATTTGATGGCAGCTAAGGAACATTCGAATCCCGAAGGTTTTGCCAAACAAAAGATGGAAGGTCTCTCTTTTCTGATCCAGGATGCCGCCCTGAATACCATTGCAAACGTGATGGAAGCTTATTCAAATAAGCGCATGGGGGAGGTTCATGTTCCAGGCTCATATGGTGATGGCCAACCGATATTCCCCAGTGGGATAAGCGATCAGTGGGCGAATGCAATATCACATCTAAAGCTATATATAAATTTTCTCAGACAAAAAGCTCCTTTTAAAGCATTTTTGGCAACAGAAAGAGAGAAAGCACAGAGGAGGCAACCGGGATTGTTCCAAAATCTTTTTCTTCAAGTATCCCCTGTAACTCCGGGTATGCATTTTCAAGATCAAGCAGATCTATGGGACCAGGACTTCCGAGCGTTGGCTACATACGAGGGTGATCCAATCGAAAAAAAGGACGCCAATATGCGGCTTGAAAAAAATCTTTTTTTCGGCGCCTTCTCAAGACGAATTTATGCTTATATGGAAGAACCTTCTTTTCGGGCCTATGGCGCTGCCTTTCCGGTTTCTCAAACTAAGGAGGAATTGTTCGAGAGTAGATGGCTTTATAGAAAGATGGGGGATTTTATCCTGGGTGAGACGACGAAGGACCTTCTTTCTCACGCACCAAAGAATGCGAATGGACTCTTGTCCCCTGGGCAGGCTCGCAGTGTTGTGGAAGCATTTATGACTTGGCATGAGGAAGTGAAACGGGATTTACATGGGGCTTGGATGCCTGACATGTCAGAGAAAGATTGGGAGGCCACATTTTTTCCCAAAGATGATGGTGCGACCGAACAATTTAGCGAAGGTATGAAACAGCTCTTCACTATGCATTATTACTTCCTCGCTTTGCCTAACCTTGCCAGCTTTCGTCTTTCTACTCTTTCAGGCACCATGGGAAATTTTGTTCGTCTGGAAGGGGTGGATGATCCTCGCAAGCACAGCTCTTCCGTGGTGGATGTGGACAAGGAGCTTCCTCAGCGACCTTACCGAGTCTTTTTTCAAATATTCCCAGGGTTTCAGCTGGATGACTCTGCTGTAAAAATTGATGTGATGCCTTGGCCACTTGCACCAGAACACGCAGGGCATTAGTTTTCATGTGGAGGGGTGGAGGGGTGGAGGGGGAACGCCCTCCACTAAAAAGCTAGGTAATCCATACTTGGCAGATGACGGGAGGTCGTTTCTTTAACGTTCGGTAGCAGTAGCGTCCCACAAATCCTTCGATTTCTCGGGCTACAGACTGGCTGGTAATCTCCTGGTTCCCACTGCCGATCTTATCGGTAAAGTCCTTGATAGCCTTCACCAATTGTTGACAGAAGTTCTCGCCCAAGGGAAGCCCGATGGGTTGAATGCGAGGGCCTTTGGCCCATTTCTTGGTTTTCTTTACGAACAATCCACTGAGGAAGAAGCTGCCCAATTCCCCAATCATGAGTCGTTGTTGCAAGACATTCTCTGTCATGAGCAAGGAAGACTCGGCATCCACGTAGTGTCGGTCCACCATATTCTTGGGATCGAATTCGTGTCGCACCGTGTCAGACTCTACACACAACATATCCCCGTCCTTGATGATGGTATCGGGGAACGTCTTTGCATATTTGCCAGCCAAGGCTCGGTTGGCAATCAAGTGGCTGTAGCTTCCGTGGATGGGCACGTAGTAGTTGGGGCGTAAGGCTTGTACCACTCGTTGAAGGTCTCCACTGTAGGCGTGACCGCTCACGTGGATTTTCGGGTCGTCCTTGGTGGTGACCACATGCACATTCTGGTATTCCAGCTTGCTTTGGAGATCGAAGATGTTCTTGTCATTCCCGGGAATCATCCTCGAGGAGAAAATCACGGTATCGTGAGGCTTAATCTGAACGGTACGGTGTTCCCCTACACAGATTTTCCACAGCGCTGAGCGAGGTTCTGCCTGACAGCCCGTGGTGATATAGATCAGTTGGTCGTCTCGGTATTTTGCTGCTTCCCGTTCTGTGATCAAGAGCCCTTCTGGCCAATTGAAAATTCCCAATTCTACAGCAAGGGAGTAGCAGTTCTGGATGCTTCGACCGAGGAGTACCACTTTGCGTCGCGTCTTCTTTGCCGATAAGCTGATGGATTCCAATCGCCAGAAGTTGCTTGCGAAGGTGGTGATAAACACCCGACCGGGGGCTTTTTTCAGCAAGGCAACCAGGGGATCGATCACGGAACGTTCAGAGGGAGAAGGCCCAGGGCTATGGGAGTTGGTACTATCCGTGAGCATGAGCTGCACGTTTTCCTTTTTCCCGATCTCCTTCAGGTAGCCAAGATCCATGGTTTTTTCATAGTACGGATCTGGATCGATCTTAAAGTCCCCGCTGTGGAACACGGTGGTTCCACCGGCCCGAATAAACAAGGCGCAGGCGTGGGGGATGGAGTGGTTCACAGGAAAATACTCGAAACTCACATCCTTGAGGGTAATGCGGTCTCCTGGTTGTACCAGCTTGAGGAAGCTAATTTTCCCGTTGAGCTCTTCCAGTCGCCCCTTAATGAGGGCGTGGGTCCAGGGGGTGGCATATACGGGGGCTGGATACTTGCGGAGCAAGTAAGGCATAGCCCCGATATGGTCGTCATGGCCGTGGGTGATGATGTAGGCGACGAGGTTGTAATCCTTGATCCAAGTATCCAGATCTGGAATCACGCGGCTGACGCCTAACGCCTTGGGTTCTGGGAAAATCGCGCCAGCATCCACGAGGAAGAGGTTCCGTCCGTAGATATAGGCGGTAATGTTCATCCCGAAGGCGCCGCACCCACCAAGAGGGATGATTTTCAGCCCGGAAGGAAGGTGATGGTGGCGAGGCTCAGCCCCAGGGGGACGTGGACGGCGGGGAGGACGAGGGCGACGATGAGGAGAAACCGAGGGTTCCGTGGCTTGTGGCTTGATGTTGTTGATCATATCCTAATTCAAATGTAGGGAAAATGGGCGAAAAGGGAAATTTATGCGTAAAAAACGCACCTTAACGCTGAAACATTTTCGTTATGTGGTTGAGTGACAATCCAGTTTTTTGGATGTCGTCTATCGCTATATAGAGAGACGTTTCCGTCCTTATTTGTATAAAAATCTCGAAATTTCGAGGGCATATATAAAAGGAAAAAGCCGGGGCGCGTAAGCAATCTTGGGTATGTCCCGCTTGCTTGGGTAGGAAAGGGCTTTGTTCGCCCCATCGTATCGATCTGGCCATCCGTATCCGTTGTACCGCTGTGGGGGAGAGAAAGTCAAACTTTTTCGTCGAGAAGCCTTGACCTGGTTTTTATTATACCTGATATCGCGGTGATACGACAAGGGGGCTAGATCGATACGATTCGAGGAGCCTCCCCTGTCTCAGCTCGCCTCTTTTTCTGGGATGGGAGCAAAAAGAGGGGGCATGAAGGCAATATCTCCCCGATAGAGTAGGAGCTGGACGGTATCTTTTTGGACCGTTTGAAAATAGGTGGTTGCTTGTTCCAATGTTAAGGGAGCGAGCCATATCCCCTCCACGGCTAGAAGTTTGTCGCCGGTGGCAAGGTGTTTTATAGCAGAAAAGGACTTTGGCACAACCCCTACGATAGTAAAGAAAGGATCGTTGCTTGCTAAGGGGGTGCCTAAGTGGATCCCCCACCTCCCATCGGGGCCTCGACGGATCCAAGTAGTTAAGAGGAGCCCTTCTCCTGCAGGAGGCTGTGCATAATTGACGACTATGGTATGGCGAGGTTTCCGCCAGAAGCGTTTTTTTCTCACCAGAGTATTCTCGTGGAATTTGGTGGAGGCTTGTACATGGTGAACCGCTTGAGTGAGAGGGTGGGTGATTTTCACGGTTCGCATGAGAGAAAACTCGACGGGGAGGCTATCTACTATGCCGGGGGAGTATTCCGGTGGTATTTCTGTTGATACCGCCACTGCCGTTACCCAGCTGAAAACTAGCCCACATATCCAACCATTTCGAATCCGCATACTTTCTCCTTTTGCTCGTACGGGAGGTAGAATCATATTCCCAAGTACTCGAGGTAAATCTAGCTGTCTAGCGTAGGAAATTGTATGGAGCATGGTTGTCTGTGCTCCCCGCCTCTACTCTTCGGAGAGTGGTGTTGCCATCGCTTGCTCCAGTGTGGCTGCGATGGCGGCCAACTCACGAGTTCCAATTGGAGGAAGACTGGGAGTTTGGTGGATGGAATTATGCACCACCGCGTGGAGCAGGCGGCCTTGGGGGTTGACGAAAAGAGAGATGCCGTACACCCCTTTCTGGGTCATGGGGTCGGATACTTTAACCCCTCCCAGGGAAACTAAGGGGTATGCAGGTTGTCGTTTCCCGGAGCGGGCATAGAGATCAGAGTTAAAGTATTTCATATCTTGCAATGGTTGGCTCAGGTCTCTGACATTGGGGGCAATAATATTTGACTGTATGTATTCACATAATTCAGCAATGCTTCTCTCTATCTTTTTCATGATCCTTTCTTCTATTTCGCTTGGCTCTCTAGCGGAGTTACCAAGAAGGTTTTGTATAGAAGTGGGGAGCAAGGGGCGATAGTAATGCGGGTTTCGTAGGTTCTCTATGGTGAAAGCGAGCTTCATTCGCTCCTGGATGCGGGCAAAATTGCCTGGGATAAAGAGAGCATCCAATGAGAAAGGGAGTGTCGTTTCATGGAGCAATCCAAAGGAAATGAAGGCGCGGAAGACTGTATCATTGTCTTCCGTGTTCTCTGAGCGCCAAGAATTTGCGGCTTGGGTGACTTGTTGTAATAAAATTTTTCTTTCCCTTATTCGCTTTGGGAAGATTGTCTGCAAGTAACTTGTCCATGATCTTTCGAACGATCCTTCTGGGGAGAGTTGATCTATGGTAAGGGAGAATCGATGGATGCCTCCAAGCCAGACTGCAAAATGATGCAAATCATGGAAAACAAATTGTAAGGGGGTAGCGAAGTTACCATCGGCATAGGTTCCTGGCGCAGAAGGAAGTCCCACCAACCATAATCCATGGGGGTTTTTCGGGGTAGGGAGATGGTAGAGAATTTCTTTGGGGCTCAAGCTACCGAGAAAAAGTAAGGGGATGTAATCTGGAAAAAATTGGGCTAACCCGGTAACTGGGTTATAGACCTGTTGATAGAGGGGAGAACCATGGGTCGCAATGGCTTCCTGTGTATGTGTGAGTTGGGCCCCCAAGTGATTCTTTTGACGTAAGGTGGGCAAATATCGAAGTACAGAATCAAAGGCGGGCTGAAAGCTAATTTTTTTCCGTTGAGAGGAAGGGGTGATCAAAAGGGGCAAAAAAATTTGGCACGTCATAAAGGTGGAGAAATTTGCAGGAAGCGAAAAATCAGGGGGGGTGGCAGGGAAGGAAAATCTCTTTGGATTTTCTTCTGGTAATGGGAAGGATGGTGTTTCGTCCGTAATATAGTGCTCCAGACAACGCATATAGCTTATATAAGCATGCCAGCTGTGCATGCGTGGAGGGAGCTCTCCCCGAGCCATTTGTCGATAGGATTCTCCCATAAATTGAGCATGAATCCACATTAAGAAGAAGAGCTCTCGGCATTCAGAAGTTGTCGTGTACTCTTCTTTGGCCACGCGCGTGACGTTCTTGAGTGCTTCGAGCAAGGGATGTTTTTGATGGGCTCTAATGTGGAAGAAGCCAGTGGAGGGTTCTTGGGGGGGGGCTAGAAATCCATCTATATAACCGGCAATGATAGTCTTATAGGCCGCATGCAATGCTGGATGCTTCACCCAAGTGTCGAGTTTTATATAAAGGTCTTCGATGAAGTCCTGATTGCGAGGCGTATCTTTTTGCGCCGAACTGTCGTTTCGAGAGAAGAAGTGTCCAAACCAATGGGAGCGTTCTACGGCCTGTAAAGGGGATAAAGTCAGAAGGAGAAGGGAAGAGCCAATCAATTTGCGCATAGAGAATTCCTCTCGATCTCAAGGAGTGTCGAATCTTTTTTACTTGGTTTGCTAATGGAAGAACAGAGAAAAGAAGTGAAGGAAAACAGCTAACTAAAACATGCAGTTGTGTGAATGGTGGTTTTTGGATTGCCTTTTTTCTACTCACAGAGCACATTCTGGGGTCGTATTTTGTTTTTCGTAGGGGAATATCATGATCTTTCGTATGGGTAGCGGGTGTCTTTTTTTGATAATTTCGGCCTGTCCTTTGCGCGGGAGCGATGGGGATGAGGCGGGATCTCCTCGCGAGCGACGTAGGAAAGTGCCCGTGAAAAGCTCTGTTGTAAGGCAGGAGGGAGGGCAAAAGGACTATAGTTCTTATGTACTTGGGGGTCTCCTTAGCGAAACGGGTTCTTTTGCTCGGTTGTTTAGCGCAACTCCTGGGGCTGGAACGGTGCATCCAGAATATGACGGTGCATTGGTTGCTCGGGTGGTGAGCATCGCTTCTATCATGAAGAGAAATCAAGAATGTAGTGAAGAGGAGGCTGGTGGTGTTTTTCAACGGGAGTTGCGTTCGATTAGGTCACACCAAAGACTGAAACATGAGAATATTATTGCTGTGCTCGGAGTATTTGCCGTGGCGGGTTCTTCCAAGCGAGCCTTTTTTTCGCTTCATCCTCGCTGTTTTGGAGGGGATCTGTCTTTGGTAGCAGATGCTTTATCTGAGATGAGAAGGCGAATGAAAGTGGAAGGTCAACAGAGAAAAGAAATTGCCCAAGCTTGTGATGAGATTGTTCATCCTTATATATCGGTTTTATTGGATGTCTTGGCGTATTTACATGGTAAGGGCATCGTTCACCGAGATATGAAAGTAGAAAATATCCTCTTTTCTCGCGCTAGATTGGAAGGGGCATCGTTCCCTCCGGCAAAGGAGCTAAGAGTCATTGATTTTGGTTTTGCTAGGGAGGGTGTGATGATCCCTGCCCTTGGGGAGGACCCTCATCCAGGTACGCTTCCTTATGCGTCCCCAGCTCTTCTCTCTGGTGGCCCCTATGATGGAAGAGAGGCCGATGTATATGCAATGGCTTGTGTTATATATATATTGCTTATGGATGATTTGCCTTTTGATAATAGCGGCTCGAATGATCAATCGCAGAGAAACTACGAAAATGGAGACTTTGTGGCGGAATTATCTCTTGCTAATGGTAAGAATACAGCCGATGAGATGTTGGCCCTAATTTCTTCTCGGAGTTTCTGCTTTCTTTCCGTCGTATTTGGTTCTCCACCGCTGCCAAGGCAACGGAAGCAGCCCACCATAGCTGAGCTGCGCGTTAAATTTCCATGGTGTGCATCGAATCTATAACCTGTTTTTGTTTTATGTAGATCCATTTTCTGAGAGGTGGAATATGAGAGTGTCTCATAGAGGCCGTGTATTCATTTGTGTGCTGATTTCCTCTTTTCCTTTGTTTGGAAGCGCGGGTGAAAAACATCCGTGTAATGAGGCTCTCGAAGAAACTAATGGTGAAAGTCCAGTTCAACGCGAAACAGAAAGGAAATATGTGCTGGGAAGGATGGTAGGACAGGGTTCGATTGCAACTGTGTACTCTGTAGTTCCAGAGCCTGGGAGCGTCGATGCAGCGCAGATCGCTCGGATAGTCAAAGTTGAGATCCTGGCGAAGAGGCGTCCAATACATGGCATGCAAACAATTAGGAGCCTGTTTAAGCGAGAGCTGGAGGGGGCTCAATTACTGAATACAGTGAAGCATGAAAATGTGATCGCTACGATCAGTATATTTTTACTGCCTGGAAATCTAGGATTCGGTTCGATTCACCCTCGTTGTTTTGGAGGCGATTTATTTGTCGTAGTAGAGAAATTAACTCAAATGAGACGGACACAGGAAAGGGAGAGCGAAGAGATTTCTCGCGAGAGTGATCGGATTGTGCGCCCCTACCTAGCCGTCATATTGGATGTCTTGGACTATTTACATAATAGGGGGATTATTCATCGGGATGTGAAGCCAGAGAATCTTCTATTTGAGAGATGGGTGGAGGGTGAGCCGTTTCCCCAGGCAACAGATTTAAGGTTTGTTGACTTTGGTTTTGCCAGGAAGGGAGTAGAGATCCCCGTCTTCGGACTAGATCCTCATCCAGGTACCCCACCTTATATGCTTCCAGCCCTTTTCTTGAGCCATGCCTGTGATGGACGAGACGCGGATTTGCATGCCGCTGCTTGTGTCTTTTATGTCGTTCTTACTGGGGCATTTCCCTTCCGCTATCCCTGCAGAATGGCGGGAGGGAAAACAAAAAAAGAGGTGCATAAGAGAAATTATGAAGCAGGCCGTTTCGAAGCGGAGTTGTCTGAGAGTGAGGGAGGAGGGAGATCGGCAGCTCAATACTTATCCTTCATTTCCCCTGACAGTTTAGCGTTCCTTCGCGCTGTATTGCATACACCTGAGTCTCCAGCAGAAAAGCGCCTCACCATATCTGAGTTGCGCGCTCAATTTCCATGGTGTACCAAACAACAATAATTTTGTGGCCAATGAATATTTTTTATGGTGGATTTTATGAATATGATTCTTCGATCCATATGGATGGTTTGTTTTTTTTGTATAGGTCCCGCTGGGTATAGTGCGGAGGCAGAGTATGAAATGTGTCTTACAGACAAAGGTTTGGCTAAAGAGCTTGGGCATGGGGCTTTTTCTACGGTTTTTAAGGCAAAAAACAAGGAAACAGGCTTTTACGTAGCTCTCCGAAGAACCCGCAGAACTCCAAATGATTTTTCTGGGAAAGGGTGCTTTGCTAGGGATTTGCAGGGGGCTCGGATACAGCGAGAGCTATCCCATCCTCATATCATGGCCCTGTTGGCTATTTATGGGGAAGAAACATCTAAGTTTTTCGATGTGATCATGCCTTATGAGCCAAGAGAAACGTTATGGACTCTCGTGCGGCATAGGAAGGGAATACCCGAAATGTTCGCCAGGCCCTATTTAAAGAGGGTGTTAAGTGGTCTCCAATATCTACATCAGAGAGACATTATCCATCGGGATATAAAAACAGAAAATATTCTCGTGCCTATAGTCTCCCTTGGAGACTATCCAGACCCAGACGGGATTATGATTGTCGATTTTGGGTTTGCCGTGCAAGAGAAAAGCCTTCCTGCGGGGCGGTTTCGTGTTGGTACATTCTCGTGTATGGCGCCGGAGGTCCTTTTTAAATTAGCCTATGACCATACCGTGGATATATGGTCGGTGGCATGTCTATATCATGAAATGCTATTTAATGAGGAGGCATTCTTTGTGCCTCTTAAATGGAAAGAGGAGTGTTATCGGTGGGCAAAATTTCCTATTCCTGAGGAGATCTCTCCCGAGGTAAAGAAGAGCCTAACCCGGATTTGGTATGGTGACTATGGAGTTGGAAATTCTCCGCAGCGAACGGATCGTATTTCCGAGGAAAGTTATCGATTTTTAAATTACATCTTTTTGTCCCATGGGAAAGGGGAGCCTCGAGCGACTTGCAGGCAAATATGGAGCGAGTTTCCTTGGACAAATCCTCACAGTGGAGAGTAATCGCATGAGAAAAATAACGAGAATTTTTTTCATCAGCTTCTGTCTTTCTGCTTTGGCTATGGGCGCAGAGGAGTTGCAATTCGAAGAAGAGTTGGAAGGCAAATATGAATTTGAGAAAAATCCAGAAACGTTTGATCAAAAAATACGGTTGGGCAATGGGCGCATAGCTGTCGTTTATCTGGCTCGCGATAGAAAAAGTAAAAATTTGGTGGCTGTGAGACAGGTGGACAAGGAGAGTAACCAGTCTTTTGTAGAGCAGGAGCGAAAAGCTTTGGGGTGGCATAAGGCTTGTGATCACCCGCACATCCTAAAGATTTTGGATATTTATGAATCGCAGCAATTTCTTTCTGCCGTGATGCCCCGCATGGGGATGGATTTATTTGACTATATTTTAAATCATCAGCCTTCTGGATTGCCAGAGCCCGTGGCTCGCAAGTATTTCGTCTCCCTACTTTCCGGTCTCGCTTATCTACATGCGAAAGGGATCATTCATCACGATATTAAGCCGGAGAATATTTTGCTCCCTTGCGAAGTAGTAGAAGGATATCCCGATTGGAAAAAGATCCAAATTACGGATTTAGGTTTTGCTTGTAGGCCGGAGGGGGGTATTGTCCCTGCTTCTGAAATTCCTCGTTCCGGTACGTCTGGATATATGGCGCCGGAGATTGTTGTGGGATTTTCTTACACCAACCGTGTGGATGTATATGCTTTGGGCTGTGTCTTTTATGTGATTTTGGTGGGATCTTTCCCTTTTCATTATGGAGTGAAAGGGCAATGGACTGATAGCGAAGAAAAATTCTTTGCAATCTCCTTTAGGGAAGGTCAATATTGTCCTTCCATTTCCTTGTCTCCAGCGGCCCATCAAATTCTGAGGCGGATTTTTCGTCCTTTGAGCCAAGCTTCTGAGCGGCCGACTTGTGAAGATTTGTGGACTGAGTTTCCATGGACAAAAGAATTGTCGAAAGAGTCGGAAGAGTAGTTCTTTACTCTCGTTCATCCGAAGCATCTCGGGTGATCAGATCACTTAAGGCTTCTCGTACGGATTTTGCCTCATAGAGCACACCATAAGTGGCTGTGGTAATGGGCATGCGCACGTGCAAGCGATCTCGCAAGGCGATGGCTGCTTGTGCGGTTGTCACTCCTTCTGCTACAGAGCCTGCAAGGGCGAGCGCTTCCTCGAGGGTCTTTCCTTGTCCCAGTTGGAATCCCACAGAAAAATTCCGACTTTTGGCTGAAGAACAGGTGAGAAACAAATCTCCCACACCTCCAAGTCCACTAAAGGTAAGGGGATCAGCACCCAGAGCCATGCCTACGCGTACCATTTCTGCTAGGCCTCGGGTGATCAGTGCAGCACGGCTATTTTCCTGTAATCCAATCCCCACGCAAGCCCCTGTGGCAATGGCGATAACGTTCTTTAAAGCGCCCGCGACTTCCAAGCCAATGGGGTCTGTGCTGGTATAGGCGCGAAAGGTCGGGCTATGGAATATTTCCTGGGCCCAGGTAGCGCGTGCTGGGTTTTTGGAGGCCATGCTTACAGCTGTAGGTAACTCTTGGGCCACCTCGATGGCAAAACTGGGCCCTGAAAGCACAGCCATGTTCTCGCCAATTTCTTTGCCGAGGGTATCGGCCACAATGTCGGTGGCAAAGCACTGGGTGCCCAACTCGATCCCTTTGCTGGAGGAAACCAGGAGCTGCGTGGAGGTAATCAGTCCCCGCAGGGGAGCAAGTACACTGCGCATGAATTGGGTAGGAATGGCCAATACAAGCACTTCGGCTGTGGGGATTGCTTTTGCCAGGTCAAGAGTGGCCTCCAAAGAAGAGGGTAATTTGATGGTGGTGAGGTAGGTGGGATTTCGATGGTGGCGCGTAATAGAATCCACCACAGCGGATTCTCTGGACCAGAGGGTAACCTGATGTCCCAAGCGAGCGAGGTGGCTGGCGAGGCAGGTGCCAAAATTGCCAGCACCGAGTACAAGGACTCGATGACATTTTTGCGTTTGCATTGGTAAAACCTCTCTTTGGTGATATATAGATAGGGTCTGTTGCTCTTCTACGAAAGGCGACTTTTCCCATGCATCCTTATTTGCCCGTTTTAATCGTACTCGGTGTTGCCATCGCGTTGGGCTTGGTGATGACGACGCTTTCTGCTTGCCTCGGCCCAAAAAGCCCTTCTGCTGTAAAACAGGAAGTGTTCGAATGCGGCGTGCCGCAGCTGGGGTCTCGAGAGCGCATGAGTGTACGATTCTACCTCACCGCGATTCTTTTTATCCTCTTTGATATTGAGACGGTCTTTCTATACCTCTGGGCTCGAACTTTCAAGTCTTTGGGTTGGTTTGGGATGGTGGAAATTTTTGTTTTTGTCACAATCCTGGTGGTGGGATATGTGTATGTATTGAAGCGAAAAGCGTTGGAATGGGACTAAGCTCATGGAACTTCCCCTTTTGCTGCAAGAGCCTGCAGTCGTGCCTCTTCTGGCGACAGTGGTCAAATTTTTGGTTCTTTTGGGAGGGGTCTTGCAGATTCCTCCTATTATGATTTGGGTGGAGCGCCGCGCGCCCGCTTTGATGCAACGGCGTCGAGGTCCCAATCGGGTCGGTCTTTTTCGTTGGAGATTATGGGGTCTTCTGCAGACCTTGGCCGATGCCATCAAGTTGATATTTAAAGAAGAGTCGGTGCCAAAAACGGCCTATCGAGGGTTCTTTCATTTGGCGCCCATGATTGGCTTGCTTCCCACTCTGCTCTTTGTATCCGCCATTCCTTTTGGTCCCCCCATCGAGGTCCTTTCCCATCGCATTCCCTTAAGTGTCATCGATCTGAATATTGGTGTGCTTTTTATTTTGGCTGTGACGGGGGTAGGCGTTTACGGGGTGACTTTAGCGGGCTGGGCTTCCAACGGAAAATTTTCTCTCATGGGTTCTTTGCGGGCTTCCGCGCAGATGATTAGCTATGAGATTCCCTTGGGCTTATCGTTGATTCCCTTGGTGCTAATCTACGACACCTTGAATTTAGAGCAGATCACCCTGGCGCAAGCCTCCTTTTTCCACTGGGGAATTTTTCTTTCTCCTGTATCTTTCTTTATCTTTCTCATCTGTATGTTTGCAGAAACCAATCGAGCGCCCTTTGACCTTGCGGAAGGAGAAAGTGAATTAGTGGCTGGGTTTCATACGGAATATGGGTCTGCGAAGTTTGCCCTCTTTTTCTTGGGTGAATATGTGGCCATGTTTGCCTTGTCCTGCTTATGTAGTGTGTTGTTTTTTGGGGGCTGGCAGATTCCTTTTGTTTCCCAGGAACTCTTGATTTCCCTGACGGGTCAGCCGTGGATTGCAGCTTTGGTCGGGGTTGTGGCCTTGCTCCTCAAAGCTGGATTTTTTATGTGGCTTTACATTTGGGTGCGATGGACATTGCCTCGATTTCGGTATGACCAGTTGATGAGACTGGGTTGGAAATTTTTGTTACCGCTGGGTTTGGTGAATATTTGTGTAACGGCTGTGGTGTTGGCGTGGAATTTTTGAATGGGGCGAAGGCATAAAGGGTTGAGGAATGGGTGAGAGCCTGATGTTTGATTTTTTTGGGGCCTTGGCGGCTCTTACAGCTTTTGGGGTGATCTGGTGTAAAAACCCGGTGACCTCCGCCATGATGCTGGTGATGACCCTTTGCTCTCTTGCGGCGATTTATGTGATCTATGGAGCGGAATTTGCTGCTGCCGTACAAATTTTGGTATATGCCGGCGCCATTGTGGTGCTCTTTACCTTTGTGATCATGCTCTTGAATTTAAATCAGGAGGAGTCGGGTCAGTTGAGTTTGCCTCGAAAGATTATGGGGTTAGGGGGCGTGACCTTGGGATTTTCCGTCCTCGTGGCCATTGCTTGGAATATGTATACTTTTCCTCCTGTGGAGCCCATGTCGAACTCCCTGGATAATACCTATCAGGTAGGGATGGCATTGTTTACAACCTATTTGTGGCCTTTTGAGTTGTTATCGATGTTGATTTTGCTCGCAGTGGTGGCAAGTATTGTGATTGCGAGGAAGCCGGGTGCTTCCGCCCCAGATGCATGACGAGGAGCTTTTGTGATTCCCATTGAACATGCGCTTGTATTGGCTTTTATACTCTTTGGATTGGGTGCCGTGGGGGTGCTGATCCGTCGAAATTTGATTGCCGTGTTGATGTCCATCGAGCTGATGCTGAACAGTGTCAACTTGTTGTTTGTGGCAGGGTCTCATCAAACACGAACGGTGGATGGTCAAGTGATGTTGGTTTTTGTGATCACCATTGCCGCCTGTGAGGCTGCCATTGGACTGGCCATGGTCATTGCCATTTTCCGACGATATGGCAATATCAAAACCGAATTTTTGCGTGCGTTGAGAGGGTGATCATGATTTGGATGGTAATTTTGTTGCCGCTCCTAGGCGCCATACTCAATGGATTTATTCTGCCACGCCGGTACAAGCGCTTATCCCATATGGTGGCCATTGGGGCTGTGGGAAGTTCTTTCCTTTGTGCAGTGGGGGTATTTCTTGATTTTTTTGCCCATCGAAAGCAAGAGGTGCGGTTTGGCTTTGATTGGCTTCAGGCGGGCGCCTTTTCTGCCCCTTTTGAGGTGGTGATCGACCAACTGTCTACCTTAATGCTTTTGATTATTACAGGCATTGGCACCTTGATTCATGTCTATGCCGGTGGGTATATGCACGAAGAGAAGACCACGTACCGATTTTTTGCTTACTTGAATCTCTTTGTATTCATGATGCTACTTTTGGTATTGGGCAATAACCTCTTGGTGATGTTTGTGGGCTGGGAAGGGGTGGGCCTTTGTAGCTATCTCCTCATTGGGTATTGGTTTCATGAGGAGGGCAATGCTAAAGCAGGGATGAAGGCCTTTTTGGTGAACCGAATTGGGGACATCGGTTTCTTGGTGGGGATTTTTCTCACCTTCCAACACTTTGGTACGGTATCTTTCACAGAACTTTCCAGTCGCATGGGCGCGCTGCCCGAATTATTGAATCAGGATCGTACGATCTTATTTTGGATCACGCTCTCCTTCTTTATTGGGGCTTGTGGGAAATCAGCGCAGCTGCCTCTTTATATCTGGTTGCCCGATGCCATGGCAGGTCCTACTCCCGTCTCGGCTTTGATTCATGCGGCTACCATGGTG
>Ga0114970_10000862_pt1 | contig 22970 bp, 25 predicted proteins | sample M_140205_XF_Meta_FD_87030 | JGI IMG/M metagenome (GOLD analysis project Ga0114970, IMG submission 87030) | Freshwater microbial communities from Lake Montjoie, Canada to study carbon cycling - M_140205_XF_MetaG | ecosystem: Environmental > Aquatic > Freshwater > Lake | place: Lake Montjoie...
GGCATCCGCTCCAACGCGGTCAATGCCGACCGCATCCGCAGCGGACTCCTCACCGACGAGATGGTGGCCAAGCGGTCTGCAGCGCGCGGCGTGTCCGAAGCCGACTATATGGCGGGCAATCTGCTGAAGCGCGAAGTCACCGTCGAAGACGTGGCCGATGCCTTCGTCTATCTCGCCACCGCCGCTAAGACCACGGCGGCAGTTGTCACCGTCGATGGCGGTAACATCGAGGCTTCTCTTCGCTAACACGGCGCAAAAGGCGCGCCCCGGAAATTACGTATTAAACCGGAAGTGCATGACGTCGCCATCGGCGACGACATATTCCTTGCCTTCCAGCCGGAACTTGCCCGCCTCGCGCGCGCCGGCTTCGCCCTTGCCCGCGACATAGTCGGGATAGGCGATGGTTTCGGCGCGGATATAGCCCTTTTCGAAATCGGTATGAATCACGCCCGCCGCCTGCGGCCCCTTGGAGCCGCGCGTCACGGTCCAGGCACGGGCTTCCTTCGGCCCCACGGTGAAGAAGGTCAGCAGGCCCAGCAATTCGTAACCGGCGCGGATCAGCTTGTTCAGGCCGGGTTCTTCCAGCCCCAGCGATTCCAGGAAGTCGCCGCGTTCGGCGGCGGGCATCTGGGCGATCTCTTCCTCGATCTTGGCCGAGATCACCACGCTATGCGCGCCTTGCGACTTGGCCATCGCTTCGGCGCGGGCGGAAATGGAATTGCCGCTGGCGGCGGAGCCTTCCTCGACATTCAGCACATACAGAACCGGCTTGGCCGTCATCAGGCCAAGCTGCGAATAGGGCGCGCGCTCTTCCGGGGCCAGTTCGGCCACGCGCGCGGGCTTGCCGTCACGCAGCAGCACCAGCGCCTTGGTCATCAGGGCCAGCGCTTCCTTGGCTTCCTTCTCGCCGCTATTGGCTTTCTTCTCCAGCGGTTTCACGCGCTTTTCCAGGCTGTCCAGGTCGGCCAGCATCAGCTCGGTTTCCACCGTCTCGGCATCGGCGATGGGGTCGATCTTGTTTTCGACGTGGGTGATGTCGTCATCCTCGAAGCAGCGCAGCACGTGCACGACCGCATCGACCTCACGGATATTGGCGAGGAACTGGTTGCCCAGGCCTTCGCCCTTGGAGGCGCCGCGCACCAGGCCCGCGATATCGACGAAGGTGATGCGGGTGGGGATGATCTCCTGCGAACCGGCGATTCCGGCCAGCGTTTCCAGCCGGGGATCGGGCACCGCCACATCGCCGACATTTGGTTCAATCGTGCAAAATGGATAGTTGGCCGCCTGCGCCGCCGCCGTCTGGGTCAGGGCGTTGAACAGGGTGGACTTGCCGACATTGGGCAGCCCCACGATTCCGCATTTGAAGCCCATTACTCTTTTTCTTTCTTCGGTGGCTTGTCTGATTTTGGGGGCGCCGTCAGCAGCGCCACCTTGCTCATGAACCCGGTATCGTCATCGCGCGCCAGCAGCGGGGCGGCCTGCACCATCGCGTCCACCAGCGGCTTCAGCCAGTCGATGTCGTCGCGATCGAAATTCGCCAGCACATGGTTCGTCACCAGGTGCTTTTCGCCGGGATGGCCAACGCCCAGTCGCACCCGGCGATAGTCCGGCCCCAGCGTCGCAGTGATGGAGCGCAGGCCATTCTGCCCGGCATCGCCGCCGCCGGTCTTCACTTTCACCTTGCCGGGTTCCAGGTCGATCTCGTCATGGATCACCACCAGCGATGTCAGTGGCAGCTTGTAGAAGCGCAGCGCCGGGCCGACGCTGTCGCCCGACAGGTTCATGAAGGTCTGCGGCTTGAGCAGGTAGGTCTTGCGCCCGTCCAGCAGGCCTTCGCTGAGCAGTCCGTCGAATTTGGTCTTCCACGGCCCGAAACGATGCGCGGCGTGGATTTCGTCCACGACGATGAAGCCGGCATTGTGCCGGTTCTTCGCATATTGCGAACCAGGGTTGCCCAATCCGGCGATAAGGAGAGGCGTATCCATGACGGAGACGCCTCCCCGAAGCGCCAGGACTTCTTACTTCTTCGCTGCGGGCTTGGCGGCGGCAGCCGGAGCAGCCTTGGCGCCGGCGGCGGGTGCCTTGGCACCAGCGGCAGGCGCGGCAGCGGCACCGGCGGCAGGCGCGGCTTCGGCAGCCGGGCCATCACCACCGGAGGCGGCGGCCTTCTGCTCTTCACGCACCGTGCTCGAGGCGACGATGGACGCGACGGTGAAGTCGCGGCCGCGGATCACGGGCTTGGCGCCTTCCGGCAGGCTCACGGCCGAGATATGCACGGTTTCGGCGATATCCAGCTTGGAGATGTCGACGATGATCTCGGTGGGAATGTGATCGGCCGGACAGATCAACTCGATCTTGTGGCGCACGATGTTCAGCACACCACCCTTCTTCAGGCCGGGCGACTCGCCCTGGCCCTTGAAGTGGACGGGAATTTCGATGCGCACGCTGGCGCCCTGCGCCAGGCGCAGGAAGTCGACATGCACGGGGCGGTCCGAAACCGGGTCGAGCTGGACCTGGCGCGGGATCACGCGGGTCTTCTTGCCGCCTTCATTCAGCATCAGCAGGCTGGTCAGGAAGGCGCCCTTCTCGATGGCGCGCTCCAGCGAGCGGGCGTCCACGGTGATGGTCTGGGGCTGGCTCTCGCCGCCATAGATGATGGCGGGGACGAGGCCCTTCAGGCGGGCCTGGTAGGCCGGGCCCTTGCCCTTGTTGGCACGGGACTCGAAAGCAAGTTCTTGAATCTGCGTCATTTTTCCGCTCCTCTGGTTTCCAGACGCCGAAGGGCGCCCCGAAAAGACGCGCGGTGTGTAGCGGATGGGCCCCCCAAAGACAATCCTGCCGCTTGCCCCTAAGCTGGCGGCCTCGTTGAGGGGAGGGGGCATGCAATATCTCGGTATTCCGGCTGCGGCCGTGGCGGCGTGGCTGTTCGGCGCGGTCTATTACACTGCGCTGGGCAAGGCCTATCAGGCGGCGTTGGGCCAGAACCCCGACGACTGCAAGGACAAGAAGATGCCGCTGACGCCGCTGCTGGTCTGCTTGGGGGCGGAACTGGTGATGGCGATTGCCTTTGCCTACATCCTGCCGCGAATGAGCGTGGTGGGCTGGAACTGGGGCGCGATGGTGGGCTTCTATATCGGCATCGGCGTCATCGTGCCGACCACGGTGGTGAACAACATCTTCCCCGGCCGCAATTCGCGCCTGTCGCTGATCGACGGCGCGCACTGGGTGGGCGTTGCCACCATCATTGGCACCGTGACGGGACTATTTGCTTAAACTTGAGTTCGTCGCGCCATCGCTCACGTACGTCTTGTACGCATCGTTCCTGCTCACGCCACAAAATGCTGCGCGCGCCCGTTGGCGAGCGTAAATTAATCAAACAGGCTCGACACCGACGCTTCATTGCTGATGCGGCGCATCGCCTCGCCAATCAGCGGCGCTATCGAGATGGTACGGATATTGGGGCAGGTCCGCACTTCCTCGGCATGGGCGATGGAATCCGTCACCACCAGCGACTTGAGCTTGGAATTGCGGATGCGCTGTACTGCGCCGCCCGACAGCACGCCATGCACGACATAGGCATAGACGGCGGTGGCGCCGTTCGCCAGCAGGGCTTCGGCGGCGTTGCACAAGGTGACGCCGGAATCGACGATATCGTCCACCAGGACGCAGACCTGGCCTTCGACATCGCCGATGATGTTCATCACTTCGGATTCGCCTGCGCGCTCGCGGCGCTTGTCGACGATAGCCAGGTCGCTGCCCAGCCGCTTGGCGAGGCTGCGGGCGCGCAGCACGCCGCCGACGTCAGGCGACACCACCATCGGGGCGGTGTCGCCGATATAATCGATGATGTCGCGATGAATGACCGGCAGGGCGAAGAGGTTGTCGGTAGGAATGTCGAAGAAGCCCTGGATCTGCCCGGCATGCAGGTCGACCGTCAGCACGCGGTTGGCGCCCGCCTGGGTGATCAGATTGGCGACCAGCTTGGCGGAAATCGGCGTGCGCGGGCCGATCTTGCGGTCCTGGCGGGCATAGCCAAAATAGGGGATCACGGCGGTGATGCGCCGCGCCGACGCGCGCCGCAGAGCGTCGATCATGATGAGCAGTTCCATCAGATTGTCGTTGGTGGGATAGCTCGTGGACTGGATCACGAACATGTCCTCGCCGCGGACATTCTCTTGCACCTCGACAAAGACTTCCATGTCGGAGAAGCGGCGCACGGCGGCCTTGACGAAGGGCAGGCCCAGATATTGTCCGATGGCCTCGGCCAGGCGCGGATTGGAATTGCCCGTGATGAGGCGCATTCCTCGCGAACCGTTCTGATCGCTCATTGGCCCCTCCGCCCTTCGCTGGCCCGAGGGCCAGCTACGGGCACCTCCCCTTCGCAAGCGCTGACGCGCGCGGGGGAGGATGCGCCGCAACAGTTTGATGACGGGCTTTTAGCGGTTGGGGCCTCGAGTCGCCAGCCTTTTTTCGCCGCACTGCGAAGGGCGAAACCCGCCTAGTTTGTCAGCAGGATCGCGGAGATTTCGCGGCCATAATCCGGTTCGCCCGCATGGGTGGTGCGGCGGAAGCTGAAGAAGCCGTTTTCGGCCGGATACGTGCAGACGCCCAGCCCCTCCACCGCACCCACGCCCAGCCCCGCCAGCCGGGCGGCGACATAGGCTTCCAGGTCGAAATGGCAATGGCCGGGCTTGCCGTTTGCGAAGAAGCGGGCATTGGCGGCATCGGCCTCCAGGAAGTGGGCGCGAAAATCTTCGCCCACCTCATAGCTGGCGACGCTGATGCAGGGGCCGATGGCGGCCAGGATGCGGTCGCGCCGGGCGCCCAGCGTTTCCATCGCCGCCACGGTGGCGTCCAGAATGCCACCGATGGCGCCTTTCCAGCCGGCATGGGCGGCGCCGATTACCCCGGCATCGGGGTCGGCGAACAGCACAGGGCCGCAATCGGCGGTGAGGATGCCCAGGCCGATCCCGGGCGTGGCGGTGACCATGCCATCGCCTTCGGGATGCTGCGTCGTGTCCCAGCCTTCACCCACCACATGCACGAAAGGGCTGTGAATCTGCGCCAGGCTGGACAGTTTCGCGCCGGGCGCCAGCACCTGCGCGACGCGGCGGCGATTCTCGGTGACGGCAGCGCGATCGTCCTTCGAGCCGGGGCCGCAATTCAGTGATGTGTAGAGCCCGGTCGAGACACCGCCGTCACGGCCGAAGAAGCCATGCGCGATGCTGGGCAGGGCCGTGAGCGTCCTGGCCTCAAGTCGTTTCATGCATGGCCCCTGCCGTTTCAAATCCCGGCGCAGTGACAGCGGCGGTGGGCAATAAGGCCAGCGCCTTGAACAGCGTGCCCATCATCTCTAGCGCGGTCAGCCGCGTCAGCGCGGCGGTCAGCGCCGCAGCATTGGCCGGATGCTTCGCTGCCAGCCCCTGCGCGCGCGTCGCCATGCCCAGCGCGGTCAGCAGCGCACCCTGGCCAATGGGGCCATGCACACCGGTGCCACCGCGCTTGCCGGCGGCCGCCAGTGCGGTGAAATCGACATGGGCAGAAAGGTCGTGTGTGCCCGGTTCTGCCAGGATGGCGGCGAAGGTATGGCCACCGACCGCCTGCAGCGTCTCGGCGAAGCCCGTCTTGTCGTAGCCATAATCCACCAGCAGCGCCGCACCGCCCTGGGCCGCGATCAGGCGGGCAATGTCCTCGGCCAGGGCGATGGCCGATGGCGCGGTTTCGTAAACCCCGCCCTCCGGCGCACCGGCGCGGCTTTCGGGGATCAGCGCGCCGGGCGCGGGCGTCGGCGCCAGTGCGAAGGCCAGCACATCATCCTTCACCGTCACCATGCGCTCGCACCAGCCGCGCGGCGTCTTCACATATTGCCGGATGGGCAGCGCGTCGAAGAATTCATTGGCGACCAGGAAAATGGGCCGTCCTGCGGGTGGATCGAACTGGCTTTGCCAGATGATGCCGGGATGCGCCTTGAGCGTTTCCTGCTGCACGCCGCGCAAATGCGGGCTGGCTTCCACCATCACCACCGTGGCGCTTTTCAGGAAATCCGGCGCGGCTTTGCATGTCCGCAGCATGTCGGCCATCAGCGTGCCGCGCCCGGGGCCCAGCTCCACCAGTAGTGGATGGCTGGGGCGGCCCTGGTCGTCCCAGGCCTGCGCCAGCCACAGCCCCAGCATCTCGCCGAACATCTGGCTGATCTCTGGCGCGGTGATGAAGTCGCCTTTTGCACCGAACGGATCACGGGTGGCGTAATAGCCTCCTTCCGGATCGTGCAGTGCGATGGTCATGAACTGCGCCACGTTGATCGGGCCCTGGGCCGCGATCAGGCTGGCGATGCGCGCTTTTAAAGTAGAAGACGTGGGGCGGCTCATGCCGCTTTAGGCGCCAGCGCCGCGCGCAGCAGCAGCGCCGCTGCCACCCAGGTCAGCAGCGACAGCGCCATCCCCATGGTGAGGAAGCCGATGAAGGGGGCGTCGGGCTCGCGGAAGAATTCCACCGCGAAACGGAACAGGCCGTAGCCGAAGAAGAAGAGCGCCGCCAGCAGGCCGGGCCGCCGGTGCAGATGCCAGGCGCGCAGGCCCAGCTGCAGGATCACGAACAGGACGATGCCTTCCAGCGCCGCTTCATAGAGCTGGCTGGGATGGCGCGGCAGCAAACCCGCCGGGCAGGCATTGCCATACACGGGCGGGAAATAGGGACTGCAGAAGATCATGCCCCAGGAGGCGTCGGTGACGCGGCCCCACAATTCGCCGTTCACGAAATTGGCCAGGCGGCCAAAGAACAGGCCGATGGGTGTGAACACCGCGATCAGGTCGGCAACGGCCAGCAGGTTCAGCTTGCGCTTGCGGCAGAACAGCCAGACGGCGGCCATCACGCCGATCAGGCCGCCATGGAAGGACATGCCGCGTAGCTGGGGCACCAGGCCGTTCCATTCGGCGATCAGCCGCCAGGGGCGTACGAGGAAGTCGCCCGGTAGGCCGTGGCAGGCGCCACCCCCGTCCGGCGTCACGCCGCACAGGATGATGCCATAGAACAGGTCCCAGCCCAGGCGGCCACCAATGATGACGCCCAGTGTCGCCCAGGCCACCAGGTCGCCGATATCGTCCTCGGTAGCGGGGGGCTTGCCGTTGAAAGGCGGGGCAGCCCATAGGCTTTTGCGGCGCAGGGTCCAGACGATGCCGATCCACGCCAGCACCAGCCCGCCGACATAGGCCATGGCATACCAGTGCAGCGAAATCGGCCCCAGCCGGAGCAGCACCGGGTCGATGGCGGGAAAGGGCAGGGCAGCCAGGATCATGCCGGTAACGTGCTGCTTCGCGTATTTAAGTCAAGTAAAGTTGCTGTATAAGGCACGCAGGAGAACCGATCATGGCGCAGACCGACAATCCCTTTCTCGATGGCGTGGCCAAGGCCTTTACCGACGCCGCCGGCATGGCGCAGGGACTGCGGGCCGAGATCGATACCTTCGTGCGCCAACGCCTGGAGCGCCTGGTGGCCGACATGGATTTCGTCCCCCGCGAGGAGTTCGAGGCGGTGAAGGCGATGGCCGCCAAGGCGCGGGAAGAGAACGAATCCCTTGCCGCGCGCCTGGCCAAGCTGGAAGGCAAGCAGGCCTGATTCATCCCCACTGCAAGCGGCTTCGCTGTGGGCGAATCAATCTGACGCAGCCGCGGCTGGGGACATTCTCCAAACCTGTGGAATCTTTCGCCACGCCGGGGATGACGAGTCCCGGACTCTTGTCATCCCAAAATCTTGTGCCAGTTTGGTTCGCAACTGCTTCGTTTTGTGTTGCAGGGACCAGGAAGCACCGGCGCATGAGTTTTCCCTATTTCGATGAACCCCAGACCGTGCTGCACCCGCTCGACCTGCTGGAGCGTGCGGTGGAGGCCAATGGCTGGGCCTTTGAACGCTCCGAGCGCGACGAGCTGAACCTGTCGGTGGCGGGCCGCTGGAGCGACCATCATTTCAGCTTTGTCTGGCGCGAGGACCTGAAGTCGCTGCACCTGTCCACCGCCTTCGACATGCGCATCACCGAAGGCGTGCGCCGCCAGAACATCTCCGACCTGCTGATGTATGTGAACGCCAAGCTGTGGATCGGCCATTTCGATCTGTGGCCGCAGGACGGCACCATCGTCTTCCGCCACGCCATGATCTTCCCCGACGCCGAAGCCAGCGCCCAGCAATGCGAGGCGCTGCTGAACCTCGCGCTGGAAGCCTGCGAGCATTACTACCCCGCCTTTCAGTTCGTGCTCTGGGGCGCCAAGACCGCCGAGGACGCCGTCGCGGCGGCTGTGCTCGAATGCCAGGGTCAGGCGTGAGCCCCCGCGCGGCGACGCCGCGCAATCAAACAAATGTTCTGCTTATCGGTGCGGGCAGAATGGGCTCGGCACTGTTGAAAGGCTGGCGCGCGAGCGGCGTCAAATCCATCATCGTGGTCGAGCCAAAACCCTCGGCGGAAATCAGGGCGCTGGCAAAAGCCAAGGCCATCGCGCTGGTCGCCGCGCCGTCGCAGGTGAGCGGCAAGTTCGATGCCTGCATCGTGGCCATCAAGCCGCAGATCCTGAAAGGTGAAGCGCCCGCGCTGGCGGCCATCGCGAAGACCTCGCTGATGATCTCCATCGCGGCGGGCACCTCCATCGCGGGCCTGCGCAAGGCATGGGGCGCGCGCGCGCGCATCGTCCGCGCCATGCCCAACACGCCGGGCGCCATCGGGCGCGGTATCACCGGGCTCTATGCCGCCAAGGGCGTTAGCGCCGCCGACAAGAACAAGGCTGACCTTTTGCTGACGGCGCTGGGCCAGACCATGTGGGTCAAGAGCGAGGCGCTGATTGACAGCGTCACGGCGCTGTCTGGCTCCGGCCCTGCCTATGTCTTTCATCTGGTCGAGGCGATGGCGCAAGCCGGCATCGCCATCGGCCTGTCGAAGACAGAGGCGCAAAAGCTGGCCCGTGCCACGGTGGCGGGGGCCGGCGCCTTGCTGGATGCCGACAAGGCAGAGGCGGCCGAGCTGCGGATCGCCGTCACCAGCCCCGGCGGCACCACCGAGGCGGCGCTGAAGGTACTGATGCCGGAGTTGCCCCGGCTGATGACCCGCGCCCTGAAGGCAGCGAAGAAACGCGCGGAAGCGTTGCGCTAGCTCTCTATCGTCATGGTCGGCCCTCTTTCAGTTGAAGAGGGCTGGGCCATCCAGAAACCGTTTTTACGCTGTCAGATGGAGTTGCGTTGAAGCGGCGCGCAGTTCCGTAGGAAGGAAGCCGTCGCTGCCTGGGCGGCGCTAAACCGGCAGTCTTATCGTCGCCTTCAACCCACCCATGTCGCTTTTTCCAAGATAGATATCGCCGCCATGGGCGCGGGCGATGTCGCGGGCGATGGCCAGCCCTAGGCCCGAACCGCCGGTCTGCAGGTTGCGGCCTACGTCCAGGCGGTGGAAGGGGCGGAAGGCTTCCTCGTGCCGGGCTTCTGGAATGCCGGGGCCGTCATCTTCGACCAGGATCTCGGCCAGACGCGTATCACGCGTCAGCGTCACCGCGACGTTGCGGCCATGCTTGAAGGCATTGTCGATCAGGTTGGAAAGACAGCGCCGCAGCGCTGCAGGCTTGACGCTGACCGCCACGCTGTCGGGCGCCGTCACCGTCAGACCGGCGGCGCCGCTGCGCCGTGCCTTGGCCACGCCGCTGGCAGTGTCACGCACCAGCGCCACCAGGTCGGTGATCGCGGAATCCTCGCGGCCCTCACCGCGCGCGAAGGCGAGATACTCGTCCAGCATGTGCTCCATCTCGGTGATGTCGTCGCGCAGGGCGTCATTGTCGGCATTGGCGGGCATCATCGCCAGCGCCAGCTTCATGCGGGTCAGCGGCGTCTTGAGGTCGTGGCTGACGCCCGCCAGCATCTCGGTGCGCTGGCCGACGTGGCGGTCGATACGCTCGCGCATGGTCACAAAGGCCTGGGCGGCGCGGCGCACTTCCGTCGCGCCATAGGGCTTAAAATCCGGCACGGCGCGGCCCTTGCCGAAGGCTTCGGCGGCACGGGCCAGCCGCTCGATGGGCCTTACCTGGCCACGCAGGAACAGCACCGCCACACCAATCAGCAGCAGCGATGATACGCCCATCCAGACAATGAACAGGCCAGGCTGTGCGACCGTGACGCGGTCGCGGGGCACCAGTATGTCCAGCACGCCGCCGCGCACGTCCACGCGAATGACGAAGTCGCCACCATTGCGGTCGGTGACGAAATGGCGGCGCAGGCCGATTTCCTGCGCCATCACTTCATCAAGGGCGCGGTCAATGGTGCTGCGCTGGGGCGATGGCGGCGGCGTCACGGCCTCACCGGCATAGAAGCGGATGCGATAACGAAGTTGCTGTTCCGCCAGGTGCCGAACCCGCTCGCGTTCTCCGGGCGCGGTGGTGTCTTCCAGCGCCACCAGGAGCGCCACATCGGCAGCGACGTCGGTGGCCAGGGCGCGTGTGCTGGTTTCCAGGTTCCGCTCGAAGAAGACGTAGCCCAGGATGCCCAGCAGCAGCACGATGGGCGCGATGATGATGATCAGCGAGCGCCAGAACAGGCCGCGCGGCAGGAAGTACTTGATAGGCCGCCAAAGGCTCATCATCTATCTGGCACCAGCATGTAGCCAACCCCGCGTACCGTCTGCAGGTAAAGCGGCAGCTTGGGATCATCCTCGATCTTGCGGCGCAGCCGCGTCACCTGCACATCGATGGAGCGCTCCAGCGCCACATTGAGCCGCTTGCACAGATCGGCGCGGGAGAAGGGCCGGCCCGCATGGGCGGCGAAAAGCTGCATCAACGCCGCCTCGGCCCCGGTCAGTTTCACCGGCTTGCCGTCCCGGGTCAGACGGCCGCCTTCGGGATCGAACAGCGCCGCACCCATCTTCACCGGTTCCGCCAGGGCACGGGGCACAATGGCGGCGGTGCGGCGCAGCAGGGAGTTGATCCGCAGCAGCAATTCGCGCGGCTCGAAGGGTTTGGGCAGGTAATCGTCCGCGCCGCGCTCCAGCCCCTCGATGCGGTCGGCGGCGTCGCCCCGCGCCGTCAGCATCAGAATGGGAACGGACGAGGTGCGGCGCAGGTCGCGCGCGAAATCCAGCCCGGATTCGCCGGGCATCATCACATCCAGCACCAGCAGGTCGAATTCCATGTTGGCCATGAGCTGGCGCGCCTCGGCGGCGCCAGCGGCGGCGCTGACCCGGTAGCCATTGGTGGCGAGATAACGCTGCAGCAGGGCGCGCAGGCGCTCGTCATCATCCACCACCAGAAGATGCGGGTCGGCCAGGGGCGCGTTCATGGCTGCCATGCCCGGAACCGATGCCAAAACCCCTTGGCCGGCCTTGCCGTTTTCGTCTCCGCCATGCTGCAATACGTAGAGCCCGGACCGGGGCGGGGGCAAGCCCCACCGCACCGGCGGGCGGAAGACCGCACCAGGGCGGAATTAAGGAAGCGTTTTATGGCCGGTGTGATCCCCTTCGACCAGCGTGATGGCGTCATCTGGCATGACGGCAAGCTGGTGCCGTGGCAGGACGCCAAGACTCATGTGCTGACCCACGGCCTGCACTATGGCTCCTGCGTCTTCGAGGGCCAGCGCATGTACAACGGCACCATCTACAAGCTGAAAGAACATACCGAGCGTCTGTTCACCTCGGCGCAAACGCTGGGCATGACCATTCCCTTCACCCAGGACGTGATCAACCAGGCCTGCATCGATGTCTGCAAGGCCAACAATATCGTCGATGGCTATTTGCGCCCCGTCGCCTTCCGCGGCAGCGAGATGATGGCGGTGTCGGCCCAGACCACCACCATCCATGTCGCCATCGCCACCTGGCCGTGGCCGTCCTATTTCAGCCCGGCGGAAAAGCTCAAGGGCATTCGTCTCGACATCGCCCGCTACAAGCGGCCTTCGCCGGAAACCGAGCCGGTGCATGCCAAGGCGGCGGGCCTCTACATGATCTGCACCCTCTGCAAGCACGAGGCCGAGGCCAAGGGCTATGCCGACGCCATGTTCTTCGATTATCGCGGCTATGTCAGCGAGGCGACGGGCGCCAATGTCTTCTTCATCAAGGACGGCGAGATCCACACTCCGCTTCCCGATTGCTTCCTCAATGGCTTGACGCGCCAGTCGGTGATCCGCATTGCCCGCGAGCGCAAGCTCAAGGTGATCGAGCGCCACATTCTGCCCGAAGAGATGAGCACGTTCACCGAATGCTTCCTCACCGGTTCGGCGGCGGAAGTGACGCCGGTGCGCGAGATCGGGCCCTATACCTTCACGCCCGGCACGCTCACCGAGCAGTTGATGAACGCCTATGCGGATGAAGTCCGGGGCGTCACCGCCAAGGTTCCGGCCTAAGGCTTGCGCCAGCGGCTGGCGGCGGCATCGTCGCTGGCGCGCGCCTCGATCCAGCGCGTCTCGACGTTCCGCGTTTCCTGTTTCCAGAACGGCGCATGCGACTTCAGATAGTCCATCAGGAATTCGCAGGCTGCGAAGGCGGGCGCGCGATGGGCCGCCGCCGCCGCCACCAGCACGATGGCATCGCCGGGCTTGAGGGTGCCGACGCGATGGATGACGGTGATGCCGGTCAGCGGCCAGCGCGCCGCTGCCTCCGCCGCCATGCGCGCGATTTCAGCCTCGGTCATGCCGGGATAATGTTCCAGTGTCAGGCTGGCAAGGCTGTCCTCGGCCCGGACATGGCCGGTGAAATTCACCACTGCGCCCGCCGCGCCGCCCGCCGCCAGTGCCGCGACTTCTGCGTTCAGGTCAAAGGGCACCTGCTGGATGACGATGCGGTGCATCTCAGCCTCCTGTCACCGGCGGGAAGAAGGCGATCTCGTCGCCGTCCGACACGGGCGCATCCAGCGCCGCATGGTGCTGGTTGACGGCTGTGCGGATGCGGCCTTCGTCTGCAAAGACCTGGGCATATTTTGGATCCAGGCCTTTCAGATGTGCGATCAGGCCGCGCACATCGCCTATGCCGGGCGGCAGGGTGATCTGTTCTTCGCCACTGCCGATCACCTGCCGCAGCCAGGCGAAATACAGCAGCGTCACGCGCGCCCCTTGGGGCTGGTGTCGATATGCGCCATGCCGTTCCGGAAATAGATCACGCCGGTATAGACGGTGAGCGCGGCGGCGAGCCACAGCAGCGCATAGGCGATCACTTCATAGGTGGTGCCAGGAATGCCGGGCGTGATCTTGTGCGCCAGCGGCATCAGTATCATCGCGCCGATGGCGACCATCTGCACGGCGGTCTTGAACTTGGCGATGGCCGTCACCGGTACGCTCACCCGCGTGCCCGCCAGGAATTCGCGCAGGCCAGACACCAGGATCTCGCGCGACAGGATAATGATGGCGGGCACCAGCTTGAGCAGGCTGAGCATGCCGTTGGGCTTGACCTGGGTGAAGGTGCCTTCGGCCACCAGCATCATCAGCGCCACCGCCACCAGCACCTTGTCGGCGATGGGATCCAGCATGCGGCCGAAATCCGACCCGGCATTGAGCTTGCGCGCCGCGAAGCCATCCAGCCAGTCGCTGGCCCCGGCAATGGCGAAGATCAGGAAAGCGGCAATGCGCGCCATGTCGCCCGGCATCACGAAGGCGATGGCAAAGCAGGGCACCAGCAGGATGCGCAGGATGGTGATGACATTGGGCAAGGCAAGCATGGTGCAAGCTTAGAACGGGTCGCAGCAGCCCGTCACCCGCCGGGATGAAAGAAATCGAAGATTTTCTTCGCCAGTGTGGCGCTGACGCCCTTGACCGAGGACAGGTCGGTCAGGTTGGCCGCCGAAACCGCCTTGGCGGAGCCGAAATGCTGCAGCAGCGCGCGCTTGCGGGCGGCGCCGATGCCGCCGATCTCGTCCAGCGGGTTGGCACCGATGGCCATGCTGCGCTTCTTGCGGTGGCCGCCAACGACAAAGCGGTGTGCTTCGTCACGCAGGCGTTGCAGATAATACAGGACCGGGCTCTTGGGATCGAGCCGGAAGGGTTCCTTGCCCGGCAAGTAGAAATGCTCGCGGCCCGCATCGCGGTCCGGCCCCTTGGAGATGGAGGCCAGCGCAACATCCTCCACGCCCAGGTCGGCAAAGACCTGCAGCGCGATGGCAAGCTGACCCGGTCCGCCATCGATCAGCACCAGGTCGGGGCGGCGCCACTTGTCGTTCACGGGCGCATGCGCTTCTTCTTTCGCCAGCCGGACAAAGCGGCGGCTCAGCACCTCGCGCATCATGGCGTAGTCGTCGCCCGGCGTCAGTTCGGCGGCCTTGATGTTGAACTTGCGGTACTGCGCCTTCTCAAAGCCTTCCGGCCCGGCGACAATGAAGGCGCCCAGCGCATGTGCGCCCTGGATGTGGGAATTGTCATAGACCTCGATGCGGCGCGGCGGCGTATCCAGCCCGAACGTGTCGGCGACGCCTTCCAGCAACTGCGTCTGGGCGCTGTTCTCGGCCATGCGGCGGCCGAGCTGCTCGCGGGCATTGGTCAGGGCGCGTTCCATGATCTGCTGCTTCTCGCCCCGCAGCGGCACGGCGATCTCGACCTTGTGGCCCGCGCTGGCGGCCAGGGCCTCGGCGATCAGGCCGCTCTCCGGCATGTCGTGTGAAACCAGCAGCAGCTTGGGCGCGGTGCGCTCGTCATAGAACTGGCCGATGAAGGACTGGAGAACCTCGTGCGGCTCCATGTCGAAGGGCAGCTTCGGAAAATAGGGCTTGTTGCCCCAGTTCTGCCCGGCGCGGAAGAAGAAGACCTGGATGCAGGTCTGGCCGCCTTCGACATGCAGGGCGAAGAGATCGGCTTCGTCGAAGGTGGACGGGTTGACGCCCTGGCTCGACTGGATGTGGCTCATGGCGCGCAGCCGGTCGCGCAGGTGCGCGGCATGCTCGAAGTCCAGCGCCTCGGCAGCCTGTTCCATCTCTGTCCGCATCGCCTTCTGGACGGCGCTACTCTTGCCGGAAAGGAATTTCTCCGCCTCCGCCACCAGCGCGTTGTAGCCGGCTGCATCGATGCGCTGGACGCAAGGGCCGCTGCAGCGCTTGATCTGGAACAGCAGGCAGGGGCGCGTGCGGCTGTCGAAAATCGAATCCGAGCAGGAGCGCAGCAGGAAGACGCGCTGCAGCGTGTTCAGGGTGCGGGTGACGGCGCCCGCCGAGGCGAAGGGGCCGTAATAGACCCCCTTGGTGGTCTTGGCGCCGCGATGCTTGAGCAACTGCGGATAGGGATGATCCTCGCGCAGCAGGATATTGGGGAAGCTCTTGTCGTCGCGATAGGAGACGTTGTAGCGCGGCTTCAGCCGCTTGATCAGGTTGGCTTCCAGCAGCAGCGCATCGGTCTCCGAGGCGGTGGTGATGAACAGCATCTCCGCCGTGTCCTGCACCATGCGGATGAGGCGGTCGCTATGGACCCGACCCGTGGCATAGGCGGTGACGCGTTTCTTCAGGCTCTTGGCCTTGCCGACATAAAGCACGTCGCCCGCCGCATTGAGCATACGATAGACGCCCGGCGCGTCGGGCAGGGTCTTGAGATAGGCCTGGATGCGGGCGGCGCCAGTCAAAACCGGATTTTGTGGCGCGTCGGAACTCATACCGGCAATATATTAGCGGGTGCGTTCAATTTCTATTCCCACGGACTCGGCGGCCGTCAGGGCCTCCAGCTTCTCTACCCGTACCCGCACGGTGCGGACTCTGGCATCCTCGAAACAGGCGGTGGCGATGCGTTCTGCCAGGGTCTCGGCCAGCCGGACATGGCCCTCGGCGATGATGGCGCGGATGCGCTTTTCGATCTTGTGATAGTCGACCACGTTTTCCAGCATGTCCTGGGCGTCGGCAATGTCGTCGGTGGCGAGGTCGAGGTTGATCCGTACCTGCTGGGTGCGGCCTTCCTCGTTGCGATAGACGCCGATATGGGCCGGCAGTTCCAGGTTGCGGATGAAGACATGGCGGATGCCGCGCGAGGCGCTGGCGATGGGATTGCTCATTCGTGCCCCATTGTATCGGGCGTTTGCCAGATCAGGTGCTGGCCGCCATCCACCGCGATCATCTGGCCGGTGACGGAGCGCGCTTCCAGCAGGTAGCGCACAGCGGCGCAGATATCGGCGGGATCGGCGCCATGCCCCAGGATGGTGGCATCGCGCTGGCGGTCGAAATCTGCCACCGACTGGCGGGCATTGCGCAGCACCGGGCCGGGGCCGACGGCGTTGACGCGGATGCGCGGCGCCATGCCCTGCGCCAGCGTCGTGGTCAGCCAGTGCAATCCCGCCTTGGACAGGCTGTAGGAGAGGAATTGCGGATTGGGCTTAAGCACCCGCTGGTCGATCAGGTTGATGATGTTGCCCTGCACTCCATCGGGAAGCTGCGCGGCGAAGCTCTGCGACAGCACCAGCGGGCTGCGCAGGTTCACTTCGATATGCGTGTCCCAGCTCTTGCGCGTGGCGCTTTGCCAATTGTCATTCTCGAAGATCGAGGCGGAATTGATCAGGGCGGTGAGCGGGCCAATGGCCTGTGCCGCGCGGGCGACCAGGGCCTGGTTCTGGGCTTCGTCGCCCAGGTCGGCCTGCAGCAGCGCCGCCTGCACGCCCTGCGCCCGCACCGCGTCGGCGGCGCTCTGCGCCTCGGCCTGGCTTGTGTTGTAGTGCAGGGCCACGTTCCAGCCTGCAGCGGCGAGGTCCAGGGCAATGGCGCGCCCCAGCCGCTTCGCTGCGCCGGTAACGAGCACGTTTTTTATAGTCGCGCGGCCGGACGGAAAACCGGAAGTCCACTTTTCCTGGCCGCCGCTCCCGGTCAAGTGATGAACCCAACCAGCTTCTTGGTTTCCGCCACCACTGGCGCGGCGATGGCGCGGGCGCGGGCCGCCCCGTCGCGCAGGATGGCGTCGATCTGTGCCGGGTCGGCCAGCAGGCGGCGCATCTCGGTGGCGATGGGCGAAAGCTGCGCCACGGTGAGATCGGCCAGCGCGTTCTTGAATTCCGAGAATTGCTTGCCCGCGAATTCCGGGATGACTTCTTCCAGCTTGCGGTCGGACAGCGCGGCATAGATGGACAGCAGGTTTTCGGCTTCCGGGCGGCCCGCCAGGCCTTCCTTGCTCTCCGGCAGCGCATCCATGTCGGTCTTGGCGCGGCGAATCTTATTGGCGATGGCATCGGCATCATCGGTGAGGTTGATGCGTGACAAGTCGCTTTCGTCCGACTTGGACATCTTCTTCGTGCCATCGCGCAGGCTCATCACCCGTGTGCCCGGCCCCAGGATCACCGGTTCCGGCTGCGGGAAGAAATCCGGCACGGCAAAATCATTGTTGAATTTCTGCGCGATGTCGCGCGCCAGCTCCAGATGCTGCTTCTGGTCCTCGCCCACCGGCACATGGGTGGCGCGATAGACCAGGATGTCGGCGGCCATCAGCACCGGATAGGTGTAGAGGCCGACGCTGGCGCGTTCCTTGTGCTTGCCCGATTTTTCCTTGAACTGGGTCATGCGGTCCAGCCAGCCCAGCCGCGCGACGCAGTTGAAGATCCAGGCCAGCTCGGCATGTTCCGGCACCTGGCTCTGGTTGAAGATGGGCGAGCGGGCGGGATCGATGCCGCCGGCGATATAGGCCGCCGTGACTTCGCGGGTGGCGCGGGCCAGTTCCTTCGGGTCCTGGTCCACCGTGATGGCGTGCATGTCCACGACGCAGAACAGGCAGGGCATCTGGTCCTGCAGCCGCACCCAGTTCTTCAGGGCGCCGAGATAATTGCCCAGGTGCAGGGTGTTGGTGGGCTGCATGCCCGACAGGACGAGAGGCGCGTGTGTCATCCGGCCTCAAATAGCGAAGCGGTAGGCCAAAGGAAAGGCGGTTATGCCCCGCCCCGCCCATGCCTTCAAGGCAGGCGCATCAGGCGGCGGGCGCAGGCGGCCCGGCCAGCGCCGCCGTCAGCCGCGCCTGCACCGCTTCCAGCCGCGCCGGATGGGTGATCTTGTGGCCAAAGCCGTCGCGGACATAGAAGACGTCCACCGCCTTCTCGCCATAGGTCGCCACCATCGAGGTCGAGATGGACAGGCCGGATTCGAAGATCGCCTGGGTGACGTCATAGAGCAGGCCGGGCCTGTCGAGGCATTCCACCTCCACCACCGTGGCGATCTGCGAGGCGTCATTGTCGAACAGCACTTTGGGCTTGATCCGGAAGGCGCTGGCCTTGCTCTTCTGCTGCTTGCCGGCCAGGGCCCGGCGCGGCCAGACCTGGCCACGCAGTGTCTTCTCGATCGACTGGCGCAGGCGCGACAGCCGCTCCTTGTCGTCAAAGGCTTCGCCCTCGGCGTCCTGCAGCGAGAAGACATCCAGCGCGAAGCCTTCCGAGGTGGTGAAGGCCTTGGCATCGACGATGCTGCCGCCCGACATGGCGATGGCGCCCGCAAGCTGGCTGAACAGGCCGGCATGGTCGGGCGTATAGAGGAAGATCTCGGTCACGGCGCGGAAGCTGTTGCTGTCCGCCGACAGCACCAGCAATTCGCCGCTGGTATCGGCGGATGCCATCAGCCGGGCATGGCGTTCATGCTCCTCCGGTTCGAAGGCCAGCCAGTAATTGTCATAGTGGCGTGACAGGGCGCGTTCGCGCTGCGCCGGGGTGAAATCGTGCAGCCGCTCCAGCAGCGCCTGCTTGGCGGATGCGACGCGGGCGATGCGGGCGGGCACCTGGTCGCCGCCGGTCATCATGCTTTCGGCGGCATAATAAAGTTCGCGCAGCAACTGGCCCTTCCAGCCGTTCCACACGCCCGGGCCCACGGCGCGGATATCGCAGACCGTCAGGATCAGCAGCAGGCGCAGCAATTCGGGCGTCTGTACCAGCGCCACGAAATCGCGCACCGTCTTGGGGTCGGACACATCGCGGCGCTGGGCGGTGTCGCTCATCACCAGGTGATTTTTCACCAGCCAGGCGACGGCGCTGGTGTCGCTCTCCGACAGGGCCAGCCGCGGGCACAGGCTGGTCGCGATGACGGCACCGACATCGCTGTGGTCGCCCGGCAGGCCCTTGGCCATGTCATGCAGCAGCACGGCGCAATACAACGCCTCGCGCGACTTGATGCGCTTGATGACGTCGCTGGTGAGCGGATGCTCTTCCATGTGTTCGCCGCGCTCGATGGCGGCGATGTTGCCGATGGCACGGATCAGGTGCTCGTCCACCGTATAGTGGTGATACATGTTGAACTGCATCAGCCCCACGGCATGGCCGAATTCGGGGATGAAGCGGCCAAAGACGCCGGCCTCGTTCATCAGGCGCAACGCGCGCTCCGGGTCGTGGCGCGACGACAGGGTTTCGAGAAAGGCGCGGTTGGCGGCGGGGTCCTGGCGTACCTTGTCGGTGATCAGGTCCAGCGAGCGCGTCACGCTGCGCAGCGTGTTGGGATGGATATCGACCTGCTTGGTGTCGGCGACATGGAACAGGCGGATCAGGTTGGCGGGATCGGCCTTGAAGATGGCCGGGTTGGCGCAGAGGCGGCCATTCTCGACGTAGAAATCATCGTCCGGGCTGCGCTGCCGCAGGAAGCCGGGCAGGATGCGGCGGAGCGACGGGCGCGGCTTGCGGTGCTGCTCTTCCAATGCCGCGATGAAGATGCGGGTCAGGTCGCCGACATCCTTGGCCACCAGGAAGTAGGCGCGCATGAAGGCTTCGACGGCGCGGCGCGGCTTCTCGGCATCGGTGTAGCCCATCGCGGCGGCCATGGCGGGCTGCACATCGAAGGACAGGCGTTCCTCGGCGCGGTCGAGCAGGTAATGCAGCCGCACGCGCACATTCCAGAGAAAGGCTTCCGCCTTCTGGAAGACCTTGAACTCTTCCTTGCTGAAGACATTGTGCTCCACCAGGTCGGCGGCATTCTCGACGCGGTAGAGATACTTGCCGAGCCAGTAGAGCGTCTGCAGGTCGCGCAGGCCGCCCTTGCTTTCCTTGAGGTTGGGTTCGACCAGGTAGCGGCTTTCGCCCTGGCGGGTATGGCGCGCCTTGCGTTCCGCCAGCTTGGCCTCGACAAAGTCGCGGCCATTGGCGGCGGCGTCTTCCCAGAATTTCTTGCGCAGTTCGTCGAACAGGCTGCGGTCGCCGCACAGATGGCGTGCCTCCAGCATCGCGGTGCGGATGGTGACGTCCTGGCGCGCCAGCCGCAGGCACTCGACGACGCTGCGGGTGGCGTGGCCGACTTTCAGGCCCAGGTCCCACAGCATGTAGAGCACGAACTCGATCACGGCCTGGCTGCCGGCGCTCTGGCGTGCCGGGCGCAGGAACAGCAGGTCGATGTCCGAACCCGGTGCCAGCTCGCCACGGCCATAGCCGCCGGTGGCGACCACGGCGATCTTCTCGTCCCGGGCGCCCAGATGGGTGAGGGCGAAATCATGGATCTGGGCGATGACGGCATCCTGCAGCGCCGACAGGGCGCGCGCGGCGGGCAGGCCCGGCAGGCCTTGCTCTTCGACAGCCTTGCGGACGCGGGCACGGCCTTGCGTGTAGGCGCCCTTGATCACGATCAGCGCCGCCTGGCGGCGATCCGCCGCCGGCGCCGGGGTGGCGGCCACTACGCCCAGGGCGTGGCGCAGCGCCTCGCGGTCGATGAGGTCGCCAAGGGCCAGGGTCGCGATCGGCTTTTCCACGCCCAAGGGCGAACCTCCGTAAACGGCGCGGATCATAGGCATCGCGCAGGGCAAGGGAAACCGCTGGAGCCGGATGGCTGGCCTGCGGCCTGGCTGCTGTTGGCGGCCGCGCCGTAACGGCACCAGTCCCAAAGAAAAACGGCGGGCCCGCAAGGACCCGCCGTTTTCCTATTCAAACCGATACCGGAATTAGGCCGGCTTCAGGTTCGCGACCTTGGCGCCACGGGCGTCCGGCACGATGTCGAACGAGACCTTCTGGCCTTCGTTCAGGGTGCGCATGCCGGCCGCTTCAACGGCGGTGGCGTGCACGAACACATCCTTGCCGCCGCCTTCCGGCGAGATGAAACCGAAGCCCTTGGAGGTATTGAAGAATTTGACGGTACCGATAGTCATAAAGGTCGTTCCTGCGTTGGTTGCCCGTCCGGCGTGTGCCGGGCCGGGTGTCTGGAAATGGCTTGTCGCAGGGAAGAAGTCCGACGTGTCGTCCAGGCGCGCACTTAAAGGCGGCAGGATGTCTTCAGGCGCGCTTCACTGTGACGGGGCGTAACTCCCAAACGGGAGCGACAATACGCGCGCCATCCGCCCAAGGCAAGGCGGCGAGGCCTTCGCAGGCGCAACAGGAATTGGCGGATTTCGGGCCGTTTACCGCCTTTTCGCTTGTGGACGGGCCTCCCGCGACGGTTGCGGCGCTGCTCCAACTCCGCGACTTTGGCGCTAGGCAAGGGGAGCGGACATGACGGCGCGGTTGGAAGTCATTGTCGGCCCGATGTTCTCGGGAAAGACCGAACGGCTGATCGCCCGCCTGCATCGCGCCCAGTATGCCAGGAAGCGCGTGCGCATCCTCAAGCCCGCGCATGACACCCGCACCCAGGGCTCCATCGCCGCCCGCGCGGTCAATCCCGACGGCACCACCGAGGTAACCGCCACCCTCAACGCCATCATGGTGCGCAACGCCGCCGACTTCGCCGCCGTGACCGCCGAGGGCGATTACGATGTGCTGGCGGTGGACGAGGCGCAGTTCTTCCCGCTGGACGAGCCGATGACCGACAGCCTGGGCTGGTTCGGCCGTGCCATCCGCGCCCTGCTGCGCGAGAAGGCCAAGAGTGACCTGCGCATCATCATCGCGGGGCTGGACATGGATTTCGCCGAAGCGCCCTTCGGCCCCATTCCCGGCCTGCTGGCCATGGCCGATCACGTCGAGAAGCTCACCGGCGTCTGCATGATCTGCGGCAGCGATGGCGGCTATATCTCCCACCGCATCATTCCGGGCGAGGCGCAGCTGGTGGTGGGCGATGCCGGTGAATACCAGGTGCGCTGCCGCAGTTGCTACGAAGCGCCGGGCATTCGCGGTGCGGTGGCGGCAGCCGAGTAAACGGCGCTGCGTTACGAAACCTTGACGCGCTTCACGGCCTTGGCCTTTTTCGGCTTGGGCGGATTGGCGAGGTCGTGCGCGGCCTTGGCGGCGGCTTCCTCGGCTTCCTTGGCCAGGCGCAGGGCGCGCAGCTTCAGGGTGCGGGCGTCGAAGGCGGCGCTTTCCTTGGCGAGCTGGTCCTTGACCATGGCGTCGCGCTGTTCGGAAGCGGAAAAATGCGTCTCGGCCCGCGTCCGGGCTGCGGATTTGTCGGCCATCGCTGCTGTCTTTCTGTGTGGGCCGGAGAATACGGCCGGGAAAGCGCGGGATCGGCTGGGTGCGCGCGGATATTGCCGCCATTGTAAGGCTGGGGGCGGCGAATACAAGGCGCGCCATTATTGCCCAGCTATTTCGGGCACTTGGGCGGGTGCGGCGGCGTGGCGGGCCGCGCACGGCCAAGCCCGGTGGACGTATCACCGCCGAACGCCGCGCGCTTGGCCGCGCAGCAGTGGACAGGGTGGGGACAGGCGCCCGGTGCGCTGCCCATTTGAACCAACGCAATTTGCACCCCCCTCCCCCTGTCGTGGCGAGAGCGATCAAGGGCTTGGCCGCGCGCAGGCCCCGCGCGGCGCCGATGCGTGCCGGGCGCGGCTGGTGGATAGCGTGGTGATAGCGATGACGCTGGGCCATAAACATGGCCCCATCATACAACAGGGCGACAGGGCGGGGATAAGTTGTAACTATCCCGCCATCTCTCATTGTCATTGCCCGCTTTGCGTAGCGGGCCTTCCGCCTGGAGAACAACGGCGGATCACTGAGAATTCGTCAGATGCCGAACTGCTCAAGGCGATGGAGGCTTTTCCCCTATGGCTCTCCAAGTTTCTAAATCACGACTTCAATCTCCCCCAGCGGCCCATCGGTCTCGATGATGTCGCCGGGGCGCGCGCCCAGAACGGCCTGGGCCAGCGGTGCGCGGAAGGAGATGAGTCCGCGCGCCGCATCGGCCTCATCGACGCCGACA
>Ga0114970_10000865_pt1 | contig 22923 bp, 20 predicted proteins | sample M_140205_XF_Meta_FD_87030 | JGI IMG/M metagenome (GOLD analysis project Ga0114970, IMG submission 87030) | Freshwater microbial communities from Lake Montjoie, Canada to study carbon cycling - M_140205_XF_MetaG | ecosystem: Environmental > Aquatic > Freshwater > Lake | place: Lake Montjoie...
GGCGCTCTGCCGTACGCATGGGGCCGATGAGGTCATCAACTACAGCACCGAATCGCTGCGCGATCGGATCAAGGCGCTCACCAACGGCCTTGGCCCCGACGTGATCTGTGATCCGGTGGGCGGTCACCTCACCGAACCCGCTTTTCGGAGTATCGCCTGGGGTGGACGATATCTCGTGGTCGGCTTTGCGGGCGGCGCCATCCCCGCGTTGCCGCTCAACCTGCCGCTGCTGAAAGGCGCGGCGGTGGTGGGCGTGTTCTGGGGCGCGTTCGAACGGCGCGAGCCTGCCGCGAATGCGCGGCACCTCGCGCAATTGATGGCGTGGGCGACCGACGGTACGATCGCGCCGGTGGTCAGTGCGCGGTATCCGTTGGATCAGAGCGCGGCGGCGTTGCGGGCCATGCTGGACCGGCGCGTGGTGGGGAAGGTGGTGGTGGCGCCACGCGGATGATGTGCCCGGTGGCCGTTACCCCCCACGGGGTGTGCGGGCTTTCCTGACATCGCGGTTGGCGAGGTCGTGGCAACTTCGTCCCATGTACACTTCCTCAGATCGCCATGTGAGTACCGCCGCGCGTTACGCCGCGCGTTACGCCGCGCGCGTCGTGGTCCTCTTGACTGTTGCCCTCCTGTCGGCCTGCGCGACGGTGCATGTCGGTGCCGACTTTGCGCCGGGCGTTCGGCTCGACAAGTACCGAACATTCGACTGGGGTGGCGGTGACTCGCTGCCGGTGGGCGACCCTCGACTGGACAACAATCCGTTTTTCGACTCCCGGGTGCGTGCCGCGGTCGAACTTGAGTTGGCGGCGCGCGGCCTCATGCGAGCGACCGTCTCACCCGATCTGCTGGTGCACTACCACGCGAGTGTACGGCAGCGGGTGGACGTGATCAGGGCGGATGAGGGTCGCGGCTACTCCTCGCCGCGGGACGGCAGGTCCGACATCGTGCTCGAGTATGAGGAGGGCACCCTGATCGTCGATGTCGCGGAGCCCAAGGCCAAGGCGATTCTCTGGCGGGGCTGGTCCCAGACTGATGTTGGCGGGTTGCTCGAGAATCCGCGCGAGATGGAGAAGCGGATCCGTGAATCGATCCGGCTGATGATGCTCAAGTTCCCGCGATAGCATCGGGCACGACGGGCGTGTTCCGATGCGTGCCGTGGGGGCCATTCCGTTACGTTGTGAAGAGCACCGGCCCTCCCGCACCGATCACACGTATCGCCTTGCCCCACGAACAGACTGCCACGTCACGCACACCCGAAGCCGTCCTCCGCGACGTCTTCGGGTTTGACGAGTTTCGGCCAGGGCAGCGCGAGGTGATCGACGCCGTATTGGCCGGCAAGGATTGCATTGCCTTGATGCCCACGGGCGCGGGCAAGTCGCTCACCTACCAGCTGCCGGCGCGACTGCTCGACGGCACGGTGCTGGTGATCTCGCCGCTGATCTCGCTCATGAAGGATCAGGTGGACGCCGTGGCGGGCCTCGGCTTCAAGGTCACCGCCATCAATTCCACGCTGGAGTTCGACGAGCGACGGGCCCGCATGGACGCCTTTCGTGCCGGCGCGTACGAATTGGTGTTCCTCGCGCCCGAAGCGCTCGACGGTTACCTCGGCGACTTCGTCCGCGACTGTCCTATCTCGCTTTTGGTGGTGGACGAAGCGCACTGCATCAGCCAGTGGGGGCATGATTTCCGCCCATCGTATCGTCGATTGCAGGGGCTCAAGGAACAACTTGACGTCCCGGTGCTGGCGCTCACGGCAACGGCCACTCGTCGCGTGGCCCTCGACATTCTGCGGCAGCTCGGCATGCGTAAGCCGGCCGGCTTCAAAGGCTCATTCTTCCGCCCCAATCTGCAGATTGCGACGCGTAAGAAAGGGCAGGGTGGGAATACGCGCGCCGAAATGCTGGCGCTCATCCGTGCACACGATGGCGAAAGTGGCATCGTGTACTGTCAGAGCCGTAAGGGCGTGGATCAGACCGCGGAGTTTTTGTCGGCACAGGGGATTCGTGCCCTCCCGTATCACGCCGGTCTCGAGCCCGACGTGCGGGCGCGCAATCAAGAAGCCTTTCAGCGCGATGACATCGACGTGATCGTCGCGACGGTGGCGTTCGGCATGGGCATCGACAAGTCCAACGTGCGCTTCGTGATTCATCGCGATATGCCCAAAGACATCGAGTCGTGGTATCAGGAAATCGGCCGCGCCGGTCGCGACGGCGTGCCGAGTGATTGCGTCATGTTTTACTCGTGGGCCGACGTAAAGCTGCATGAGCGTTTCCTGGACAATCTTGATGACGACAGTGTGCGCGAGCGCACGCGGCTCGCCACGGTAGCGTTGTTCGATCTCGTGGAGCGGTCGCGCTGTCGGCATCAGGCACTGGTCGCGCACTTCGACGAAGTCATCGGAGCCTGCGGGAGCTCGTGCGACGTATGCACGGGACAGAAGACCGACGCGCGTATCGCCGAGCTGGTGGCATCGCAGGTGGGGACGGCGCGCGGTCGCCGTGTCGCCGTGACCGCGGGCCCGGGGGGGCGCCCATCGCGCGGTCCCGACGCGGCGATGTTGGACGACGACGACAAGGAACTGTTCGAGCGGCTGCGCGTGGTGCGGCGCGAACTGGCCGACGAGGCCGGCGTGCCAGCGTACATCGTGTTCGGCGACAAGGTGTTGCTGGAGATGGTCGCGCGTCGGCCGGGCAGTTCCCGTGAACTGCTGCAAGTGCCGGGTGTTGGTGAGGCCAAACTCGAGCGCTACGGCGCTGCGTTTCTGGACGTGCTGCGGGGGTGATCCATGCAGTTACTGCATGACGCCTACTGCTGCCCGTGTCCTGTGAGCCTGTCAATCGCCCACGCCGCATGCTCGCGCACGACATCATGCTCATGCGCGAGCATGGCGTCCAGCACCGCGAGGTCCGCATTCGTGCCGATGTTCCCAAGCACCACGCACGCGTTGCGCTTGAGCATCCAGAGTTTCGCGCGCTTCATCGCACTGCCTTTGAACGCCGCCGCGTAATCTGCGGCGTCCATCATCAGGATCTCACGCGCCAACGCCCGCGTACCGTCGCCTGATCCCGCGTCGAGCAACTCCTCGCGCGAGGCGAACGCCTCTTCACGCAGTTCCGTGGTGAACGACACGTTCCACGGACAGACCTCCTGGCAGATATCGCAGCCGTACAGCAGTCCGCCGATCTTCTCGCGCAACGGCTCCGGAATCGCCCCGCGCAGTTCGATCGTGAGGTAGCTGATGCACAGCGTGGCATCGAGCACGCGCGGGCCCGTGAACGCCTGCGTGGGACAGGCATCGAGACAGCGCGTGCAGCTGCCGCAGCGATCGGCGGCGAACGGGTCATCGACGTCGAGCACGTCGTTATTCCCCAGCGCCACGAACAGCGACGACAGGAAGAAGAACGAGCCGGCCTTCGGGTTGATCAGCATCGTATTCTTGCCGAACCACCCCAGCCCCGCGCGTTGCGCGAGGTCACGTTCGAGAATCGGCCCGCTGTCCACATAGGGACGCGCATCAACCGGACGCCCCAGCTCGGCCTCCAGCCAGCGGTGCAGCCCCCGCGTACGCTCGCGTAGCAGCTCGTGGTAGTCGTCGCCACGCGCGTAGCGTGCCACCGGGCCGCTGGGTTCACGGCCGCCGTACTGCGTGGCCAGCACGATGGCGTGGGTGGCCCCGACATGCGGTCGGCGAGTGTCCCGTCGTAACTCGGCCCCCTCGCCGTCCAGATACGCCATGCCGCCCTGATAGCCGGCCTCGAGCCACGCGTCGAAGGCGGCGCGCGTCGCGGGCTCGCCCAGCGCGGTGATCCCCACCAAGTCGAACCCCAGGCCGAATGCCTGTGCCTTGAGGCGTCGCGCGAGATCCGCCGCGCCGCCGTCCCCCATTACGGTTGGCGCCCCACCCAGCGGGCGAAGGCGATCACGTCATCCGCCGGTGGAATCGCATCCTCCTCTCCGTACGCCGTGTACATGCGCCACTTCACATAGCTCGTGGCCGGCAACGGCAAGAATGGAAATCGCCGGAACCAGTGTCGATGCCGAAACCGCCAAGCCACTCGCAGCAAGTCGATGGCCAGCAACGGGTTGACGATCGCGCGCAACGCCAGCGCGAGGGAAAGGCGGATCCACGGCATGGCAAGAATATACATACGGCGCGCCCATCCCAGCGCGGCCATTACTTTTCGCCGGTCCTCAACCCACGATCGCGATGACCCTCGACGAGTATCAGGAACTCGCCGCCCGCACCCTCGGGCGCGACCGCACGCACGAACAGCAGCTCGCGAACGCCGCCCTTGGCCTTACGGGTGAGGCCGGCGAAGTGGCCGAAGTGATCAAGAAGCATCTGTTTCACGCCACGCCGCTCGATCAGGATGCGCTCGCGAAGGAACTCGGCGACTGCCTCTGGTACATCGGCGCCTTCGCCACGGTGCTCGGGCTCAGCATGGACGACATCGCGCAGCGTAACATCGACAAACTGCGCAAGCGCTACCCCGAAGGCTTCGACACCGAACGCAGTCGCAACCGCACTGAGTAGCGGGTCGCGGGATCGGCGTCGCCGGATGGACTCACGTGAGTTTGGAGTGATGAGTGGAAGTTTGGAGTCATGAGTGAGCCGACTGTTTTGGTTTGCCTCACGACTCGGAACTTCAACTCAGTACTCGAAACGCACCGGCTGCACGGCGCGGCCGCCGCCGCCCCCCAGTCAGCGCAGGAAGGACCGGCCGTCGAAGGGAATGTCGGAGGTCACGCCCAGCAGATCCAACGCGCTGGGCACCACGTCGGTCGTGCGTTGCGGCTGATGCGCCACGGGCCCATCGAGCAGCAGCGGCACCAACATCTGCTCGCGCAGCAGCGCACCGTGCGTGGACACATGCGGTGTCGGTTCGAAGCGCGCCCGTAGATCCCATCCGCGGGCTGCTGACACCACGATGTCGCCCGCTCTCGGCGACGGCACCAGCGTGGAGAGTTGCACGAGCGCGTCGGCGTACGGCGAGGTCGCGCCGGCCAGCCAGGCGTCATTGGCGTCGAGATCGGACAACGCGCCACCAAGGTGCAGCGGGTCACCATTTATGGGCTGATAGCACCAGCGTGCATCATGCCCGGCGTGCGAGCGCACGATGTCCGCGACGCCGTCGTGTTGGTGAAACACGCGCACGGTGCTGGCGCTGAGCGCCACGGCGAGCAATCCGGTGGACGCTCGCTCCAGCAGCGCATCCAGCGTTGGCTGCCACTGCGCGCGAAGGGCGGGCCACCATTGGCGTGTGCTCCGTGCGGGATCGAGATACAGATGCCCCATGGCATTCCCGCCCACCATGAGCGCGATATCGGCGCCGCGCATGCCAAGCTTTGGGTGCGCGAGGACCCGATGACCGCGCGCCGATAGCCAGCCATGCAGGTCTTCATGCTCCGCGACGTCGGCATGACCGTGATCGCCCACGACCCAAACGCGTAGCCCGTCGGCCCATCCGCCGGCGGCGGCAATCGCCTGTGCCCGCGCAATGGCCGTATCGACATCACCAATCGCGCTGCGGGCCACCGCGGAGTCACTGCCGAAGGCGTGCGATAGCTTGTCCGGACTGAGGATGCCCAGCATTGCGAGTGTCGGCCGGGCGCGTGCGAAGCGACGGAAAAACTCGGAGATGGCGGCTTGCTCCACCCGGCGCCACGCCCGTGCGTCGCCGCGGAAGTGCGCCCAACCGGCGCGCAGTGACCAGCCGATCCCGCGTCCCACGCGGCCGTGTGTCGCACCGCGCGCGATCATCATCAACCCGGCGAGTGAGGGCTGCACGAGATCGTACAGCGTTGGACTGCCTGGATCGAGATCGCCGTCCAAATGCCAGATGTCGATGCCCGAATAACTGCGGGCCTGCGCGTAGGACCATGGCAACGAGCGCGCCCGGTCAAACCAGCGGAGCCCTGGCATGCCGACTGAGGCCGGATGTCGTCCCATCACGAACGGCGCGTACGCGGGCCCCGTGACCGACGGGAACGACGTACTGATCGTGTGTAGCCCACCCTTCTCGCGCAGACGCGCCATCGCCGGGAGATTGCCGCGATCCAATTCCTCGGCGAGCACGTCGGGGCGCACGCCGTCGGCCACCACCAACAGCAGTCGGGTGGTCACGGTCCTCTCATCAGACATCAGTCCTGCCAACTTCCACGTGCTCCTCATGGCGAAAAAGCGACCGTCACAGCCTCCTTCGCTGGCTATAAACCCGATTGACTTTGTCAGAATTAATATGTTAGTCTACAAGATGCTTCATGAGAAGCGTTCTCAACAAACATATTTATGTCTTTCGTGCTCCTTTTCGCCACCGTCGTCGCTGCCGCCCCCCTCGTTCAAGATACCGCCCGCAGCCCCCGCACCGCGGCGGACTCAGCCGCCGCCCAAGCGCTGTCGGCGGTACGGGTGTCGGCCGAGGGTGCCGCTCGCACGCAGTATCGGGTCACCCACACGCGCTCCTCCACCCGCACCCTGACCCCGCTACGCGAGGTGCCGCAATCGATCACGGTGCTCGGGCCCCAGGTCCTGCGCGATCTCGGGTTGCAGACGATGGCCCGCGCCATGGAATACGTGCCGGGCGTGACCATGGGGCAGGGTGAAGGACACCGCGATGCGCCCACGATCCGAGGTCAAAGCACCACCGCCGACTTCTTCGTCGACGGCGTCCGCGATGATGCGCAGTACTTCCGCGACAGCTACAACGTGTCGCAGATCGAAGCGCTCAAGGGTGCCAATGCGCTCGCCTTCGGTCGCGGCGGCGGCGGTGGCGTGATCAACCGCGTCATGAAGCAGGCCGAGTGGACGCCGACGCGAAGTGGTCGCCTGGAAACGGGTTCGTATGATGAACGTCGGTTCTCGCTCGATGTCGGACAGGGATTCACCTCGCAGCTCGCGGCGCGAGTGAATGCGCTGCATGAGAAGAGCGGCTCCTACCGCGACTTCGTGTCGCACGAAAGGAGCGGCTTCAACCCCACGGTCGCGCTGCTCGCTGGCAAGACGATGCTCCGCGCCGGTGTCGAGCATTTCGTCGACGCACGCACGGTGGACCGTGGCATTCCGTCGGCCAACGGACGTCCCGCGGCACTCGACTGGCGCACGTTCGTAGGCGACCCGGATCGCAGTCGCTCGACGATGACGGTGGACGGCGCGCACCTGTTGGCCGAGTATGACAACAGCCACGGGCTCACGCTGCGCACGCACGCCCGCGCCGTGCAGTACGACAAGTTCTATCAGAACGTCTTCGCCTCGAGCGCGGTGAATACCGCAGGCACACACGTCAACCTCGGTGCCTACAGCACCGCCACCGACCGTCGCAGCCTGTTCAATCAGAGCGACCTGGCGTACGCGTCGCGCCACGGCGCGATTCGTCAAACATTCGTGACCGGCACCGAGTTCAGTCGCCAGGCCACCGACAACCTGCGACTGACCGGCTATTTTGACAATGTGTCCACGTCGCGGGCCGTGCCGCTCACGGCAACCGCTGGCGCCACGCCGGTGGTGTTCCGGGCCAGCGCCACCGATGCGGACAACGATGCCGTCGTGAATGTGGCCGCCGCGTTTGCGCAGGAGCAGTTGCATCTTGGCGAGCAAATCCAGTTCGTGCTCGGCGCGCGATTCGACCGGTTCGCGGTGCGCGTGCGTGATCGTCGCACCGACGCCGTCACGCAGCGGGTGGACTATCTGCTGTCTCCGCGTGGTGGCGTGGTGCTCACACCGCATCGCACGCTGTCGATGTACGGCTCGGTGGGCCTCTCCTCGCTACCAAGCGCGGGCGATCAATTCTCGTCGCTTTCCGTGAGCGCATCGTCGCTCAAGCCCGAGCAGTTTCGTAATAGTGAAGTCGGCGTGAAGTGGACGCCCAGCGAGGAACTCGAACTCAACACCGCCTGGTATCGGCTCGACCGGACCAACAGTGCGGCGCCCGACCCGGCCAATGCGGCCTTGCTGGTACAAACAGGCGCGCAGCGCACCACCGGTGTCGAAGTCGGTGTCACGGGCGCCGTGACGTCGCGCTGGAACGTGGTGGGCGGGTTGGCGGTGCAGCAGGCGCGCATCCTGAAGCGCACGTCGGCGGCGCGCGCCGGTGCCTCGACTCCCCTGGTCCCACGCACCACCCTCTCGCTCTGGAACAAGGTGCGCGTGACGTCACGCACGTCGCTGGGTGCCGGCGTGGTCCATCAGGGCCAGCGTTTCGCCGCGATTGATAACAGCGTGCGATTGCCCGCCTTCACGCGGATCGATGGCGGACTCTTCGTGACACTTCCGCTCTCACTCACGCTGCAGGCCAATGTCGAAAACGTGCTTGGTGCGCGCTATGCCGCGACATCCAACGGCAACAACAACATCATGCCGGGTGCTCCGCGTACGCTCCGATTGTCCCTGTCGGTGATGCCGTGAGCTGAGGGGGCCGACCTGCCGGCGAGGGCGTGATTCGCGGCGCACGTCTTGAACCCCCACCAAACCATGCCATATTTGATGATTGCACACGCGCCCGGCCCGAAACGGCCGGGCGCGCGCCTTTTCTGTCCCGCTTCCGTGGACCTGCGCATGTTTCAGGAACTCATCGCCAAAATGGCGCGTGAAGTCGAGAAGCTCTCGTACGAGCTCAACGTCACGCTTCCCTTTGAAATCCGGAAGGCCGTCGAACTCGGCGACCTGAAGGAAAACAGCGAATACAAGGCGGCACTGGAGCGTCAGCAATTCGTGCAGGCGCGCCTCGGGCAACTCACGCAGCGCGTGACCAAGCTCGCCAATATCGATATCGCGCAGATCTCGACCGATCGCGTGGGCCTCGGCTCGCAGGTGATTGTCGAGGACGAGGAATCCAAGGCGCGCGAATCGTACGAACTCGTGTTCGGCGATGCGGGCGAACTGCAGGATGGGCATGTCACCATGGCGTCGCCGATTGGCTCGGCGCTGCAGGGCAAGGCGGTGGGAGAGCAAGCGATCTTCAAGCTGCCGAAGAAAATCCGCCGGCTGATCATCGTGGAGCTCAAGACCATTCACGATCGCCGCATCGACGAACTCGCCTGATCCGATGCGTCCCGTCGCTGGAGCCCGCTGATGCAACGTGCTGAATACACCGCTCGTGGCCCCGTGCCGCAGGACGTCGTCGAGTGTGTCGAGCGAGAGACGCCCACGCCGATGGCCGGCGAAGTCTTGCTCGAGATGCTGGCGGCACCGATCAATCCGTCGGATGTGCTGACGCTCACCGGACAGTACGGAATGCTGCCGCCGCTTCCAGCGGTTGGCGGCAACGAAGGCATTGGCCGAGTGGCGGCCCTAGGTGAAGGGGTGACGACGGTGGTGGTGGGACAGCGGGTGCTGTTGCCCGTGGGGGCTGGCACCTGGGCCTCGCATCTGGTGGTGCCGGCGGCCGGACTCATGCCGTTGCCGCCGATCGGCGACCCGCTGCAATTGGCGATGATGACGGTGAATCCGCCCACGGCCTCGCTGTTGCTCTCCGAGTTTGTCACGCTGGCACCGGGCGACTGGGTCATGCAGAACGCGGCCAACAGCGGCGTGGGCGAGTACGTCATTCAGCTTGCCAAGCGTCGCGGCCTTCGCACGGTGAACGTGGTGCGACGACAGGATGCCGTTGCCCCGCTGCAGGCCCTGGGCGGCGACGTCGTGCTGGTGGACGGTCCTGATCTCTCTGCGCGCGTGGCCGAGGCGACGGGCCGCGCGAACATCCGCCTGGGCTTCGATTGCATCGGCGGCAGCGCCACCGATCGCATGGCGCGCAGTCTCGCCATCGGCGGCACGGTGGTGAATTACGGTGCGCTCAGCGGTGAGGCGTGCACGATCGCCCCGGGATCATTCGTGTTTCGCGACGTAACGCTGCGCGGCTTCTGGCTCGCGTTCTGGTTCCGGAATTCCACGCCCGAGCAGCAGCGCGCGCTGTTCGGGGAGATCGCGACGCTGATCGTCGCGGGGGCGCTCGCGGCCAGCGTTCAGCAGACCTTCCCGCTGTCGCGCATCAAGGACGCCGTGGCCGCCGCTGCTACCGGTGGCCGTCGCGGCAAGATCCTGCTCGTCCCTTAGGCTCGGGGCCGTCGCCGGCTCTGGTTTTTTCACCGCAGACGAAACACCTCACCGCGAATTGACACGAATCGTCGCTGATGAACGGCGTAGTCACCGACTGCGTGAGTTACGCGACGCCGAATCCGCGTGATATTCGCGGAAATCCGCGGTCAAGCTGTTTGTTTGAGCCGCACACGAAACACCTCACCACGAATTGACACGAATCGTCGCTGTTGAACGGCGTAGTCACCGACTGCGTGAGTTTCGCGACGCCGAATCCGCGTGATATTCGCGGAAATCCGCGGTCAAGCTGTTCGTTTGAGTCGCACACGAAACACCTCACCACGAATTGACACGAATCGTCGCTGCTGAACAGCGTAATCACCGACTGCGTGAGTTACGCGACGCCGAATCCGTGTGATATTCACGGAAATCCGCGGTAAAGCTGTTCGTTTAAAGCGCAGACCAAATGCCTTACCGCGGTGCTGTCTCCCACACGTGCGCTACCCCGCGGTAAGTCCGCCCGGAGGCGCCACCGGTAATGAACACGACACGATCGGTGCATTCAGGCACAAGTGTGAACGAAAAAGGTGAGGCGCGGCGACTACATGTCGTCGATCGTGAAGAGCCGCGCCACGTCGCGGTCGTAGGCGTCGAGCTGCTGCGCCATCGCCGCTGGCGACCACTGGAGCAATGCGGCCATCAGCGGCGCGATACGCCGCGCCGCCGTGCGGCCGTTGTCGCGCGTTTCGAAGGCCACGTGCGTGCGTCGTACCAGCACGTCGGACAACGACGCGGCCATCTCGCGCTCCACGGCGTGGGCGACCTCGGCCAGTAGGTACGGCAACTCGTCGGAGAGGCGATCCCCGAGCGAGGCATCGCGCTGCACATAGCTCCACACGTTCCGCCAGCGGCTGCCGTAGGCCAGCGCCAATCGCTCGCCCACCGCGGCGTCGCGGACCGTTGCCCGCGCCTCGGTCACGGTCGCGTCGCGTGACACGAGATCGCCACCAGGCAATGGCGTCGATTCACTCGGCCACGCCTCGTGCGTGAGTGTAGGGGCGCTCCCCGACTTCGGCAGCTCGTTGCGCGCATGGGCCAGCACATCCGCGGCCATGGCGCGATAGGTGGTGAGCTTGCCGCCGGTGATGCTGACGAGACCGTCCGCACGATGGGTGATGGCATGCTCGCGTGACGCGGCGTTGGCGCTGTGCTCACCGGCGCGCGCAGCCGCCAGTGGACGAATGCCACACCACGCCGACACGACGTCATCCATCGAGAGCTGCGCGAACGGGAAGCACCGGTTCACCGACTGCAACAGATACGTCACCTCGGCGCGCGTGGAGCGGATGTCGTCGGGGCCGGCGTGCGCGGGACGCTCGGTGGTGCCGACGATCGTGTGTACCCCGGCCGGGAGCACGAACATCACGCGGCCATCGAGCGGAGACACGATGGTGACGGCGTCGTTGTTGCCCACCCGGGTGCGCGGCACCGCGATGTGCGTACCGGCCGACCCGAATAGCTGCGACCCGTGCGGCGAACCCGTGAGGGCGGCAGTGGCATCGCTCCACGGGCCGGTTGCGTTGATGACCACCCTTGCCTGAATCGAAAATGCCGCGCCGGTGAGCGTATCTTCGACCACCACTCCCGTGAGCCTGCTCTCGGGGCCGTTCGCGTGCGTTCCGGACACCACCGATAGGTGATTGGCCACCGTCGCGCCGGACTCACGGGCGGCCAGCGCACTGGCCAGGGTGAGGCGGGAATCGTCGGTCGCGGCGTCCCAGTAGCGCGCCCCACCCACCATGCCGTCGGGGGAGAGGGCCGGTTCGGCGGCCAGTACGGCGCCACGGTTCAACGCGTGGTGCCGCGCGTTGCGAAACAGCGAGAGCGCGTCGTACAGCGCGAGGCCGGTGCGCACCTTCCAGAGCGGCACACGGGCGCCCCGATATACCGGCCAGGTGAAGGCCAGCGGGCGCACCAGATGCGGGGCGAGCTCCAGCAACAGCCGCCGTTCGCGGCTCGATTCGAACACGAGCCCGATGTGGCCGTGCTCGAGATAGCGCACGCCCCCGTGCACGAGTCGCGATGACCGGCTGGAGGTGCCGCTGGCGAAGTCATCGCGCTCCACCAGCGCGGTCCGAAATCCCGCCAGCGCCGCCTCGCGCGCCACCCCCGCTCCCGTAATGCCACCACCCACGATGAGCATGTCGAATGGCTCAGCCGCCAGTGCCGCCAGCGACGCCCGTCGCGTTGCCACCGCGATTGGGCTCGGAGATGCTGGAGTTTCCTTCGGTGTGGACATTGTTGCAGAGTTGCCCTCGGAACCCTCGCCGCGCTAGGGGACTGACCATTACCTTCGGCTGATGCCCACCTTTGGAACTGGCCGTCGTGTGGCCATCGTCGCCGGCGTTCGTACGCCGTTCGCGCGCTCGGGAACGGTCCTCAAGGACTACACGGCCATCGACCTCGGCAAGCTGGCCGTCGCTGAATTGGTGCAACGCACCGCCCTCGACGGCGCGTTGGTCGACCTGCTCGTGTTCGGGACCGTGGTGCAGTCGGTTGTCGCGCCGAACATTGCCCGTGAAGTGTCGCTGCTGCCGCACTTTCCGAAAACGCTGCAGGCCTACACCGTGTCGCGCGCCTGCGCCTCGGCGAATCAGGCCATCACCGATGCCGCCGATCAGATCGCGTTGGGGCACGCCCACGTGGCGATCGCTGGCGGAGCCGAGTCGCTGACGCAGGTGCCGATCCTGCATTCGCGTGGGATGAGCGATGCGCTGGTGGCCGCATCGAAGGCCAAGTCGCTGACGCAACGTCTGGGGATCCTCGCGCAGCTCCGTCCCAAGGATTTCATCCCGATCACGCCGGCGATCGCCGAGCCGAGTACCGGCGAGTCGATGGGGCAGTCGGCCGACAAGATGGCGAAGCTGAACGGCATCACGCGCGAGTCGCAGGACCGCTTTGCGTTGCGCTCGCATATGAATGCCGCCGCTGGCACCGACGACGGACGGTTGACGGCCGAGATCGTGCCGGTACCGGCGCCACCGAAGTTCGACCGCATCGTCGCGACCGACAACGGCGTGCGACGCGATTCCACCTACGAGCAGCTCTCGGCGCTCAAGCCGGTGTTTGATCGCCAGTACGGCAGCGTCACGGCGGGCAATGCCTCGCCGCTCACCGACGGTGGCGCGGCCGTGCTCCTGATGTCGGAGGAGCGGGCGAAGGCGCTGGGCTACACGCCGCTGGCCTACATCCGATCGTATGCGTACGCGGCGGTGGATCCCGCCGAACAGTTGTTGCAGGCGCCGGTGCTGGCCGCGCCAATCGCGCTGGCGCGGGCGGGCCTCACGCTCGGCGACATCGATCTCATCGAGATGCACGAAGCGTTCGCCGCCCAGGTGCTGAGCAACATTCAGGGCTTGGCGTCGACCACATGGGCGGCACGCGCCGGCTTGAGCAAGCCGGTGGGTGACGTTGACTTCGAAAAGCTGAACGTGATGGGCGGCTCGCTGTCCATCGGGCATCCGTTCGGGGCCACGGGTGCCCGCGTGCTCACCACGCTGTGCAACGAGCTGGCGCGCCGTGGCAAGCAGTTCGGGATGCTCACCGTGTGTGCCGCCGGCGGCATGGGTCACGCCATGATCGTGGAGCGCGCATGAGCGATTCTCGTACAGGCGTCGTCCTCATGGAAGACGCCGTCACCGGCGTCTCGCTGTCGGTGCACGATGGCGTGGCAACAGTGCGCTATGACCAGCCGCATTCGCCCGTGAACACGCTGAACACGCGCGTGGGGCCGGTGTTCGAGCAGATCTTCGCGCGTATTGAACAGGATGCCTCGATCATCGGTGCGGTCTTGGTGAGTGGTAAAGCTGACACGTGGATTGCCGGTGCCGACATAGAGGAGTTGCGGCGTGTCACGACGCCCGAAGCAGGCGAAGCGCTGTCGCGTGGCGGTCAGCAGCTGTTGAATCGTCTGGCGGCGATGCCCAAGCCCTTCATTGCGGCGATACATGGCGCAGCGCTGGGCGGCGGTCTCGAGGTCGCGCTGGCCTGTCGCTATCGCATTGCGACCGATCATCCGAAAACCGTGCTGGCCCTGCCAGAAGTGCAGCTTGGATTGCTGCCGGGCGCCGGTGGCACGCAGCGATTGCCGCGCACGGTGGGGTTACAAGCCGCGCTTGACATGGTGCTGACTGGTAAGAACATCCGGGCCAGGAAAGCGTGGCAAATGGGGCTCGTGCACGAACTGGTGCATCCGTCCATTCTGTACGAAGTCGCCGCGACCCGCGTGCGCGCGTTGGCTCGCGCAGTGGCCACGCCGGTTCGGGCGCGCGCGCGCGGTGTTCGGGACGTGCTGCTCGAGGACAATGCGCTCGGTCGCACGGTCGTGTTCCGGCAGGCGCGTGCCACGGTGCTCAAGAAGACGCGCGGACAGTATCCCGCACCGCTGGCGGCCATCGCGGCGATCCAAGCCGGATATTTGCTTGGGCCCGAGGCCGGCCTTCTCGAAGAAGCGCGGAGCTTTGGTCAGCTCGCCGTGAGCGAGGTGAGCCGCGAGTTGGTATCGATCTTCTTCGCTACGACGGCGCTCAAGAAGGACGCCGGCCTTCCTGATGGTGTGACCGCCGATCCCATGCGTGTGCGCAAGATCGGCGTGCTCGGTGCCGGCTTCATGGGGGCCGGCATTGCCACGGTGGCGGTGCAGGCGGGCACGCTCGTGCGCATGAAGGATGCGTCGCTCGATCGCGTGGCGGCGGGCTGCCGCGCGGTGCGCGAGGTGCTGCGCGAACGCGTGAAGCGGCGGCAGCTCACGCGATTGCAGATGGACGACACCCTCTCGCTGGTGGGTGGCACTGTCGACTACAGCGGCTTTGCGAACGCTGACCTGGTGATCGAAGCGGTGTTCGAGGACCTCGCGGTGAAGCATGCGGTGCTGCGCGAGGTGCAGGCGGTGGCACCGACGGCCATCTTCGCGTCGAACACGAGTACGATCCCGATTCGCGACATCGCGACGGCGGCGGTGCATCCGGAGCAGGTCGTGGGCATGCACTTTTTCTCGCCTGTCCACAAGATGCCGCTGCTCGAAGTCATCGTGACACCCGAGACGAGCGCGCAGACCACGGCCACCGTGGTCGCGTACGGCAAGCAGATCGGCAAGACGGTGATCGTGGTGCGCGACGGACCGGGGTTTTACGTGAACCGCATTCTCGCGCCGTATCTCAACGAGAGTGGCAAGTTGCTCGACGAAGGAGCGTCGATCGACGCCGTCGACGAGGCGCTGGTCGCCTTCGGCTTTCCGGTAGGCCCGATCACACTGCTCGATGAAGTTGGCCTCGATATCGCCGGCAAGTCGGGGCCGATCATGGCGGCGGCGTTTGGCGATCGCATGAGTCCGTCGTCTTCGCTGCAGCGCGTCATCGAGAGTGGTCGACTAGGGCGGAAGGCGAAGCGCGGCTTTTATCTCTACGACGGCCAGGGCAAGCGGCAGGGCGTGGATCGGGGGGTGTATGCCCTTACGCCAGCCAATGGAGCACGCAGGTCGGTGCCGGCCGAGGAGATTCAGCGGCGCACCGTGCTGCCGATGCTGAACGAAGCCGTGCGCTGCTTGGAAGACGGCATTATCCGTTCACCGCGCGACGGCGATATCGGCGCGGTGTTTGGCATCGGATTCCCGCCGTTCCGTGGTGGGCCCTTCCGATTCCTCGATAGGCTCGGCGCGGCGACCGCCGTGGCGCAGCTCGACGCGCTCAACGCCCGCTATCCGGGACGATACGAACCGGCCGCCCTTCTGCGTGCCAAGGCCGCCTCCGGCGCGCGATTCCATTCCTGACCCACGCGTTTCGGCCCACTGGGGTCGGGCACGTGGGTATATTCCCGCTGTCGTTCGGTGACGTCCCGGCGGTGTTCCCGTCGGGCACGCGCGATCCCTCCCTGCTGAACTCCGCGTCTCCGCTCCAAAATGCTTCGTTCCTCCCTCCTGTACCTGTCGCGCCAACAGCGCATTTTCGATTTCGTCAAGAATGTCGGTTTCGCGCGCAAGATGGCGTCGCGATTCGTGGCGGGCGAAACGATCGCGACCGCCCTAGCCGCCGTCGAGCAGCTCAATGCGAAGGGCATTAGCGCCTCGCTTGATTTGCTCGGCGAGTCGGTGTCGAGTGAAGCGGAAGCCCGAGACACCGGACGGCAGTATCTCGAAATTCTCGATCGCATCGAGCAGAAGAAGCTGCAGGCCAATGTGTCGGTGAAGCTCACCGCGCTCGGACAGGACATTTCCGACGAACTCGGTCTGAGCGTCGTGCGCCAAGTGCTCGATCGCGCGAAGCAGTACAAGAGCTTCGTGCGTCTCGACATGGAGTCGAGCGCGTATACCGATCGTACGCTCGACACCTTCGAGCAGACGCTCTATCCAGACTATCCTGAGAACGTCGGTGTGGTGCTGCAAAGCGCGTTGCGTCGCACACTCGACGACGTGGAGCGGGCCAATCGATTGAAGTGCCGCGTGCGCATCTGCAAGGGGGCGTATCTGGAGCCGGCCACAGTGGCGTTTCCCGATAAGGCCGATGTCGACCGCAACTATGTCGACGCCATGCACCGCTTGATGGAGCACGGTAACTATCCTGGCATCGCCACGCACGACGAAGTGATTATCAACGAGGCCAAGCGCTTCGCGAAAGAACGCGGCATCGCGGCTGATCGCTTCGAGTTCCAGATGCTCTACGGTGTCCGGCGTGACTTGCAGGAACAGATCGTGAAGGAAGGGTACCGGATGCGCGTGTACGTACCGTTCGGCAGTCAGTGGTATCCCTATCTCATGCGGCGCTTGGCCGAACGCCCCGCGAACATTGCGTTCATGGCGGGCAACATTGTGAAAGAGTCATTCTCCCGCTGACCGAACATCACGGACACCACCTTCCCGCTGACCATGACGCGGGAGACGAGCGCACGCTGGGCGGCTACATGGCCGTCCACAAGCGTCCTGCCGCCTTCGAAGGCGTGGATGGACACGCGTACTCCGCGGACATCCTCACCGATACAACCGGCGACCGCTCGGCGCCTTGGGGTGCGTACTTGATGTTCGTCAAATGGGGCGTCGGTGAACCGGAAGTGCAGGGACATCTCGAAACCGGTTTCCTCATCACCGGCGCCAGCGAAGCCGTCGTGCGCCATCAGCTGGGCGGCATGGCGCTCGGGACGGTCAAGGCCACGCTCGACGGGTTGATCCGGGGCCAGACGCCGTGACCGACGGTACCCTCGATGGCGTAGTCATGCAGGGCACCGGCGGCATCTGGCAGGTCCGCACCGACGATGGCGTGTTGTTCGACGTCTCGCTCCGCGGGCGGCTCAAGCATGAAGCGCACGGGTCCCTCAAGCTCGCCGTCGGGGATCGCGTCACGATCGGCCGTGTGGCGGACAGCGATTCGTGGGCGATCGATCGCATTCATCCGCGGCGCAGCAAGCTCGCGCGACGCGCGCCGGCTGGCGCACGCGGGGAGCGCATCATCGTGGCCAATCTCGATCAGGTGCTGGTGGTGTTCGCGGCTGCACGCCCCGAGCCGCACCCGCGCATGCTCGACCGCTTTCTCGTGATCGCCGAAGCGAATGGACTCGCCGCGCGGATCATCATCAACAAGATCGACCTGGTCGACCCGAGTACGATCCGCGAACGCTTCGACGAGTTCGTAAAGGCGGGTTATCCGCTGCACCTCGTCAGCGTGGTCACCGGCGAAGGACTCGAGGATCTGCGCGACGAAGTGGCGGGAAAGGATTCGGCGCTGACCGGACCGTCAGGCGTTGGCAAGTCGTCGTTGATGAACCGGTTGTTCCCGGGGCTCGATCTGCGAACGGCCGAGATCAGCGATAGCGTGAACAAGGGTCGGCACACCACCGTCGGGGCGATGTTGCATCCGCTGCCGGGCGGTGGCTTCGTGGCGGACACGCCCGGATTGCGCGAGGTCGGGCTCTGGGGCATCGACGCGCGCGAAATCGCCCAGTGCTTCCCGGAGTTCCGCCCGCTTATTCACGACTGCCGCTTCGCTGATTGTACGCACACGGTGGAACCGGAGTGTGCTATCAAGGAAGCAATTCGCCTTGGCACCGTAGGCAGGGGACGATACGAGAGCTACGTGAAGCTCCGCGAGGAGCTCGCCGAACAGGGCTGACGGTGCTACTTCGAACGCACCGTGCCCAAGCCACCGTCCACGCCGTACAGTTGCCCGGTCACCCACGTGGCATCGGGGCCGAGTAGCCACGCCATGAGGCTGGCCACGTCGTCCGGCTGACCGATGCGGCCGAGGGCGTGCATGGATTGTGAGGCTTGAACGGCGGGCGCCGAGCCGGTGATGCGCGCCGTGAGTGGCGTCTCGACCAGCCCCGGGGCCACGGCGTTCACGCGGAGCCCGCGCGACGCGTAGGTGGCGGCCGCTGAAAGCACGAGGCCGTTTACGCCGCCTTTAGCCGCCGCGATGGCTTCGTGATTCGACAGTCCGATGCGCGAGGCGGCGGTGCTGCATAGCACGACCGCGCCCCCGTCGGGCATTACGCGGGCCGCGGCGCGGACGACACCGAATGCGCTCGTAAGATTCTGCGCGATCGTCTGCTGAAACTCCTCGAACTTGGTGAGGTGCGCCGGCTTGAGGATCAACGAGCCCACGCAGCTCGCCATGCTGCCTATGCTGCCGAAGCGCTCTCGCGCCAAGTCGGCCACGCGGTCGATCTCGGTCCAGTCGGTGGCGTCGCTGGTGGCGTACGCGGCCCCGAGCTCAGCGGCCAGTGCCGCCAAGGGGTCCTCGCGACGCGCCGTGAGGAAGAGCGGCGTGCCAGAGGAGGCAAGACGACGGGCAAGGGCGGCTCCAATGCCGCCGGTTGCCCCGAAAATGAGAACCGCGTGCGATGTCTGTGACATGCACGCGGAACACATGATGCACGCGTTCGGTTCCCGTGACCGGCCTTAGGGCGATAGCCGGCGCTTCACCCACACGCCCGCTTCACGACGGAACTGAATGCGATCGTGCAATCGGCTCTCGCGACCCTGCCAGAACTCGAGCTCTTGGGGAATGATGCGGAATCCGCCCCAATGTTCCGGCAGCGGAACCGCGCCAGCGGAAAATCGGGTCTCGTTCTCCGCCAGCTGCTGCTCCAGCTCCGAGCGGTCGGTCAGTACCATGCTCTGGTGTGACGTCCACGCCCCCACTCGGCTCGACAACGGGCGCGACTGGAAATACGCGTCCGACTCGGCGCGACTCACCCGCTGGACCGCGCCGTTGATGCGCACCTGCCGCTCCAGCTCCGCCCAGAAAAAGCAGAGTGAGGCGTGCGGGTTATCGGCCAGCTCCTGTCCCTTCCGGCTTCGGTAGTCCGTGTAGAAGACGAAGCCCCGCGCATCACAGCCCTTCAAGAGCACCATACGGGCCGACGGATAGGCGTCGGGCGTGGCCGTGGCCAAGCACATGGCGTTCGGCTCGATCACGGCCGCCTTCACGGCCTCGTCGAACCAGCGCGTGAACTGCGCGATGGGATCTTCGGCCACGTCGTCCTCCGAAAGCGAGGCGCGTCGGTAGTCGGTGCGGATGTCGGCGATGGTCATAAGCTCAGACTTCCACCATCGGCAGGGCCGCCCGCGGATACGAGTCGGGCACGCCCTCGAATGAATCACCCACCAGCGGCTCGCCATCAGGCGTCTCGAGCACGAAGCCGGCATCTTCGATCATGCGAAGATCGTCGCGCGCGGTCTGCCCCTGCGTGGTGAGATAGTCACCGATGAAAATCGAGTTTGCCGGATACAGCCCCATGACCTGCATGCTGCGCAGGTGCACTTCGCGCCCGCCAGACACGCGGATTTCCTGCGTGGGCAGCAGGAACCGATACAGCGACAGAATGCGCAGGCAGCGACGCGGATCGAGTTCGCGAATGCCGGCGAACGACGTGCCGGGCACCGGGATCAGGAAATTCACCGGCACGCTCTTCACCTCGAGTTCGCGCAGCGACAACGCCAGATCGATCACATCGTCATCGCTCTCGCCCATGCCCAGAATGCCGCCGCTGCACGTCTTCATGCCGGCCGCCTTCACCGCTTCCACGGTGTTCACGCGATCCTCGAACGTGTGTGTGCCCACCACTTCCGGCGTGAAATTGGCCGACGTGTTGAGATTATGATTGACCGTCTCTACACCGGCTTCCTTAAGGCGCAGCACCTGCTCCTCGTTCAGCAAACCGAGGCACGCGCACACCTTGAGGTCGTGCTTTGCGCGCACGGCGCGCACGGCGTCGAGCACCTTGTTGAACACCGTCTCGCCAGGCGCTCGACCGGAGATCACCATACAGAACGTGCCGGCCTTGAGCTGCGCGGCACGATCGGCCGCCTCCATGATCTTCTCCTGCGCCATCATCGGGTACTTCTCGATTTCGGCCGTGGAGATCTTGGACTGCGAGCAATAGCCGCAGTCCTCCGGGCACAGGCCGCTTTGCGCGTTCAGCAGAAAATGCAGGCGTACCCGATTGCCCCACGTGGCGCGTCGCACGCGGTACGCCGCCGCCAGCTGGTCGAGCAGCTGATCATCCGGCGCGGACAGCACGGCATGCGCCTGTTCACGCGTGATCACCTCACCAGCTAAGGCGCGGTCGGCGAGGAGTTGCCAGTCAGAGAATCCAGTCGACATGGAGATCATGGAGAAGAAGGGGAAAGCAGCACATCGAGGCCACCGGCTTCGGCGGCCGCCGCGAGTGCATCGAGATCATCGGGACGGTCCACCCACGGGAAACGCAGAATCACATACGTCGGCAGCAGCGTGACCAGCGCATCGAAGTTGGTGGCTTCAGCGACGGTGGCGTCACGGTCGGACAGTGAGGTAAGTACGATCGCCCGCACCGGAACGCCAGCCGTCTCGGCCGCACGGACGGTCAGCAGCACATGATTCAACACGCCCAACTTGTTGCCGGCCACCAGCAGCAACCGTAGCCGCCAGCGCGCGAACAGGTCGAGGTATGACACGCGGAGATCGATCGGCACCAGCACGCCGCCGGCGCCTTCCACCAGCACCACATCGACGTCCTGCTCGACCTGTGCCAACGCCGAGTCGAGGACGGCTAGGTCGATAGCTACGTCGGCACGTGCCGCCGCGATCACGGGCGCCAGCGGCTCCTCGAGCACGTACGGGCGCACCACCGACATCGGCAGCGTCGACCCACAGGCCGCGCGTAGTCGGTCGGCGTCGGAAGCCAGCCCGCTATCGGACACCGGTCGCTCCACGACCCCGCTCTCGATCGGCTTCATCGCCGCCACGCGTAGCCCCAGCTGGCGCGCTCGCGCCGCCAATGCGCACGACACGACCGTCTTGCCGATACCGGTATCGGTGCCAGTCACTCCGTAGCGAATCGCCTTAGTCATCGACCGGACCACCCGTCGTCAGCCCGGCCGCGCGTGCACCGCCAAGGAAACGGTGCATCACGCTGTATACGAGATCGAGCTCGCTGTCTGTGATGCAGTACGGCGGTAAGCAGTACGCCACGTTGCCGAGCGGTCGGAGCAGTACGCCCTCCTGCAGTGCATACGCCGAGAGCTCGCGGCCGATGTCACTGAGGTAGCCGGCTGGCGCGTCCAATTCGACCGCGGCGATCGTACCGATCTGCCGTACCGCGCGCACTCCCTTCACGCCGCGGAGTGCGTCGAGGTGACGGGCGTGCGCCACTTCGATGCGCACCCGATCGTCCTCGCTGTCGTCGTCGAACAGTGTAAGCGAGGCGAGCGCCGCGGCGCAGGCGATCGGATTCGCCGTGTACGAGTGTCCATGAAAGAACGTTTTGGTGCGGTCCGCACTGCGGAATGCATCAAAGATGTCTTCGGTGGCCGCGGTCGCGCCGAGCGGCAGCACACCGCCGGTGAGCCCCTTCGACATGCACAGTAGGTCGGGGCGCACGTCGGCCCGTTCGCACGCAAACAAGGGACCGGTGCGTCCGAAGCCAGTGAGCACTTCATCGGCAATGAGATGCACGCCGGCCGCTGCCGTGCGCGCACGAATGTCCTGCAGCACCTGTTCATCCCACACCCGCATGCCGCTGGCGCCGAGTACGAGCGGCTCCACGATCACCGCCGCCAGTTCGGAACCGCGCTCGGCGATGAGGGCGTCGAGCGCCGCGATGGTGTCGCCCTCGGTGGGATCGGGCAGCCGCGCCACTTCGAACAACAGTGGTTCGTACATCTGCGTGAACACGCCGCGGCCGCTCGCCGCCATCGCGCCGAAGGTGTCGCCGTGATACGCGTTGTCGAGCGCCGCGATCAGGCGGCGCGGCGTTCCACGGTTCGCGAACGACTGCAGCGACAGCTTGATGGCCACTTCCACGGCGGTGGACCCGTCGTCGGAGAAGAAGATCTTCGAGAGGCCGCGCGGTAAACGCTGCACGAGCTCCGCCGCCAGCGCCGCCGCCGGCTCGTGCGTGAAGCCCGCGAAGATCACCTGGTCGAGACGCTTCGCCTGTTCGGTGATCGCGTCGATAATGTCGTCGTGGCAATGCCCGTGCGTGGTCACCCACCACGACGAAATCGCATCGAGGATCGGCCGCGCGTTCGCGTCGTACAGCCAGGCGCCCTTGGCCCGCACGATCGGTACCGGGAGCGGTGCCTGGTGATGCTGGGTATACGGGTGCCACACGTGCGCCGCGTCATGCAGCAGCACCAGCTCGGCATTGCTCTGCATCGGCGCATCGTCATCGTCGTCGCGGTCGATGCCATCACCGAACCCTTCGAGATCGTCGACGGAGTTCTCCTCGAGGTCGAATCCATCGTCATCGTATTGCGAACTCATACTGGCATCCCGCGCATAACGTCAATGAGGGTGGCGGCCAGCGCGTCCACCAGCTCCATCGGATGCACCGCCGACACCGAGATGCGCAGCCGCGACGTGCCA